>Ga0187874_10003853_pt1 | contig 10278 bp, 9 predicted proteins | sample June2016WEW_16_1_3_FD_132993 | JGI IMG/M metagenome (GOLD analysis project Ga0187874, IMG submission 132993) | Peatland microbial communities from SPRUCE experiment site at the Marcell Experimental Forest, Minnesota, USA - June2016WEW_16_150 | ecosystem: Environmental > Terrestrial > Soil >... | reverse complement strand
AGTCACTATGCCTCTGTCTTGTGGGTCACAAAGGTGTACGCCCAAGGGAAGCTTGATTCGCGGGCGGAAGGTGGCACAATGGCGAGTGGGGCGCAACGCCGGGGACGCGGTCAACATCCAGCGAAAGACGAAGGACGGGGGCAGTATGGAAGTTCAACGGGCCGAACCAGGCGGCGAATACAATGAACGCATGGAAGAGGTCCGAAGACTGCGGCGCCTGCAGGTGATGATGAGCATGGTAATGTCGGTGATCAGCCAGGATCCCGATCTGACGCTGGAAGAGGCGGCGGAGATGGCCGCGAATGCCCGCCGCGCCGCTCTCAGCATGTTTCCCGACAAAGAACTTGCCTACGACATCCTCTATCGGCCGCGCCTGCAGCGGCTGATGAACGAACGCTTCCGGCTGCAGTAGAACAACCGCCCTCGCCTTGACCCCGCCTCAACCCGCGCACTAGACTCCAACCGGGGGTGCTCCATGCGCAAACTCATCTTGGTCTTATCTATTGCTGTGACATTTTGCGGCGCCGCGATCGCAGACGAAGACCATCATCACGAGGAACTCACGCAAGACCAGCTGGGCACCGTGCATTTTCCCGTATCTTGCACTCCCGACGCCCAGAAGACTTTCGAAAAGGGCGTCGCACTGCTTCATTCGTTCTGGTATGAGGAGGCGGAGAAGACGTTTCTCGACGCCGAAAAGCAAGATCCAAAGTGCGCTATGGCGTACTGGGGCGAGGCCATGAGTTTGTGGCACCAGCTCTGGGACGAGCCGAATGCGGCGACCATCAAGCGGGCCGCCGCGGACCTGAAAAAGGCCGACAAAGCGAAGGCCCCAACCGAGCGCGAGCGCGACTACATTCAAGCTCTGCGGGCCTTTTATTCCAACAGCAAAAAGGCGGACCATAAAGCGCGCGCCCGAGCGTACTCCGCAGCCATGGAGAAGGTGTACCAGAAATATCCCGATGACCACGAGGCAGCTGCCTTTTACGCGCTCTCGCTGCTCGCGTCGGAGCCGGATAACGACACCACGTTCGCCAATCGCAAGCAGGCCGGCGCAATCCTGGAGAAACTATTCGCCGCCGAGCCCAATCATCCGGGCATTGCGCACTACCTGATCCACACTTACGACAAGCCGCAGTTGGCGGAACTCGGATTACCCGCGGCGCGGCGCTATGCGCAGATAGCGCCGTCAGCTCCGCATGCGGTGCATATGCCGTCGCACATCTTCGCGCGCGTTGGGGATTGGCCGGACTCGATCCAGTCGAACCTGGCCTCGATTGCCGCGACGCGCAAGGCTTCTGTGATGAACATGGGTGGTGAAGGTCACCAGTTCCACGCTATGGATTTTCTCATCTATGCCTATCTGCAAAGTGGGCGTGAGACGGACGCGCTAAAAGTGATTGAAGAAGTGAAAACCATGCCTGCGATGAACATGGGCGGCATGGATCGCGATATGCAGGCTTTCGCGATGTCGAAGTTTCCCGCCATGTATGCCCTGGAACTGCATCGCTGGTCCGAGGCGGCGGCTTTGCCGGTCATCTCCAAGGCAACGCCAGGCGACCGCGCCTACACTTATTGGGCGAAGGCGGTAGGAAGCGCGCGCAGCGGAAACTTGGCCGAGGCGAAAAAGAATCTGGCAGAAATTGACGCAATTCACAAAGACCATTTGACGGGCAAGAACACCTACGCCGCCGAATACGAGGATATGCTTTACCAGGAAGCATCGGCATGGGTAATGCGCAGTGAGGGTAAAGACGAGGAAGCAACCGCAGCGCTGCGCAAGGTCGCGGATCACGAAGATGCAGTCGGCGAAGAGCAGACCTCAATGCCGGCGCGTGAGATGCTGGCCGACATGCTGCTCGAAATGAAGCGCCCGGAGCAGGCGCTGGCCGAGTATCAGGGAGATTTGAAATTTAATCCGAAGCGCTTCAACGGCCTGTATGGCGCGGCCCAGGCGGCGGAGATGGCGGGACAACCTTCACAGGCGAACGAGTATTACGCCGTGCTGGTCAAGACCTGTGAAGGATCGAGTTCAGCGCGTCCAGAACTGGCGAAGGCGAAGCAGGCGGTGGTGGCGCGGAAGTAAATATGTAATTGGCAATTTGTAATTTGCAATTGGAAATCCGAAAGTCGTTGGCGTCTTAAATTACCAATTACAAATCACCAATTACAAATCTCACTTCTCGATCCGCTGCAGGCGAAACAGCAACGTGCCCCATCCCAGCTTGGCGCGCATTTGCACCGGTGTGTGACTGGGATCCTCCGAATACCACACCCACACCTTGCCCTTGGACTGCAGCGAGCCCGAGGTGGCTTCGGCCGTAACCAGCACCGCCGGAAAGGTTCCGGCCGGCACTTTGATCTGCTCACGTTTTTCCACCGTGGCGCGGACGGTAGCCGTCTTTCCGTCACTGATTGGGAACTCGTAGATGGCGCCCAGTTGCAGCGGCAGCGACTGCAGATAGTAGAAGCCGGTTATGACGTCAGTGGCGCAGCCGGCAAGGTCGTTTTCGACGTGCTTGGTCTCGCCCGTCTTCAAATTCTTTTCATCGAGCGTGCTTTTCTTGCGCGTGTAATCGAAGCCGATCGATGTCTCACGCTTGTGCACGCCTTCTTCGCTGTGCTTGAAGATCGAGAGCGAGCAGAACGTCCGGGGATCGAAGTGTGATTCGAAACGGTCGTGCACGGGAAAGATGACGTTCACAACTCCTGCAGATTCGGCGGACGCGGTGACTTTGCGGTCGCTTCCGGTGGCTTCCATCCTCACCACACCGGTTCCGGCGGTGATCAAATGCCACTCCGCCGCATAAACGTAGCTACGTCCATCGGGAAAAGGATAGTTGGGACGAGGCGGCGCGATCTGCACCGGAGCGGGGCCGATGGTTGCTATTGGAGACTGGCCTTGCTGCGCCGACAACATGGTCACGATCAATAAAATCGGACAGAACAATCTGAGGGAAAGGCACGACTTCAGTCGTGCCGTGACTTCCGCTGAATAGACGGGCTCTAGCCCCTGGGGTACACGGCTCATGCTCCCCGGCAGACTACCACACCATCTTCGCCACACCATCTTCACCACACCATGTTAAAGATCAGTTTGATGACGAGGATGGCCATCATGACCCCGCACCCAATGCTTGCCTCATATTCGCGGTGCTTCCAGTAGCGTGCGGAAGAATACGCGCTCTGCTGGCTTCCATACGGTGTAAGCCGCGGCCACATGCGCGGCACGCGGCGGGCGTAGTCGTCATAGTCGGGAAACGTCCGCCGCAGGTAACGCTCTTCGCCGGCGATGACCGGGACATAAATCACGGCGAACATCAGGAGCATGACCGCGACGATCCACCAACTGCGCGCCGCGATGGCAAACCCGGCAGCCAGCATCAGCGAGCCCAGGTATAGAGGATTGCGAGTGTAGGCATATGGGCCGCTGGTGGTGAGCTGCTTGTCTTTTTGCACGTGGCCGGAAGCCAATCCGCGCAAGACCAGTCCAGGAACGAGCACGAGCGCGCCGCTTATAAGTGAAATTCTGGTGGGCCGCGCCAGCCAGATGTAGACCACCGCAAAACAAAATCCCAGGGGCACACGGATGCGGCGGGCCACGCGCGACCAGGTGTCTATGCTGGATTGCGACGATGCGGGCGCGGATTGTGAAACATTACTCACTGGTTCCGGAAATACGAGCTTCGGAGATACGGGTTTCGGCAGTACGATTCTGCAACAGCTTTCGAGCCGCGGCGATAACTTCGCCGGCCGTGATTTCGAGCAGACCTTGTTCCGGTTCGCCGTGCCGCGTATGGTCGGTCATGCTGGTCGCGCTTCGCAGCACGGTCGATCGCGTCCCAAACGGGCCGTTGCGCGCCGGATTTGTCGGACCAAAAACCGCCACCACCGGAATTTTCAAAGCCGCCGCCAGGTGCATCGGCCCGGTATCTCCGCCAATGAAGAGTCGAGCCCGGCGCGTAAGCGCGATGAGTTCAGAAACTGAGCAGGAGATCTTTCGCGCCGCCCCTTCGCCAGCGGCTTCCACAGCGTCGGCCAACTCTTCTTCTCCCGGCCCGAAGTTTACGAGCGAAGATAATCCATCTATTGCGAGTTCTTTCGCAACCTGTCCGTAACGCTCGGCCGGCCACATCTTCGCGCCCCAGCCCGCGCCGGGATTGAGAATTACGAAGTTGTTCCCATCCGCCGTAAGACCAGCAATCCTGCTCTCGGCATCCGGATCTACGGGAAACTCTACCCGCGTTTCCACCACTGCAGTCGGGCTGACGGCTTCCGCCAGCGCCAGCGCCTGTTGGATGACATGAGTGCCGTTCGTCTCCAAAAGTACGTTTCGCGTGTAAAACATGCTGGCGGCATTCTCCCGCGGTTGCACGTCCCCATAGACGACGAGCGCGCCGGACCAGCGTGCCAGCAACGCGGAACGGACTGCGCCCTGAAAATCAATCACCGCGTCATATTGCGTTCCGCGTAACTGACTCAGGCCGACGGCCATCTGCTGCCAGGTGTTGAATGAGAAAAGGGCGCGGCGCCATTCCGCCAGGTTGACCGAATGGACGCGGTCGATCAGCGGGCGCTGCGGAGAGCGCGGTCCCGATCTCGGATAGCGCAGCGTGCATAGTAGTTCCGCCCAGCGCTCTTCGATGAGCCATCCCAAAGTCGCGTGAGGAAAAGCCTGGCGCAGCGCGACTGCCGCAGGCAGCGTGTGAATGATGTCTCCCATAGCGCTGAGGCGCACGATGAGCAGGCTTTTGAATCTCGGAGTGCTGGCCGGGAGAGAAGGGAAGTCGGTCATTTTCACGGCCTGATTTGTTGGAGCTCCCGCTGCCACTCGCAGCATCTCACGATTTTCTGGGACCTGAGCGCGAACGCGAATGAATGATCTCAGTGGCCGAGTGATTCTTGGGATCGCCCACGATCGCGACCCGGCCCCCGCAAGCTTCGACCTCGTCACGTTCCGGCACGGTCTCTACCGTATAGTCCGTACCCTTAGCATGAAAATCGGGACGAATTTCGCGAATGAGGGCGCGCACATCCGATTCTGAAAAAACTACGACGGCGTCCACATCCGCCAGCGCCGCCAGAATTTCCGCGCGTTCCGCTGCCGGCATTACGGGCCGCCCTTCACCCTTCAACGCGCGCACCGAAGCGTCGGCGTTCACCGCGACAATCAGTTTGCCGCCGAGTTCCCGCGCGGCATGAAGGTAGCGTACGTGGCCGACGTGCAGCACGTCGAAACAGCCGTTGGCCAGCGTGATGCGATCGCCGGTGCGCCGCCAATCCGCCACACGCTGCCGCAGTTCGTCGCGCGAAACAATCTTCGGATGATGTGATGTGCTCAATGAATCTCGATCTATCAGGCTGCCGCAACGTCCCGCCCCGTATCGGGGCATCGCTTTAGCCATGCCGCAAGGTACCGTGAATCAGATGCCCCTTTTAGGGGCTGGACATTGCCGGTTCTAGGCCGGTTCTAATGTTCGCGAGCAACCGGCGGCGTTTTCTCGATCGCCTCCAGCAACTCCTGCTGGCTGACAGTCGCCGTGCCTCGCTTCATGACCACGATGCCCCCCGCGTAGTTTGCGAGCTGGGCCGCCTCTTCGGCGGTTGCGCCCGCAGCCAGGGCAGCGGTAAAAGTCGCGATCACGGTATCGCCCGCACCGGTCACGTCGGCGACTTCATCGCTGCCGTAGATCGGAATATCCACCGGCTTGTGGCGCCGCGGAAAAACTACCATGCCATCCTTGCCACGCGTGATCAGCAACGATTCCAGATTCATCGCGCCTGCGATCTGATCTCCAGCGGCCAGAAGGCGCTCCCAGTCGTCGCCAATGCGTATGCCGAGAACTTCCTCCACTTCAGACTCATTCGGCGTTGCGGCCGTGACTCCAGAAAACTCGAGCATGCGATGGCGCGAATCAAGCGTTACGGGGACCTTGTCGAGGCCGCGCTTTTCTCGAATCACATTGAGCAAGGTTGGCGTTGCCGCTCCGTATCCGTAGTCGGAAACGAGCAACGCATCGGAGGCACGGGCATATTCGCGGGCCGCAAGTACGATCTCACGGCGCACATGCGAATTGGGGCCTTCGGTGGGCTCGCGGTCCAGACGCACAACCTGTTGTCCGGCGGTGTGCGCGAATCCAGCCAGGATGCGCGTTTTGGTCACAGTAGTGTAGCTCTTGTCTTTCAAGACGCCGCTCACCGGAATGCGTTTGTGACGGAAAGCTCGGAGCAGCAGCTTCCCCGGCTCGTCGTCGCCCACGACCCCAACCGGCAACACGTTGACTCCGAGGTCGGCAAGATTGTAGATGGCATTCGCGCCGCCGCCCGGAACCACCTTGCGATCATGGTGCTTCAAAATCAGCACGGGCGCTTCACGCGAGACGCGAGAAATCTCGCCGAACACGAACTCGTCGGCGACCAGATCCGCGAGCACGGTTACCGTGAGCTTGGGAAAAGACTCGACGATCTTCCGCAGACGGTCGTTTTCCTTGATATGTTTTGTCATTAATGCTTAGTCATCGAATATTAGCCATTGCGTCCAACCCAAGATTTTCTCACGAGTGGGGCTTCCGTTCATTGCTACTTGAGAAAATGGTTCTCGCCAAAATGACATTCATAACCTCAGTAGGACGGTCGAGGGTGAGCCTGAGCTCGGCGACGACGAGTGGTTCGAGGCAGTGCCGCTGAGGGGCAAGGTTGATAGCGTCTTTTTCCGTTGTCAGGAACCCATCGGCCAGCCGGTCGCGGCGAGCGCTGACAAGGGCCTGAATGTCGTCCAAGTCGTAAGCGTGATGGTCGCGAAAGATGACTTCTGCCGCGGGCGTGATCCCGGCGGCGCGGACCTGCGCAAAGAACTGCTGGGGCCGCGCGATGCCGCAGAAGACAACGGGGGCCGAAGGCAGGTTCGGGAGAACGAGTTCGCGCTCGATCCGCCAAATCGGCTTTTGCCGCAGCGCCGGATGATCCACCGCCACGCCTGCGGGCAGCACGATCGCGTCAGCACGTCGCAGCGATGAGAGCGGCTCGCGCAGCCGCCCCGAGGGAACCATCTTGTCCTCGAAGTCGCGCTCGCTGATCAGTACGATGTCGAAATCGCGAGCCAGAGAGCGGTGCTGAAAGCCGTCGTCGAGGATGTGCAATTGCGGCTGAAATTTCCGCTCGCCGGCTTGGCCCGCGGCATAACGGCTTTCACCGACGATCACCGGAACGCCCAGCCGCCTGGCTATCAGTAGCGGCTCATCGCCGAAGTCGGCCGCATTGCCATCGGGCTCAACCACCAGCACACCGCGAGTCTTGCGCCGGTATCCGCGGGAGAGCACGTCGAACCGAATGCCTCGCGCCTTCAACAGTTCGCCAAGCGCAATCACAAACGGAGTTTTGCCCGAGCCACCCACCGATAGGTTTCCAACGCTGACAACGGGTTGCTCCAGTCGGTGCGAGGGCAATACGCCTCGATCGAACAGCGTGTTTCGCAGAGCGGTGGCGGCACCGTAAACTCCGGTGAGCGGATTCATGATGAAATACCCATCAGTTGGAACAGCGCTGAAACCGTCCTGTCCGTAGCTCCGCGCTGCGATTCAAGCGCCGCCAGCGCGTTCCGGCCGAGCGTCGCGCGCTCCTCGCCGTTTTCGATCAGCTCCATGAAGACCAGCGGCAGCTCCGCCAGCCCAACGATGCGGACCGCGTTGCGACTGGCAAAAAAATTGACCACTTCGCGAAAATTCTCGTAGTGATTGCCGGTGACGATGGGAACGCCATAGAGTGCGGGCTCAAGAATATTGTGTCCGCCGCGCGGCACCAGGCTGCCGCCGACGAAGGCGACAGTGGCCAGCGAATAAAGCGCCGCCAACTCCCCAATACTATCGGCGAGAAACACGCCACCGGCGAGCGCTTCGCCGCTCCACAGAGAACGCCGCCACATTCGAAAGCCGAGTTTCTCGACCAGCGCCCCCACATCCTCAAAGCGCTCAGGATGGCGCGGTGCAAGCATCATCACAGCCTTTGGATGATTAGCCAGGATGTTGCTAAACGCCGAGAGCAACGGGCCTTCTTCGTCCTCAAGCGTGCTGCCGCACACCAGAACTGGGCCGGTTCCAGAATGATTGAAACTTTCGCGGAGACTCGCAACGATGGTCAGCAATGGTGGTGGCGTCACATCAAATTTCAAGTTGCCAGCCACCATGACCTTCGATTCGGCGGCGCCAATCTCAATAAGCCGCCGCCGGTCTTCTTCCGTCTGGGCCAAAAACAAATCGACGTTCGCGAGGGTCCGCTCCAGCATTCTCGGAAACCAGAAGCGGAGCCGCTTGTAGCCGGGAAGTGAGCGGTCGGAAATGCGGCAGTTGATTACGGCGATGCGCGCTCCACTGCGTTTGGCCAGCCGGAGAAAATTTGGCCAGAACTCAGTTTCCGCAACCACCACAAGTTCCGGATGCAAAGCGTCGAGGTAGGGCCGCATGGCGAAGGCGAAATCCAGTGGGAAATAAAACACGTTCTCCGCGCCGAAGCGCTTCGCGGCGAGTTTCTGCCCCGTACTTGTCGTCGTCGAAACCAGCACGCGATAGGAGGGAAATTTCTGTTGCAGCGCTGCGACAACTGCGCTGGTGGCTACAACCTCGCCCACCGAAACTGCGTGCACCCAGATTACGGGTCGTTCGGCGAGACCAGACAGAGTGGGCGAAACGGCGCCGAACCTCTGGCGCAACCCCGCCCGATACTTGCCGTGCCGCATCATCTGCAGCAGCCAATAGGGCAGCGTCAGCACCAGGAAGAAAGCGAGCAGCGCACTGTAGAGCGCATACATGAAAAGGAAGTCCCATTCTAAATGGGCAGCCGAAATCCCCATCTTTTATCCGAATCGGATCGGCACGGGACAGCACCAGTTGCGCGGACGGCATCCTATGATTCGGCATCCTATAATTCACGTATGCAAAATGCAGCTTTGCAAAAACCACGCCGCAGGCCGCTACTTCCGCATCCTGCAGCCGTCTGTGCTTTTGTGTTGCTGTGCTGCCTCGGCGCGATTGCAGCCAAAGAATTTGTAATGCCCACGGCGCACCCCGCCCGCACCTACCCGGCGCGCGACGATCACCCCATGGAAAAAGTTGTGGTCGCAGTCGATCCGTATGACCTGGAAGATAAAGCTTCAATCTTCACCGTCAACTACCGCAATTACGGTTACATGCCGGTCTTCTTCGTAATCACAAATGACGGCGACCAGCCCGTCTCTCTCGTCGGCATGACGGCCCAGTTGAACACCAAAGATCGCAGCAAGCTGTTCCCCGCAACCACGGACGATCTGCTGCGCCGGCTCTCGCATCCTTCGCGAAATGACGGGCAAGTTACATTGCCCATTCCGCTGCCCAAGAAAGAAGTGAAAGGCGGCGTGAGTCGCAAGACCTGGGACGAAATCGATCAGGCTCAGTTTGGCGCCAAAGCGGTCGAGCCGCACTCCACGGTGCGCGGTTTTCTGTTTTTCGATATCGCCGGCATCTCGAATCCGCTGGCCGGCGCCAGCTTCTACCTGATGGGAGTGCACGACGCGAAAGGCAATGAGCTGATGTATTTCGAAATTCCGATGGAAAAATACTTGAGCGCTCCGGAAGTGAAGAGGCCGTAGGTTTTTGCGATGGAGCGACGGGCGTCCTCGCCCGCCCGGCTATAATTTCTGGTTATGGCGACCATTTCAGCCGTTTCCGAGGATCTCCTCGCGAAATACGAGCCGGTCATCGGACTCGAAGTCCACGTGCAACTGCTGACCGCGTCGAAAATCTTTTGTTCCTGCTCGACTCGTTTTGGTGATCCTCCGAACACGAATGTGTGCCCGGTCTGTCTCGGACTTCCCGGGGCTTTGCCGGTGCTGAACCGGAAGGCTGTGGAATTCGCGGCTCTGGCGGCGATGGCTCTGGAGTGCCGCATCAACCAAGTTTCCATCTTCGCGCGGAAAAACTATTTTTATCCTGACCTGCCAAAGGGCTACCAGATCTCGCAGTATGACAAGCCGCTGGCGGAATTTGGATTCATCGAAATCGACCTGAGCGAAGGTGAGACGAGCGCAAGTAAGATGAACAGCAGCAAGAAGAAGATCGGAATCACCCGCCTGCACCTCGAAGAAGACGCGGGCAAGAGCCTGCACGAGGGCTTCGCAGATGCAGCCCATAAAACCGCCATCGATCTCAACCGCACCGGCGTGCCCCTGGCCGAGATCGTCAGCGAACCGGACATCCGCTCGCCAGAGGAAGCGTACGAATACCTTACGCGGCTCAAGGAAATCATCCT
>Ga0187874_10003850_pt1 | contig 10290 bp, 6 predicted proteins | sample June2016WEW_16_1_3_FD_132993 | JGI IMG/M metagenome (GOLD analysis project Ga0187874, IMG submission 132993) | Peatland microbial communities from SPRUCE experiment site at the Marcell Experimental Forest, Minnesota, USA - June2016WEW_16_150 | ecosystem: Environmental > Terrestrial > Soil >... | reverse complement strand
CGTCCAGGCGGCGGCGACCGCTCGGCGCAGCCGGCTCGGCGTCGCCGCATCGGCAGCGCGCGCGATCAGGCGCCGCGCGATCGATTGCAGCAGCGCCCAAATCGTCGCGATCGCCAGCGCCGCCGCGAGCAGGCCGAAGCTCTGCGCCGCGGTGATCCGCGCCGCCAGGCCATGAAGCCAATCGCCGGATATGCCCCCGAGCGCCGCGAGGTCGTGCGGCGATTCGCGCGCCACCGCCCTCCACAGCAGCGGACTGATCAGGCTCGACGAGCGGGCGAAGGTTTCGCGCGCGAACAGGTCGCGCCGCGCCGCGCTGATTCGCGCGTTGTCGTCGTCGATCTCCAGCGCCATCGCGCGCGCGGACCGCACTTCGGCGTCGAGATCGTCGTGTCCCTTCTTTTCCGCGGCCAGCTCCGCGCTCGCCGAATCGCTGAGCGTCGCGTCCTTGGACTTGGGCGTCAATTCGGCGAGCCGCTTGCTCGAAGCCTCGAGGCGCGGCGCGAGTTCGGCGATCACCGCCTGCAGCTCGGCGGCGAGCGGATCGCCTTCCTCGCGCAGCCGCGCCAGGTCGGCGTCGGCGAGGTTGTCGGCCTTCAACTGGGTTTCGATGTCGGCGAGCGCGGCGCGGGCGGAATCGAGGGTTTGGAGCGCGGCGTCCTCCCCGGCCGCGCGCGCCGGCGCCGCCGCCGCGATCAGCAACGCAAGAAACAGCAATCGAACGGCGCGAAGGACGGGCAAGCGGCTCCCCGGGGAATGATTCGGCGGCGCGGCCGCTTCTCTGGCGCCCGACCATGGCCGCCCTGTGGCCGCGACGGCGAAGCCGGGGCCAAATACGGGGCCTCGTTCACCTTGGGCGGGGAAAAGGGCTGCGCCCGGCGCGCCGGTTTGTTAAAGAAAGCCGTGAAAACGAGGAAAATGTCGTGAACCCGACCCCGCCGACCCAGACGGCCGAGGCGCCTGCGCTCCGAGCGTCCCCGCTCGAAGCCGGCGGGCGCGCGCTCGACCATTTTCTCGCCGCCGGTTTCGCGCGCCTCGAGCCGGCCGTGTTGCAGCCCGCCTCGGTCTTTCTCGACATGTCCGGCGAGGAGATTCGCGGGCGGCTCTACCTCACCAGCGACGCCTCCGGCGCCGAATTGTGCCTGCGCCCCGATTACACCGTGCCGGTGTGCCTCGCCTATCTCGCTTCGCCCGAGGCGGGCCGGCAGGCGCAATACGCCTATCTCGGCCCGGTCTTTCGCGCCCGCGCCGGCCAAAGCGGCGAGATGACCCAGACGGGCCTGGAAAGCTACGGCCGTCCGGACGTCGACGCCGCCGACGCCGAAATTCTCGCGCTGGCGCTCGAGGCGGCCGAAATCGCCGGGGCGGGGCCGTTGAAGGTTCGTCTCGGCGACGCGCGCCTGTTCGACAGCGCGCTCGCCGCGCTGGCGCTGCCGGAGGTGTGGCTGCGCCGAATGCGCCGCGGCCTCGCCCGCGGGCGCGCGCTGGAGACGATCGTCAACGGCAATGGCGCCGGCGCGCTCGCCCAGCCCGGCGTTCTCGCCGCGCTCGAGAGCGCCGATCACGCCGGCGCCAAGGCGCTGGTCGAGGATCTGCTCGCCATCGCCGGCATCACGGCGGTCGGCGGACGCAGCGCCGGTGAAATCGCCGATCGCTTTCTCGAACAAGCGGCGGCGCGCTCGCAGGCCCACGTCAGCGCCGAACAGCAGGCCGCGCTCGAGCGCTTTCTGGCGATTTCGGGCGATCCCGACGCGGCCTCGCGGCGGCTCAGGCAATGGGCCGCCGACGCGCGGCTCGATTTGGGCGGCGCGCTCGACTCGTTCGATCAACGCGCCGGGTTCCTCGCCGCGCGCGGTCTGCGGATCGAGGAATTCGTCTTCTCCGCCGCGTTCGTGCGCGACCTCGACTACTACACCGGCTTCGTCTTCGAGGCGGTCGACGCGGCTCGCCCCGACGCCAAGCCGGCGATCGGCGGCGGGCGCTACGACGGTCTGGCGCGCCGCCTCGGCGCGGCGAGCGACGTGCCCGCCGTCGGCGCCGCCGTGTGGATCGATCGATTGCCGCTCTCGGGAGGGCGCGCATGAGCGCCGAGGCCGAAAACGCCGCCGAGGCCCCGCTGGTCCTCGCCGTGCCCTCCAAGGGGCGGCTGCAGGAAAACGCCGCGGCGTTCTTCGCCCGCGCCGGACTGGAATTGACGCAGGGACGCGGCGCGCGGGACTACCGCGGCGCCGTCGCCGACCTGCCGGGCGTCGAGGTCGCCTATCTCTCGGCCGCCGAGATCGTCGGCCAGCTCGCCGTCGGCACCGCCCATTTCGGCGTCACCGGCGAGGACCTGGTGCGCGAGAAGGTCGCCGACGCCGACCAGCGCCTGGCGCTGCTCGCCCCGCTCGGCTTCGGGCGCGCCAATGTCGTCGTCGCCGTCCCGCAGGCCTGGATCGACGTGCGCGCCATGGCCGATCTCGAAGACGTCGCGGCGAGCTACCGCGCCCGGCGCGGCGAGCGCATGCGGGTCGCCACCAAATACGTCAATCTGACCCGCCGCTTCTTCGCCGAGCGCGGCGTCGCCGATTATCGCATCGTCGAAAGCCTCGGCGCGACCGAAGGCGCGCCCGCCGCCGGCGCCGCCGAGCTGATCGTCGACATCACGACCACCGGCGCCACGCTCGCCGCCAATGCGCTGAAAGCCCTCGACGACGGCGTCATTCTGCGCTCGCAGGCGACGCTGGTCGCTTCGCCGAGCGCGCGCTGGACTCGGAACGCGCGGGCCGCCGCGCGCGCGATCCTGATGCGCATCGCCGCCAGCGAGGCGGCGCGAAAGTCGCGCGAAATCCGCGCTCGTCTGCCCACGCCCGTCCATCTCGTGATGGAGGAAGCCTGCGCCGCTTTCGACGCCGCGCCGGCCTTTGGCGAAGAGGCCGATCCGCAGGGCTTCGTCACGCTGCATTGCGCGCGCTCCAAGGCGGCCGATCTCGCCGACTGGCTGCTCGCCCGAGGCGCCGAACGGGTCAGCGTCATCGCCCTCGAGCAGGCGTTCGACGCCAGGAACGCGCTCTACGAGGCGCTCGAGGCGCGGATCGGGAAATAGGCGGCGCGCCGGCGTCGGGCGCGGCCTCCCGCGTCTTGGTTTGGCCTCAATTTTCCCGACATTCCCAATCCTCGTTTCACCTTTGACGCGCGATGCGCTAGACGATTCAGGCTGAAACCCAGGGAATTCAGGGAAAGTGCGCTATATTTCGACGCGCGGCGAGGCGCCGAGGCTCGGTTTTTCCGAAGCGATGCTCGTGGGCCTCGCCCGCGATGGCGGCCTCTACACGCCGCTGAAGCCGCCGCTGGCGTCGCCCGCCGAAATCCGCGCGCTCTCCGGCCTCTCCTACGCCGAGGCGGCGACGCGCCTCATCGCGCCCTTCGTCGACGACGAGATCGATCGAGCCGAACTCGCGGCGCTCGCCGAAGACGCCTACGCCGGGTTCCGCCACGCCGCCGCCGCCCCGCTGGTCCAGCTCGACGACAATCTCTTTCTGCTCGAATTGTTCCATGGGCCGACGCTGGCGTTCAAGGATTTCGCCATGCAATGGCTCGGCCGGATGATGGACCGCGCGCTGCGCCGCCGCCAGACCCGCGCTACGATCCTCGGCGCGACTTCCGGCGACACCGGCGCCGCGGCGATCGCCGCCTTCGGCGGCCAATCGCAGACCGACGTCTTCATCCTCTATCCCCAGGGACGCATTTCCGACGTCCAGCGCCGCCAGATGACGACGGTCGACCAGCCGAACGTCCACGCCGTCGCGATCGAGGGGACGTTCGACGACTGCCAGGCCATCGTCAAAGCTCTGTTCAACGATCTCTCCTTCCGCGACGCGATGAAATTGTCGGGCGTCAACTCGATCAACTGGGCGCGCATCCTCGCCCAGATCGTCTACTACTTCACCAGCGCGGCCGCGCTCGGCGCGCCCGATCGGCGCGTCTCCTTCGCCGTGCCCACCGGCAATTTCGGCGACGTGCTGGCCGGCTATTACGCCAAGCGGATGGGGCTTTCGATCGACCGCCTGGCGATCGCCACCAACGAAAACGACATTCTCGCCCGGACGCTGGCGAGCGGCGTCTACAAGCCGCTCGGCGTCAAGGCGACGCAGTCGCCGTCGATGGACATCCAGATCTCCTCCAATTTCGAGCGGCTGCTGTTCGAGTCCTGCGATCGCGACGCCGGCGCCGTGCGCGCGCTGATGGGCGCCCTCGAGCAGTCGGGCGAGTTCACGGTTGCGCCGGGGCCGCTGGCCGCGATCCGGCGCGATTTCGACGCCTATCGCGTCGACGAGGAGGCCTGCGCCGAGGAGATCGGCCGCGCCTATCGTTCGAGCGGCGTCGTCATCGATCCGCACACGGCGGTCGGCGTCAACGCGGCGCGGCGCGCGCTGGCGCGCGATTCCGCGACCCCGGTCGTCGCGCTGGCGACCGCCCATCCCGCGAAGTTTCCCGACGCGGTCGAGCGCGCGATCGGGCTGCGTCCCGCCTTGCCGCCGCCCTGGCGCGACATCGAGTCGCGCCAGGAGCGATTGAGCGTCCTGCCCGCCGACGCGGCGGCGGTGGCGCAATTCGTCCGCGCTGGCGTGAGGGCGGCGGCGTGAGCGTGCGCTTCACAACCCTGCCTTCGGGCCTGCGCGTCGTCACCGACGCGGCGCCGCATTTGCGCACCGCCGCGCTCGGCGTCTTCGTCAGCGCCGGATCGCGCCACGAGGCCGACGACGAACACGGACTGTCGCATCTGCTCGAACACATGGCGTTCAAGGGCACGCGCCGGCGCAGCGCGCGCGAAATCGCCGAGGCGATCGAAAACGCCGGCGGCGATCTCAACGCCGAGACCGGCGTCGAGCAGACCGCCTATTTCGCCCGCGTCCTGGGCGAGGACGTCGATCTGGCGCTCGACGTCCTCTCGGACATCCTGACCGAAAGCCGGTTCGACGCCGAAGAGCTCGGCCGGGAGAAGAACGTCATCATCCAGGAAATCGGCGCCGTCGAAGACACCCCCGACGACCTCGTCTTCGACCTCTTCACCGCGGCGGCCTGGCCCGAACAGCCGATCGGTCGGCCGATCCTGGGCACGCGCGAGGGCGTCGCCGGCTTCGATCGCCATGCCATCGACGCCTATTTGCTGCGCCACTACCGCGCCGGCGCTTCGATCGTCGCCGTCGCCGGCGCGGTCGATCATGAACATATCGCCGCCCGCGCCGAGGCCCTTCTCGGCGCCTTCGGCGCCGCGAGCGCCGCGCCGCTGAGGCCCGCCGCCTATCGCGGCGGCGAAATCCTGGTCAGGAAGAAGCTCGAGCAGACGCATATCGTCCTCGGCTTCGAGGGTCGCGCGGTCCGGGCGCCCGACCACGACGCCGCGCACCTCTTCGCCGCCGCGACCGGCGGGGGCATGTCGTCGCGCCTGTTTCAGGAAGTGCGGGAACGGCGCGGCCTCGCCTATTCCATCTATACGTTTCACTGGGCCTATTCGGACTCCGGCCTGTTCGGTTTCTACGCCGGCGCCGCCGCCAAGGACGCCGGCGAACTGATGGCCGCGGCGCTCGATTGCCTCGCCGAGGCGACCGAGCGCCTCGACGAAGGCGAGGTTCGCCGCGCCAAGGCGCAGATGAAGGTGTCGACCCTGACCGCTCTCGAATCGCCGAGCGCGCGCGCCCAACAGCTCGCGCGCCAGACTTTCGTCTACGGCGGCCCGCTGTCGCTCGAAGACATGCTGGCGCGCATCGACGCGATCACCGTCGACGACGTCCGCAGGGCGGGCGCGGCCATGCTGGCGTCGTCGCCGACCGTCGCGGCGATCGGCGGCGTCGGCAGGGCGCTCGATCGTGTCGGGGTGGCGCGGCGCCTGAGAGGAGGGTAGAGAGCCGGACATGGCGCTTTTCCGTCTTGCCAAGGCCGCCGAAGGCGAACCGCTGTTGCGCGGCGACGGCGTCGCCCTGCGCCCGGCGGTCATCGGGGACTTTCCCGCCTGGGCGCGCCTGCGCGACCAGAGCCGCGCGTTCCTGACGCCCTGGGAGCCGACCTGGCCCGAGGACGACCTCACCCGCGCCGCGTTCCGCCGCCGCCTGCGCCGCCAGGTAGAGGAAATGGAGCGCGACGAATCCTTCGCCTTCCTCATCTTCGATACGACCTCCGAGGACTTGCTCGGTGGCTTGACCCTCGGCGGCATCCGCCGCGGCGTCGCCCAGGCGGCGACGCTCGGCTATTGGATGGGCGCCCGGCACGCCGGCAAGGGACACATGACGCGCGCGGTCGCCGCGGCGGTGCGGTTCGGCTTCGCCACGCTGCGCCTGCATCGCATCGAAGCAGCCTGCATCCCCGACAACGCCCCGTCGATCGCGCTGCTGCAGCGCAACGGCTTCCGTCGCGAAGGGCTGGCGCGCGCCTATTTGAAGATCAACGACGCGTGGCGCGATCACGTCCTGTTCGCGCTGGTCGAAGGCGAGGCGCCTTGACTGGTCCCGTCACGCTCGGCCTGCCTTCGTGCGACGCCATGGCGCCCCGCGCGGTCCGGCGGCGCGCGCTCGGCTTAGCGGCGTTCTTCCTCTGCGCGGTTCTGGGCTGCCGGGCCGCCCTCGCGGTTCAATCGGTGCGCGTTCCCGTCGACGCCGATGCGATCGACCTCTCCTCGGCCATCGAACATTTCGGCGCGCAGGGCGACCGCATCCAGGTTTCGACCGCACCCGGCGCCGACGGCATCGTGCGGCGCATCGAAGTCAGCGCATTGGAGGCGGGGGCGCAACCGGCGTGGATCGTCTTCGCGCTCACCAACGATTCGGACGAGCAACTGACCCGCCTGATCGTCGCGCCGCACTTCCGCTTCGTCGGTTCGGGCGTGGTGTGGCCGGATCTCGGCTCCTCGCGCATCACCACGATCACCGCCAGCCAGGGCAGTCCGCCCGAGCGCGAGGACCGTGTCGACGCCGACGTCTTCGTCCTGACGCTCGACCCCGGCACGACCGTCACCTATGTCGCGGAACTGCGCACGCCCTCGCTGCCGCAGATCTATCTCTGGGAGCCGGACGCCTACAAGGACAAAGGGGCGAGCCTGACGCTCTACCAGGGCATCCTCATCGGCGTCGCCGGGTTGCTGGCGCTGTTCCTAACGATCGTATTCGTCGTGCAGGGCGCCCTGGTTTTTCCCGCCGCGGCGGCGCTGGCCTGGGCGGTTTTCGCCTATGTCTGCATCGACTTCGGCTTCTGGCGGAAGATTTTCGGCTTTGCTGACGAGGCCGAGCGCGTCTGGCGCGCCAGCGCCGAGGCGACGATCGGCGCGACGTTGATCATCTTCCTCTTCGCCTACCTGAATTTGCGCCGCTGGCACGTGCGTTTCCTCCATATCGGGCTGGTCTGGCTGCTGTTCATGGCGGTCGTGGTCGCGCTTTCCGTCTACAACGCCTCGATCGCCGCGGGCGTGGCGCGCATCTCGATCGCCACCGTCGCGACGATCGGATTTCTATTGATCCTGAGCATGGCGGCGCGCGGCTCGGATCGCGCGGTCATGCTGATCCCTACCTGGTTCCTTCTCGTCGTCTGGGTCGTCGCCGCCGGCGCCGCCGCGCTCGGCGCGTTGACCAACGATCTGACCGCGCCCGGACTCATCGGCGGGTTGGTGCTGATCGTGATGCTGATCGGCTTCACCATCATGCAGAACGCCTTCTCGGCGACGACCGGGGCGCGCACGGGCGGGGCCGACGCCGAACGCCGGGCGCTGGCGATGACCGGATGCGGCGACGCGATCTTCGATTGGAACGTCGGCGCGGACCAGATCCACGTCAGCGCGGAAGTCGAAAGCCAGCTCGGCCTCAGACGCGGCGCGCTCGAAGGACCGGCCGCCGCATGGCTCGATATTCTTCACCCGCTCGATCGCGACCGCTATTCGGCGGCGCTGGAGGGCCTCCTCCAGCAGAGTTCGGGCCGCATCAATCACGACATCCGTCTGCGCGGCGCCGACAGCCGGTATCACAGTTTCGTCTTGAAGGCGCGGCCGGTCGTCAACGCGGCGGGCGAAGTCGTGCGCGTCATCGGCGCGCTTTCCGACGTCACCGAAATCAAGGACGCGGAGGAGCGCATCCTGCGCGATGCGATCCACGACAATTTGACCGGACTTCCCAATCGCGAGCTGTTCTTCGATCGGCTGGGCGCCGCGTTGATCCAGGCCCAGCGTCTCGACGCGCCGACGCTGGCGGCGCTGGCGGCGCTGGCGATCGACATCGACGGTTTCAAGGAAATCAACGACGCGCTCGGAATGTCGTTCGGCGATTCGGCGCTGTTGACGGTGGCGCGCCGACTCGGCCGCCAGATCAAACCCGGCGACACGCTCGCGCGCATCGGCGGCGACGAGTTCGGCGTCATCGTGCTGCTCGATGGCGGCGAGGACGAGATCGCGGGGTTCGTCGAGTCGCTGCGCGCGCTGATGATCGCCCCGATCAGTTTCGGCGATCGCGAAGTCGCGCTCACGGCCTCCATCGGGCTCGCCGTCTTCGACCCCTCCCAGCACGCCAAAGGCGCCGACCTCCTCGCCGACGCGGAAATCGCCCTCGCCAACGCCAAGAAGTCCGGCGGCGACCGCGCGGAGATCTTCGCCGCTGGGATGCGCGCCGAGCGCTCGAACCGCCTTTCGCTCGCCAACGATCTGCGCTACGCGCTCGATCGGGGCGAGATCGCCGTGATGTTCCAGCCGATCGTGCGTCTCGAGGACCGCACCGTCGCGGGGTTCGAAGCGCTGCCGCGCTGGCGTCATCCGCGTCTCGGCGTGCTCGGGCCCGCCGACTTCTTTTCACTCGGCGAGTCCAACGACGCCCTCGTCGAAATCGGCGTCTTCGCCATCGAAACGACGGCGCGCGAACTCGCGGCGTGGCAGAAGGCGCTCGAAGTGACGCCGCCGATCTTCGCCAGCATCAATATCTCGTCGCGCCAGATGCTCAGCCACGACCTTCTCGGCGACGTCAGAACGGCGCTCAACCGCCATTACGTCCTGCGCGGCACGCTGAAACTCGAAATCGCCGAGAGCGTGGTGATGGAAAACCCGGAATTCGCCATTCAATTGCTGCAGCGGGTGCGCGAACTGGGCGCCGGCTTGGCGCTCGACGATTTCGGCGCCGGCTACACTTCGCTGAGCCATCTGCAACGCTACCGTTTCGATACGCTCAAGATCGATCCTTCGCTGGTCAAGCCGAACGGCCCGGGCGGGCGCCCGGCGATCCTGCGTTCGGTGGTCGCGATGGCCCACGATCTCGGCATGGACGTGATTACCGATGGCGCCGAAACCGAGTCGGACGCGATCGAACTGTCGCAACTCGGTTGCGAATTCGCGCAAGGGTTCGCCTTCGGCCAACCGATGACCGCCGCCGCGGCGCGCCGGTTGATGGGCGCGGCGCCGCTCTGAAGCGGCCGCGGCCCTGTGAATGGCGGGGAGAATTCGCGTCGCGCCTTGCCAAGAGGCGGCGGAGCGCCGATCTAGAAAAGACCGATGCGATTCTCGACCGCTTTCCTCGACGAAATCCGCGCCCGGGTCCCGCTGTCCCAGGTGGTGGGAGCGCGCGTCAAGCTGCGCAAGCGAGGGCGCGAATGGGCGGGGCTGTCGCCGTTCAACTCGGAAAAGACGCCGTCGTTTTTCGTCAACGATCAGAAGGGGTTCTATAAGGATTTTTCGTCGGGAAAATATGGCGACGTCTTCACTTTCCTGATCGACGCCGAAGGCCTGACCTTTCCCGAAGCGGTCGAACGGCTGGCCGAAATGGCGGGCCTGCCGATGCCGGCGCGCAGCAAAGAAAGCGAGGAGCGCGAACAGAAGCGGGCGGGCCTCCACGAGGTTCTCGAACTCGCCGCGCAAATCTTCGTTTCGACCCTCGACGGGCCTGCGGGCGCGAAGGCGCGCGGCTACCTCGCCGATCGGCGCATCGATCCGGCGACGCAGCGCCAGTTTGGCTTGGGCTACGCCGCGCCGGATCGCTTCGCTCTTCGCGACGCGCTGGCCGGCCACGGCGTCGACGCCGAGCGGATGATCGAGGCCGGCCTCTTGGTCCACGGCGAGGGGATCGCCGTGCCCTACGACCGATTCCGCGACCGCGTGACGTTCCCGATCCACGACCGCTCGGGCCGCGTCGTCGCGTTCGGCGGCCGCGCTCTGGAGCCCGGCGCCAAGGCCAAATATCTCAATTCTCCGGAAACGGAGCTTTTTCACAAGGGGAGCCTGCTCTTCAACCATCACCGCGCGCGAAGAGCCGCCCACGAGCGCGACGAGGTCATCGTCGTGGAAGGCTACGT
>Ga0187874_10003843_pt1 | contig 10301 bp, 11 predicted proteins | sample June2016WEW_16_1_3_FD_132993 | JGI IMG/M metagenome (GOLD analysis project Ga0187874, IMG submission 132993) | Peatland microbial communities from SPRUCE experiment site at the Marcell Experimental Forest, Minnesota, USA - June2016WEW_16_150 | ecosystem: Environmental > Terrestrial > Soil >... | reverse complement strand
GCGATACAATAGCGGAATCAACCGTGCGTGTCAATAAAAGAATTAGACAGTCTCAGCTATTGGCAAAGTGCGAATGGGTGAGGCTGTCAATCGCTGACCTAGGTCAATCGTGAAAGGTCGCGTCTGCCGCGAGTGCCGCGGGCCTATGCCGAAAGATCCGCATTTGATGCGGTGTCCCATGTGCGGATACCACAACGCGCCGGACGTGGACTTGCGAAAGCGGATTACAAGGCTCAGCGAGGCCAAGGCTTCGACGATCGTGCGGTATGACGTCGGAGTCTTCAACCGCATCTTCGGAGGCGGGATTGCGACGACGAGCGTCAACCTTATTGCTGGGCCCCCTGGAGCTGGCAAAATGCTGTGTCTGGAAACCTTACTTCCAACACCAGGCGGTTGGACTACGATGGGCAACGTCAAGGAGGGCGACGTTCTTTTTGACGAGTCTGGCAATCCGTGTACAGTCCTGCAGGCGCACCCGGTCACATTAAACGGTGATGCATACGAGGTGGAGTTCTCAGACGGAGATAAGATCGTTGCCTGCGGCGACCACCTCTGGCGTACGATGACGAAACAAGAGCGGTACGCAGCATGGGCACGTACCCCCGAACGGCGTGAAGCTCGGCGCATACGGAGGAATCCAACTGGAGGTCGCTACCATACAGAGTTTATCAGTCCTGGCCTGTGCCCCACAGTGAGCACTGTCGGAAGCGTCCGGTCGACCGCTGACATCGCAGCCAGCCTGTACAAAGGCTCCCATCTAAACCACTCAATCGATAGGACGGAACCGCTCCAGCTCCCAGACCTCACTTTAGCCGTACCCCCGTATACTCTTGGCGTGTGGCTTGGCGACGGCACGACTGGCGTTGGAGCTTATACCAACGACGACGAGCTCATCGCTGCTGTGATTCGCAGTGAAGGTTTTCGGGTCCTAAAAAAAGGTTACGGGGCAACCCCGCGATGGAGTGTACTTCGTCTTGCACGCCATCTGCGTATGGCTGGAGTCCTGTACAATAAGCACATCCCGCAGAAGTACCTTCGGGCGTCGTTTGCACAGCGCCTGGAGATATTGCGCGGACTGATGGATACGGACGGAGAGTGTGACTCGCGTGGTAGGTGCGGGTTTAGTACGTCGATTCCACGCCTCCGGGATAACTTTAGCGAACTTCTCGCTTCCCTCGGCATCAAAGCGAATTTCGTCGAGAGGGAGTCTTGGCTCTACGGAGTTCAACACAAACCGCATTGGCGATTTACATTTACGACTGACCTTCGCGTTTTTCACCTCGAGCGTAAGAGTAGTCGACAGCACGCTCCGCAGCGTGGTGGACTGGAGAAGCGTCGTTTTATCGTTGCCGTTAGACCCGTTCCGTCAGTGCCGATGCGGTGCATCACGGTCAACTCGCCGTCAAGACTGTATCTGGCGGGGCGCGGGATGATCCCGACACACAACACGACGCTCTTCTGCGAACTCTGCGACATGATTTTGGACAAACACACCGCCCCGTCGGACGTGGCGCTCTTCATTGGAAACGAACAGCCGCCCGACGAACTGAAGTTCTACGCCGAAAGGCTTGGGGTCCGGCACGCCGATCGCATCGTGATTCTGGACGGGATTGGCGGCCTCGAGTTTCCCGAGATTACAAGCGCCATCAATGAGTTCAAACCAAAGCTCATTATCTTGGATTCACTGACCAAACTTGTCACTCAGGCCGGCGGTGGTGACGACCTCGGGGTCCTGGTTGTGTCGCACTTCAAGGAACTGTCGACGCGCCTCAACGTGCCGAGCCTCATCGTCAACCAAGTCACCAAGGGTGGGCAGCACGCGGGGTTCAATAACACCCTGCATGAAGGCGGAGCGCTCTTCTACCTGGACAAGGATGACGTGACGGGCGAGAGGCTTCTTTATGCAGAGAAGAACCGCTTTGGGCCGGCGCCTCAAGAAGTTCACTTGCGGATGATCGAGCCTGGCCTGCCGAACGCTGGCAAACTCGTCCTTGACGTCGACTGGTACGTTCAGAACGATGCGGACGGAGAGTGGTGGCTACCGTTCGCGCCCGTCAGAGACGAGAAGCGAAAGCGTCACGTGCGGCGGGCGGAGCCTGAGGTGGTGGAGGCCGCTGAGCCTGAGCCTGATAGCGACGACGTTGACGACGACAGTACTGACAACGATACCGACGACAATGAAGATGAGTCCGTCAACGAAACTGGCGAAGTGGACGAATCCGGCGAACCCATCTTTTAGTTTGCTGACCTAGGTCAGCTCGATAAGTGGTTGTGTCTGCATGAGATATTCGTTGCAGGCATCCTCATATCGCGGTATGCTTGTAAACGCGATAGTACCCTGATGAGGCCTGTCCTGCCGCCCACCGTCACCACGCTTGCAACCGTCGCAAAGAGCAATTTGCCCGACGAACAGAAGACCCGCATCCGCACGTGGTGGGAGCGCGAGATGGCGCGTGACGCCGATCGCGAGGAATCACGTCTTGCGCGCGTGAAAGAGACGAGTCTCGCGAGCGAAGCTGCTGAACTTGCGGTCGAAGAGGGTGTCACGGCGGGCACTGGATACGCCCTTGGCATGGCGCGCGCCGCGCTTGGAAGTCTGGACGTCAAGGTACCGCTCATCGGCAGTTTGTCTGTCGATGCACTTGTTGCAGCGGCTGGATCGATCGGTTCGCTTGCGGCTGGCAGCGCCGGCAACAAATGGCTTGCCGCCGCCAGTCGCCATGTGGCTGGCGCTGCAACCGCTATCCGCTTCGAGCGGCTCGGCTTTGAGTCGTCCGGCGGCAAGAAGATGGCAGCCGGACCTACGGGTACGGCAGCACACGGAGAACAGAAGGATCCGCTGCTCGAGGAGCTAGCGGCAAAACTCGCGTAGGATTGCTGACCTAGGTCAGCCACGAAAGGTACAGGACAAAGACATGGCCACCAGCATCATCCGCAAGCTCATGAGCGAAGGTACGGGACTCGTTCACTCGGGAGTCGAAGCCGCGAAGACGTCGATTGCGCCAGCCGTCACTGGTTTGGCCATCGGCGCACTCGGGACCAAAGCGCACATGGACGTGGGTCCGGTGCCGACCGAAGCTCTCGGCGGCTACGCGCTTCGCGCGGCCAATGAGTTCGGCCTTCGCAGCGCGCTTCCCTCGTTCGCGAAAAAGATCCTGACGCGCGACGTCCTCGCCGACGTGTCGGCTGCAGCGATTGGCGCCGGCATGGCGCGCGTCGGCGCGAAGCTCTCGGGCGGCAAGGCGAGCCATCATGGCGAACTTTCGCTCCCGCCGAGCATGGGCGTCGATAGCCTCGTTGCCGCCGCTGCGAAACTCTGATCCGATCGCTCTCACTTTACTTCGCACCCCGGAAGTCGCTTTCCGGGGCGCGGTAGCAGCGCTTGAGCCGCCTGCTACCGCGCCTCAGAAACCTTTCTGAGCGTCACCAAGATTCCCTTGGTGCTCACGGAGGAAAACAACACCATGCGACCCACTTCTGCGATGCTCGCTCGCCGCGCGCCTGCCTTGGCAGCCGCGCTCGGCGCTACTCGTTCGGCCGACTACGGCGCGGACTTCGGAGGCGCACTCTCCGCCTACGACCCTAGCCGCAACATCGGCTTCGGCTTCGACGCCGGCTACGGCTTCGGCGTCGACGCTCCCCCGCCGCCCGCGGCCCTTGCCCCGGCGGCTCCCGCGCACCTCGCGCATCACCCCGCGGCCCACCCGCATCACCCGCACCACCCCCAGTGGCTCAAGGCCTACATGGGGTACATGGCGCACCACGGCCAGCCGCCCTTCTACGAGGGTCGGTACGGCTACTACGGACACGGTCTCGCGTCCGGCCCTGGCGCCGGTCTCGCGCCCGAGATGTGGGCAGCCGAAATGGCCAGGACCGCGCAGCGCGCCCAGCTCCTCGACCCCAACGAGCACAGCCGCCTGAAGATCGAGCGCTACAGCTTCTCGCTGTCTCCGGCGCTGAACTTCTCGCTCTCCACCCCGGTGGCGTTCGAGGCAACCCTGCAGCCCAACACACGTATCCGCGCGCAGCGCGTCGTCATGAACGCGCCCGCGCCGAACTTCGTGCTCATCGACAGCCTGCAGGTCGCGAACGTCAACGTCTTCGTCGGTACCACCGAGGATGCGTGGACGTACTCGGCCACCGCGCAGGGCGTCATGCTGGACCTGCCGACCCTCGATCCCGCGAATCGCGCGACGGTCTCCGGTTCGTACACCGGCTACCTCCCGCCCGGCTTCGCCAGCGAGTTCTCGTACATGTTCATCGTGACCTTCCAGGGTCCGAGCACGCTGGTCGGCGGTCTCTGAGCCACGCGCCGGTGAGATGAGCTGCTAAGCCGCAGAATCCGAATGCATCAGATCGAGATTGCGCTGCCCTGCGTGCCCAGCCCCGACCCCACCTCGGGTGAGGGTTTCGCCGTGCGTGCGTGCCTCGTGAAGTTGCTCGGAGACTTTCGCAAGCTCTCTTCCGGAACCCGAATCCGCGTCGACGGCGATAGCGCTGTCATCAGCTTGCCGACCGCGTTCCACTCCAGTTCCTCCCTGGACGAGAACGCGGTCGCACTGAACCTCATTCTCGATTGCCTCTGCCGCATCAACGTGTGTCACCGGAGGGTGTGTCCAACTGTCCCGCTCTACCAACATCCGCTGCACTACGACCGAACTTCGATCTGGGATAGCAGCAATCGTATGCGAAACCGCGGTCATGCCGACTGCAAAAGTCTTTCGTGTGATCGCGTGGCCGAATACTGGCTCGCAGGTCAAGACGCCGAGGCGGTCTTTCGCTTCCTGCCCCCGGACCAAAACCCGAAGGGTCAATTCCAATACCACATTCTCGTCAATGGCCCTTACGGCTGGGAAGATCCCAGCAAGGCCAAGGGGATGTTGGCGAACGAGAACTCGTACTTTGAAAACAATCCAGCGCCCGGCGGGGAGCTTATGCAGCTCTCGCGGCGTTTGCCTACGTTCTTCTCTCGCGCTGCCTAGATCCAACCGCTGACCTAGGTCAGCTTCCAAGGAAACACAATGAACCGTATCAGAGGAGTCGGAGTGGGGAGCGCGAAGCCGACGGATGGTCAAACGTTCGAGGTTACGCCTACGAGACCAGACCCGACCACACTCCGAAACGTCGCCCGTGCTGCGCTAGGAGCCACACCCGCGTCGCCCGCGGCAGTCTCCTCCAAGCCGTTTGTTCGTCCGCCGAGCGAGATCGTCAAGAAGCGTGCAGCGCTCTGGGCAAACCTCGCCAAGCTACTCCGCGCTCCGGCGGCAGTTCAGACCCAAGAGTTCCGCGTCACCAAGTAGAGCATCAACGTCACCAAGTGAGAATGCGATGACCTTCCCCCAAAACGTAGTGCTCTACAACGCCGCTATCACCGGCTACCTCGCAGGCCATATCAAGGGTCGGCGGCTCGCAGGCGGTGTTCCTTTGGCGCAGCTCGTCAATAGCGGTACGCCGCCTGCCATCGGAACGCCAGATCCGAGTTTCGCAGCGCTCGCGAGTGAGGCTGTGTCGTGGGCTACAGCCTTCGACGCACTCATTGCTCCGGACGTGAGCGGTACTCCAATCCCTAGCGAGTCACAGTACATCACGGTCGTGACGGGTGGCGCTGGCGTCGCTGTCGCCCCGGTCAACACAGCCCTCGCTGGTACTGTCGACGTGGTCAATGGGTCTCCCGACGTGACCTTCTCGACTGGACAAACACTTCCTGCGGGCGCACAGCTCGTCTTCGCCGAGCAGCCTGGTGTATCGTACACACTCGAGAGCGCGCTGACAGGCGGTACAGCGGGTGTGTTGACCTCGAATTACACTGGAACGTCGGCCGGTGCGACGACGACGATCGCGGGCATTGGCGGTGCTGTTGCTCAGGCGCAGCTTGCAAAGGGACGCCTCGTCGAGATGTTGTCCCTGTCCGCCTTTGAAGGACGGTGGTATGCAAGCCCGAGACAAGGGCAGTTTCAGAGCGCGCTGACCACGGCCGAGTTCGCACCACTCGCAGATCTGGTCAGCGGTTCGTACCTCGGTACTACAGGCTTGGCACTTGCCGACATCGGTAGTGACCTGACCGGTTTCACTAACAATAACCTCCTCGCTCAGGCCGCTTTCGACGGTTTCATTGGCGGCATCCTTGTCGGCAATCAGGGCGACGTAGGCCCCATCGCTCAGACGACGCTTGCCTTCGCCGCCGGTGCTGGCTACGCGTTCGAGATTGACGCGCTTGTCCCATTCGACTCGTCGATTACGGTCAGCACGACAAACCAAGGCGCGCTACCTCCAGGAAACTTTCTTGGCACAGAGTCGATGGAAGTCGGCAAGACTCGCCTCATGCTTTCGATCGCGCTCGCAACGACCGAGACGCGTACGACATTCTCGCTCCAGCAGTTTGCAGGAGCCGCGATTACAACCTGGAGTCAAGAGGTTGCTCCGCCAGTCGCCGCCTGCTACACAGCATGCGTCGGGCTTGCTAACGCAGGAGCCTACGTTCCTGGTAGCCCAGGCATCGTCGGCGACGGGACCACGCCGACCCCACAGCGTCCGACCGTCAACGGTCTCTGGAACGTGGGTCTATACAATGAAGCCTACTGCGGCTTCATCGCTGGAGTCTTGGCAGGCCGTCCCATCACGAGCAACAAGACGAGTGACTCGTTTTACGTCGCACTTGCGGCGGCAGCCCAAGTATTCGCGGCGCAAATCGATCTGACAGTCGGCGCAAGCGACGTGACGGGGGGTGACGTGCCGACAGGCACGCAGTTCATTACCTTTGGCGGCGATGGCGGTGCAAACTTGGTGGCGCCGACGACGGGCCCCGTCCAACAAGGTGCGCTTGGTAAGACAGGCCTCATGTGGGCGATCTGTCGAGGTGTCATGCACGGTAGGCCGCTACTCGGCAGTGCGCTGGACGTCACGCCCGCCACTTACGAAGCTATCAGCACCAGCATCGTAGCCCTATACCTCGAGATGACTACGGCGCTGCAGTTGCCTGGCGCGACCTGAAAAACACTGACCTAGGTCAGCAAACGAAAAACCTGGAGATTCCGATACCCATGTCCGACATCGTAGTTACCCCCAAGCCGCCCACGCCCGTTCGGGTGCAGAAGACGATCGTCAAGGTCGTCACGACGCAGAACCGCCGCGCCATCATCGTCTCGACCAAGAAGGCGGCGAAACCTCCGGTCAAGTCGAGCAAGGGGCAGCGGGTGACGTCGCTACCGTACCCACAGCGCGTCAATACCGCGTCGCTCAAGGTTCTTGAGCGGCGCGGAGTTACGTTGCAGCAGCTCCAAAACACGACGCCTGCCAAGTCCGCGTCATTCTCGGACATCGTTCGTCAAGGGTACAAGGACCACGCCGCGCGCATCGCAGCCAGCACACCCGTCACGCCGCCAAAGATGGCCTGACCCAAGTCTCCCACCACTCGCATACCCACCTTCTAGGACTCGCACACTCCCATGCCCCAGAACAATCTCTACTATGACGCTGCCATTGAAGGGTACGTCGCAGGTTCTCTCAAAGGTCGAGTCCTCGCAGCCGTCAACGGGACGCCGCCGAACCCAACGGCTCCTCCGGCCATCGCGTCGCCTGCAGACCCGAGCTACGCCGCCATCGCGCTTGAGGCTGAGAGGTGGGCGGGGTTTCTTGACGCTGCGATCCCGACCGATGACACTGCTTCGCCTCAGCCGGCAGGCAGTATCCCGACCGGAGTCATCACAACCGGAGTCGCCATCGTGCCGTCGACTGACGCGACTGGCAATACGCAATTTGCTCAGCTCGTCAAGAGTCGCCTCGTCGCCATCATTTCCTACGCAGTCTTTTCTGGACGCTACGACGCCCAGCCGGCTACAGCCTTTGATGTGGATGACGGAACGCCGGAGCCCATTGACTACACCGTCAAGGCGGCATCGGTCGCCGCAATTTACCAGCAACTCGCTCTCCAAGTCGCCTCGGACTCAGCCGCCAACAATTTGCTCCTCGAATGGGGCACGTTCCTCGGCGGGTTCGCCTCAGTTCTTTCTGGACCGTCACTCGCTCCGATTGACGCCGTAACGGCACCGGCCATCGGGTTCGTCGGTGAACTCGGCCTCAAGGTGGACGCACTCATCGCGTTTGACGCAACCATCACCATCAGCGACGTCAACGGCATGCCGCTCGCGCCGACTGGAGCCCCCTCCGGACGTCAACAGCAAGAACTTGCCAAACTGCGGCTCATGGAAAGCGTTGTCCTCGCATACCTCGAGAACCGAAACCCTGTGTCTCTCGCTGCTCAGAACGCAGGTTCAGGTTTTGACGCGTTCGTCGTGGCCTGGGCCACCGCAAACGCTCTCCCCATCGCCAACGCATACACGGGACTCCTCGCGGGGCTCGACCTCTCCACGACGTCAGCCCACAATAACCCGACGCTCTACAACGAAGCCTATTGCGGCTTCGTCTCTGGAGCCCTCGCCGCTCGTCCTTTTGGCTTTGGACCTGTCAGTGGCGATGCGCCGCCGGCAGTCCTCTCAAGCGACGATCCGTCCTACGCCGCCATCGCCGCCGCTGCCGCCGCCTTCGCTCTCGAGGTGGACACGACCGTCGGAGGTATCGACTCTACGGCCCACGGCACCATCCCCACAGGCAGCGATACTCAGCCCATCACCGTGACCAACTCAGGCACGCAGGGTGCCGTGTCCCCAACGACAGGCGCTTTGCAGACCGCGCAGCTCGGCAAGACGGGTCTCATGTGGGGACTCTGCCGCGCTGTCCAGTGGGGTCGCCCGCTCGTCGGCAACGTGGACGACACAACGGCTGCCACCTACACACCTGTCGCTCAAGCCCTCGTCGCCGCGTACCTGCAGCTCTGCACGGTCCTTATCCCGTCGTAACCGCCCCATGCTCCCCATCCTCGCCCTGCTTTTCGCCTTTGGCGCTTGGCGTTACTACGCCCAGCGCCAGGGCGCGTGGACGGCCGAGCGCGCCGCAGTCTACGCGCATCTTGTCGCAGTCGAAAAAGACGGGCAGAAGCTTCTTGCCGCATCCAAGAGCTTCATGACGCAAGGGTTCCCCGCCGAGGCGGCAGCTCTCAAAGCTCGCGCGGCTCTCCCAGCCGTCACGGGCGAAGGCCGGAGCATGCGGGCCGACCTTTTCCGGCAAGCCATGCGGAGCCGTCGCCCGAGCGGTGTAAGGGAAATGGCCGAAGCTCTCCAAGCCCAAGGCTACGGCGCCTCGGCCCGTCAACTCCGCGGCCACGCCCGCGGCTTGGAAGTCTTGCGGGAACTGCGAGACCGGCAACCAGGCTTCGGGATTGGGGTCGTCATCCCTTCCACTTACGTCCCGCCGCCGCCGTCCTCGTACGTCGATCCGAACGACGCCTTCACCGCAGGCTTCGGCATTGGGACCGTCATCCCGTCGACCTACCACCCGCCGGTAGGCGACGCTCCCGCCTCACCCCCTCCTCCCGACCCCGACCAAACTCTCCCCGACCCTAGCCAAGGAGGTCAGTAATGGGAAAGCTCCTTAGCGACGTCATGAAGCGGCCTGTGGCGGTAGCTAGACAGCGCCTACAGACAGGTGCATTCGATTCAGTCTTTGGAGGCGGCGTCACGTATGGCAGTGTAAACGTTTTGTCCGGCCCGCCGGGCTCCGGAAAGACGTCGATGCTTCTGCAGATCGCAGACCGCGTTGTGGCAAAACCAGTTCTCTTCGCGAATAACGAGATGAGCGATGAGGAGGTTGCCGAGTATGCGCGCCGCATCGGCCTTGAGCACACGTCAGACATCATTCTCTGCGACGGCTCTTCGACCAAGGCGGTCATGTTAGCAGTCGAGGCCTACAGACCGTCACTCTTACTCGTGGATAGTCTCGATGGCATGGTTGGCAGTGCTCACTTCAGGGAAGCCGAAGACTTCGTCCGAGAACTTCTCAAGCGAACCGTCACGTCAATCCTCACCGTCTCTTCTGCTAGAAATGGTGCTGCGTCCATGCCGCGCACCGTGCAAGCTGCTACAGGGAGCTTCTACCTCGACAAGGACGACGTCACCGGACGCCGTTTATTCTTCGCCGAAAAGAATCGCTGCGGCCCGGCGCCCGTGTCCAGCTACTTCTTTGTCGATGAGCGTGGTCGGCTCATCATAGACCTAAACCAGGAGAATCACTGATGCCCGCCCGTAAATCGACGCGCAAAGTGCACAAGGCAAAGAAGAGGGCAGCCAAAGCGTGGCCCGTCAAAACAATCGACCTGGCGATGGGGGAGGCGCGGCAGTACCGAGGCTATAGCGAGCGCGGAGACGTCGTGCTGGCCAGGCAGACTCGAACGACGATTGACGAGCTTG
>Ga0187874_10003842_pt1 | contig 10303 bp, 6 predicted proteins | sample June2016WEW_16_1_3_FD_132993 | JGI IMG/M metagenome (GOLD analysis project Ga0187874, IMG submission 132993) | Peatland microbial communities from SPRUCE experiment site at the Marcell Experimental Forest, Minnesota, USA - June2016WEW_16_150 | ecosystem: Environmental > Terrestrial > Soil >... | reverse complement strand
TGCAGGTGGTGGACCTGTGCCATCAGCGCCTTATTGTCTTCCAGGCGCTTGGCGCGATCCAGGTCAATCTCGGCGATCCGGGCTTGCAGGTGGTGGACCTGCGCCATCAGCGCCTTATTGTCTTCCAGGCGCTTGGCGCGATCCAGGTCAATCTCGGCGATCCGGGCTTGCAGGTGGTGGACCTGCGCCATCAGCGCCTTATTGTCTTCCAGACGCTTGGCGCGATCCAGGTCAATCTCGGTGATCCGGGCTTGCAGGTGGCGGACCTGCGCCGTCAGCGCCTTGTTGTCTTCCAGACGCTTGGCCCGATCGATCTCAATTTCGCTGATGCGGGCTTGCTGCTGGCGCACCTGGGCTGTAAGCGCCAGATTGTCTTCCAAACGCTTGGCGCGATCCGATTCAGTCTGGCTGATTTTGGCTTGCTGTTCCCGAAGCTGGGTCACCAGGGCCAGATTGTCCTGCAAACGCTTAGCCCGATCGACCTCGATTTCAGCCAGGTCGCCTTGCATCTTTTGAACCTGCCGATGCGTATCCAGCCAGCCAAGCGCCAGTCGTCCCTGAGGCGAACCGAGCAGCGCCTGCGCCACTTGGTCATCTGTCCGAACGGTCAGCGCCGAACGGCCGGCGAAAAGGAACATGTCGTACATCGCGAACATCGCCGGTTCCTTGGCCATGTGAACCAGGCCCGCGCGCCGGAAAAGCTCGGCCGCCGATTGCTCGCTGAACAGGTAAAGGTGCTCCCCCGGGAGCAGCATGGCGCGGAAGGGGTGCTCGTCGGCGGTCAGTTGGTCATAGGAGCATCCCGCGGGGAGGCTGGGCGTTTGGACCACCAGCAGGCCATTGGCTCTGAGCAATTCAGCACAACGTCGCAGCGTGCCCAGCGGATCGGGCAGATGCTCCAGCACGTCCATCATGACGATCAGGTCCAGCGTACCCGGTTCGATCTGCTGCTGCTCGATCGGGCCCAGAAGCATCGGCACGCCGAATGTCCGCTTGGCAAAGTCAACGATGGCGGGACTCAGTTCCAGACCGGTGGCGTCGAAGCCGACCGCGCGAAGCATCGCCACAAAGGCCCCGTGGGCGCAGCCCACTTCCAGCACCTTTCCCGGCGGCAGCTTGTATCGCAAAAATGCCCGCAGCCAATGCTGGCAGCGCTCGGTCAAGTCCACCCGCGCACGAGTTTCGATGTTGGCGAAGCCCAGGTCCTGTTCCTGGTGTTTGTACCAGTATTGCCGGCCGTAGAAATCCTGTTCATCGTCGCCGACGGACGGATCGCTTTGCCCCGCCGGTTGCGTGGAGACAAGTGTGTGGCACTCGTCGCACAACTTGTAGTCGGGCGAGAAATCCAGGAGCTTGTCGTTTCCGCACCAGCAATGCCGTATTTGGCTCATTTTCGCTCTTGGCCTCTTCGTTCCGGTCCGACCGCGCCGCCGGCGCTTGGGCCTTGCACCGGCCCGCGTAGCCCGCGGAATCCGTCGTGCAACAGGCGCGTCGGCGAGTGATTTTGGCGAAACTTCACCTCGGGTTGGCCGGAATCACTTGTCCATGGGTTCGTTTTCCGACGACTGTATAAAGATAGACCGTTTGGCCCTTGTATTGTTGTGTGTGGATAATGATTTCTGTGTCCTCAAACCCGAGCACGCCAATGGCTCGAACTACCCATTGGGGCCTCAGATTCCACCAGGTATCCTTGGGCTCCAAGGTTTTGGCGTCGGGGAGAAAGCCGAGATAGGGCCTGCTGGTTTCGGAGTCACCTGCCAAGTCGGCGACAATGACCGTATCCCGGACGAATCGAAGGCCGTTCTGGAGCGCAAGAAAGGGGTCTCTGAGATGCAATAAAACTGAGCCATAAACCGCGATATCAACGGCACCGATCAGATCAGGCATGTCGTACACGCTGCCGTAAACAACTTTCGCTTTTGAATTGAAAGCTTTGTGGGAGAGCCAATAAGCGTTGTTCAGACGGTCGATGATGGTTTTTCGGTCGGCCTCGACGTTGAGGCGCTGTTCCCATTTGACGTACGGAACCATGTCCCAGTCGCCAGTCTTGTCCAGATCGTATGAGACGACCGATGCGCCGTGCTGCTCCATATAAAAGGTGAGTGCGCCGGCACCGCAGCCGACGTCCAATACGCGCTTTCCATCAAAGCTGACGTGGCCGAGATATTCTGTGATGTTGGGAAGGAGGTTCCAATCGCCTTCTATTCTTCCGATGCCGGGCAGGTCCATCGTGTGATAGAAATAACAGTCCTCCATACGGGTAATGTCGCGCGGTGTGGCGAAATCTCGCATTCCAGGCCATCCTCACGCGGTGATAATAACGTGCGTGAACCGCCGCGACAAACGACGATCACGCGGATGAGGGATCGATCGACGTGGCAAGTGAAAGCTGCGGATAGATCGTGGCGAGGCGGTCGAAGCCGGCCATGATTTCCTGGGCCGATGTCGGGATGCCGGCGATCAGCTCCATGGGTTACCAGTTCAGATCCTTTTCGACTCCCGATACGATCAGCAGGCCGCCGTACCGCACCTTGAACAGGCGCTTGAGGCGGTCGGTGAAATGATTTCGCCAATCGCCGGCGACGCCGCGCCGCTCGTGGGAGGTGAGGTCCTCCTGCCCGCGCGGGCGGCCAGTCAGATTCTCGAAGCGATTGGCCACCACCGCCGCGCGGAGCTTTTCCCGCGGCACGTCCAACCCGCACTGCTCGATCAGCACCCGCTGTAGAATATCCTCGTCGTGCTCCAGGAGATCCGCATAGCGAATCACTTGCTCCCCCGATTCCACCCACGACTCCTGGATGCGCGCCGCCAACGGCAGCCACTGGTCCATCAGGCGCAGCATCCCTTCTTCTTGATCCACTGAATTCAGCACCTGGCGCCATTGCGCCATATCGTCCCTCAACAGCTTGTGGGTGTGCTTGAAGCTGAAGTAGGCCGAGACCAGCGTGTCGCGCAGGTCGCGGATGACGACGAAATACCGGCCGTTCTTGGGCAGAATTCGCAGAAACTCGTCGCGCGCCATGTAGACCGTCGGATAAATTTTGCCCGCGTGGGTCCCAGCAAAAACGTGGAGGTTTCCCAGTTGGGGCGGAACGATGCGCTCCGGGGCGCAGGCGGCCAGGATTTTGTAAATCCACTGCGAGCCGGCCTTCCAATGCGTGACGTGAAAGATGGGGGGCGCATCGGTGGCGGCGTCAGGCTCGCGCGGCGCTTTGGCAGGTGGAGCCGCGTGCTGCGGCGTAAACAGCGACACTTCGCAGTGGCCCGGAAGATTGGCGATCCCGTGATGCAGCAGTTGCACCGGCCAGGGGTTGCGCCGAAAAATCACCGCGAGTCGATTGACGTCCGGCAAATGGCACAGGCGGATGTTGGTTCCATGCAATTCGATGTGAGGCATCTGGGCGCGGCGGTCGTAATCCTGAGCGCTCATCGTGGCCAATCCCACCTCGAAGGTGTACTCGCCTATGGCGACGTCCAGCATGATCTCCTGGCGGAAGCGCACGCGCGTGCCGGCTTTGATCAGCCGCGGCACGTAGCTGCCGTACTCGAGCGTGCTTTTGCCGTGGACCGTCGCCCCCTTGTCGTTGGTGATCACCACGCCGCCGATGGGAACCTCGATGTCGCGCAGCAGCTCGAATTCCGTGTAAAAGACGGCCGTCTCGGACTGTTGGAACACCTGCGCCGGCTCGCCCGCCGCGTTGCACAGCCATAGGCCCGTGCATTTGGCCCAGCCGTTGTCAATGACCGTGGCGTGCGAAATGTCCAGCGCCTTGCTCGCATCGGGCCAGAGGTGCTGGCGGGCCGCTTGCTGATCGTCCGGATGGGGCGATGCGGCGGCCAGCGGGGCGTCGCCGGACGGCGGCACGACGGCCGCGGCGCGGTCCTCCTGTTCGATCAGGTAATAGCGCTTCACTACCTCGACGGCGCTGCCTTCCATCAGGACGTCGCCGTAGTGAAGCAGCAGTCCCCGGCGGCAAAACTGCTCGACCTCGGTCATCGCGTGCGACACCAGCACGATCGCCGTCCCCGACTCGCGCAACGCGTCCAGGCGGCGATAGCATTTCTGGCGGAAAAAGACGTCCCCGACCGCCAAGACCTCGTCGATCAGCAGCAGGTCGGGATTGACGCTGGTCGCCACGGCAAAGGCCAGCCGCATGTACATACCGGTGGAATACGTCTTGACGGGCCGGCGGATGAAATCGCCGATGTCGGCAAAGGCGACGATCTGCTCGTATCGCTTTTCAATGTCGGCTCGCCCAATGCCCAGGATCGCGCCGTTGAGCAGGACGTTTTCGCGGCCGGAATATTCCGGGTTGAACCCGCTGCCCAGCTCCAGCATGGCGGCGACGCGGCCCTTGACGCGCACCGTTCCCCGCGTCGGCTGCAACACGCCGCTGATGATCTGCAAAAGCGTGCTCTTGCCCGAGCCGTTGCGCCCGATCACGCCCAGGGTCTGGCCGCGGCGCAGCTCCAGCGACACCTCCCGCAGCGCCCAGAACTCCTGGCCGTAGTTTCGGCCCCAGCGGCCCAGCACGAGCTGCTTGAGCCGATCCCTCGGGCGATCGTACAAGTAATACGCCTTGCCGATGCCCTGGAGGGAAAGGACCACGTCGTCCGCGGCCGCGGCGCCGCTGGCGGCCGGCTGGATGGCGGCGGAATCTGCGGCGATCCTGGCCGGCGCCACGGTCATGCACGAACCTCCTGGCCGATCAACGGACGCTTACAGCACATCCGCGAATCCTCGCTTGACCCGTACGAAAAAGGCGTATCCGATCACGGCCAGCAGAGCCGACGCCCCGGTCCATGCCAGCCAAGGGCCCGTCCCGATGACGTGCTCCTGATTCAGCAGGGCCTGGCGGAATCCGGCCACCACGAGGGTCAGCGGATTGGCCGTCAGGATCGGGCGGATCGGCTGTGGGACGGCGCTGATGGGGTAAAAAATCGGCGTCAGGAAACTGAGCATTTGCACCAGGGGCACCACACCGTGCGACAGGTCACGCATGAACGGGCCCAAAGCCGCCAGCAGCCACGCCAGACCCAGGCAAAACAAAATCAGCGGCACGTACGCCACCGGCAGCAACAGCAACTGCGGCGACAGCAGCCATCCCTGCAGGGTCACCAGACCGATCAGTAAAATGACGACGCTGACCAGAGAATGAAACAGCGCCGATCCCAGCGTGATGATGGGCAACACTTCCAGCGGGAAAACCACCTTCCTCACGTAACTGGGCACGCCCAGGATCAGCCCGGGTGCGCGCGTGGCCATCTCTGCGAAAAAGCTGAACGGTATCAGCCCGGCGAAAAGACAGATCGCGAAATACGTGCGGCCTTTGGGACCCTCCGGCTGCCCCTCCCATCTGGCCCGGAAGATGATGGAAAAGACGAACGTGTAAATCACCAGCATCAGCAACGGAGTGATAAACGACCAGATGATCCCCAGATAGGTTCCGCGATAGCGCGCGGAGATTTCGCGGCGGGTCAACTGCAGGATCAGCTCTCGGCCGCCCCAGAGACTGCGAACTACGTGTGCCGGATTCAGCGAACCGGCCGGCGTGGGAACTTCACTGGCCACGTCACCGTTCATCCGAACCATCGTACAGCAAGCTCAAAGCAACTCCAAGATTCAGCCGGCGATGCCGCCGAGCCGATCATCGCGCCAGCCGATACCACAGTCGGGTTCCGGCATATTGCAGGCGCAGCGGCAAAAACTGGCTGAGCCAGCGGACGGGCTCCTCAAACCGCCGCAGGGCAGGCGTACGGATCGGCTGGCCGTTGTCCATGCGATAAAAATCGAACATCCCGGCGCGGTAGGCGCGCAGGTGAGCCAGAGGGCTTGCGCGTCGACCATCGGCCAGGGTGCGGCGCAACAGCATCAGTTGACCATCCGCGCGGGCGGCACAGAGCAATGGCCATCGCCAATCGGCCGGCGGATGACGCAGCATCTCCTGGGCGGCCGGCCAGCGAGCCAGGGCCGCCGGGGCAAGGAACATCATCTCGGCATAGAGCCCGCCTTCCAGCTTCCATAGTTGATCGCCGGTGCCGCGCAGGCGCGCCACGCCCCGGTATCGGCCCCGGCGCCAGGTCGCGGCTTCGCCAAGATGCACGGCGCGATCGGCGCCGCAGTCGAATGAAAACGCCAGCGAGTCCAGCGCACTGGGCAAAAGACGATGGCCCCCGCAAACCTGCCCAACCAGATCCAGTTTTTCCGCGCGGGCGAAATCGAGCATGGCTTGCAGGTCGCTGCCGGAGACGGGGGATTGGCAGATCGCCAGATTCTCGTAGCCGCAGGCGGCGATGCTGGCCAGCGCTGGCGCCAGCGCGCCGCCCCCGCGGACGGGGCGCAGGAGAATCCCGATGCGCGGGCGGGGCTTGGAAAGCGGCCGCGGGTCGTAGCCGAACTTGAATCGCCGCGGGGCCTGGGCAAAGACCTCCAGCATTCGCCGCGCGGCCGCCTCCCAGGTGTATTTTGCCGCGGACGCCAGGCCGGCTTCGATCATTCGCCGGCGCAGCGCCTGGTCGCACGAGATTTGCTCAAGCCGCCGGCAAAGCTGCTCCAGATCACCCGGCGGGAAATACAACGCGCAATCGCCGGCGACCTCGCGCAGCGGCCCGATGTCCGAACAGACCACCGGGCATCCGCAGGCCATCGCTTCCACGGCCGGCATGCCGAATCCCTCGAACATGGTCGGCAGCACTACCGCCAGAGCGTGGCGGTAAAGAAATCGCATCTCGTCCGGTTCCAGGGTGCTGAAGAAAAAGCAGCGATCACCCAGATGCCGGCGGGCGATCTCCCGGGGCAGCGGGAATCCGCCCGGCACCGGATCGCCGGCAAAAATCACCGATGGATCGCCGCCCTGTCCGGCCAGTTTTTGCATGGCATCTAGGAGCAGGGCGTGATTCTTGTGCGGGTAATAGTTGGCGGGATAGAAGAAGAACGGCCGCGGCGGCGGGGGCCGGCGCCAAACGCCGTCGTCGTCGCCGACGAGCCCGGCTTGCGGCGCGTTGTGAATCACCTCGACTTTGCGCGGGTCGATCCCGAACTTTTCCACGAAACAGTCTTTGCAGAAGTTCGAGACGGCGACGAGGATCGTGGCCGAGAGGCAGATTTCCGGATACGCCTCGCGGCGCGCGATCAGCTCGGTTGGCGAAAAGTACTGCGGGCTATACTGCTCCTGGATGTCATGAAGCACGGCGACGGTGGGGCGGTCGTAGAGGCGCGGGCGCAAGTTGTTCAGGGGGGCGAAATACAAATCGAACTGATCGCGGTACGGATAGACGTGCTCTTCATCGATGGCGCTGACGATGCGGACGCGGCCCTCGCCGCAGGCATCGCCCAGGATTTGCCGCACCAGCCCGATGCCGCGGGGCTGGGAGAAAACGATGTATCGGTGCTCCCGATCCAATCGGAGCAACTGCGGCAGCAATCCGGCAAACACGTAGCGTCCGCCGCCGGTGGTCAGGGGCAGGGGCAGGGCGTTTACACCGATCCGCATGATGCACAAGCTAGCCGCTGTGCCGACCAGGATGCAACGGGCCGACCTTGAGCGGCCGATGGCCAAGTTGGCCCCACCGCCGGTAGAATGATCGGCACAGGGGGGATCGGCTGGGCCAGTGAATGACCGGTAGCGCCTCCAGCACAACCTCCGCCCTGTTCCGGCCGGCGCCGGGTTTGGCGCTGGCCCAGACGGCGGAGCAGCGCCAGCAGAACGCCTCAAACCGAGGCAAGCGCATCGGCATCCTGATCGTGGCCTACAACGCCGCCACCACGCTTGCCTCGGTTTTGAAGCGCATTCCCCAGGAGGTTTGGAACAACGTTGAAGAGGTGGCGGTGTTTGACGACGCCAGCGCGGATGAGACCCACCTCCTGGGCGTGGGGTACAAGACGCTGTCCGGGATCGACAAGCTGACGGTCTTGCGCAACGAGAGGAACCTGGGTTACGGCGGCAACCAGAAACTCGGCTACCGATATTTCATCGACAAGGGGTTCGACATCGTCGTGCTGCTTCACGGCGACGGTCAATATGCCCCGGAGGTTTTGGCGGAGATGTACGCGCCGATTGCCGCCGGCGAGGCCGATGCCGTCTTCGGCTCGCGCATGATGAAGCAGTACGGCGGGGCGCGAAAAGGGGGCATGCCGCTGTACAAATTCGTCGGCAATAAAATCCTCAGCTTCATCGAAAACCGCGCCCTGGGCATGAAGCTGAGCGAGTTTCACAGCGGCTACCGCGCCTACAGCCTGGGCGCCCTGCGCCGCGTCGATCTGTCGAAGATGACCGATGATTTTCATTTTGACACGCAGATCATCATCAAGCTGCATCACCAGGGATTTCGCATCCACGAGGTGCCGATCCCGACCTACTACGGCGGCGAGATTTGCTACGTCAACGGGATGAAATACGCCGGCAACGTGCTCAGGACGCTGCTGCGCTACAAGCGCACGGTGCGGGCGATCGACTGCTATCCGGAGTTCGCGGAGTACGCGCCGCACTATCCGCTGAAAAAAAGCCGCTATTCCAGCCACGATTATTTTCTGCGCCTCGCCGGCAGGGATCAGGACGTGCTGGACGTGGGATGCGGGGAGGGTTTCTTCGCCGCCAAGCTCGCCGAGTACGGCAACCGAGTCACGGGGGTGGACATCCTGGCCCGGCCCAAGTGCGCGGGCGCCTTCGTGCAGTACCTCCAGTCCGACCTGGACGGCGGGCTCGACGCGGCGTTGCCGCAGCTTCGGGGAAAAAAGTTTGACCGCGTTCTCCTTCAGGACGTGCTGGAGCACCTGCGTTTTGGCGATCGGCTCTTGCGCCAATGCCGCGAGCTGCTGAAGGAAAGCGGGCTGGTGCTGATCTCGGTGCCCAACGTGGCCAACATCACCGTGCGCCTCTCGCTGCTGTTTGGCCGGTTTCAGTACGCGCAGCGGGGAATTCTGGACAAGACGCATCTGCGCTTTTACACCCGCCGCACGGCGCGCAAATTCATCCGGGATAACGGCTACGAAATCACGCTGGAGCGGATGACGGTGATGCCGCTCGAGTTGGCGCTGGGCTTGTCGGCGGGCAACCCGTTGATGAAAGCGATCAACCTCGTTTTGGCGATTTTCACGGTGGTGATGCCGTCGCTGTTCGGCTATCAGGCCATTTTTGCGGCGCGCCCCAGGCGGGTGCGGCCGGGCGCGGCGTGAACCGATCGCGCCGCCCAGCGCGCCTGACCAGCCGGTTGGCGTGCGAGCGATCGGAGCGGCTTGATCGCGTTTTTGTGCACGGTTAGCATCCGTCCGTGGCCCTTTGGTTTTCCTCCAACACCCCAGGCGCTCTGCCGCAAACCCGGACATCTTCCACGGACCAGACCGCCAAGTGGTGGATCGGACTCTACCTGGCGCTTGCCCTGGCTGTGCCTCTGGCCTACGTGCTGGTGACCCATCACGTTTGGGAAGACTTTCTGATCACTTTCCGCCACAGCAAGAATTTGGTGGAAGGCAGGGGGCTGGTGTACAACCCCGGGCGGCGGGTGCAGGGGTTCACGTCGGTCATCAACGTCATGCTTCCGGCGGTTTTTTATGCCCTCAGCGAGGGAAGCGACCAAGCTGCCCTGAATTTGTACCGTGCGGTCTGTTTGGGTGCGTTCGTCGCGGGCGGCTGGCTTCTGTTGCGAATGATTCTGCGCGACCGCGGCGTGGATCGCTGGTCGCCGTTGCTATTCATTCTGCTGTACGTCACGGAGTGCAAGACCGTCGCCTTCACCATGAATGGGCAGGAATCGGCGTTCATGGTGGCATTTTTGTCGTTGGGTCTGGCGGCCGATTACTGGGGGGTGGGGCGGTGGTGGCCGTGGGCGGCGGTGAGCTGGACCGGCCTGCTCTACACTCGGCCGGATGCTCCGGTCTATATCGCCGCTTTGGCGCTGGCCGGTCTCGTCTTCCGCGTCGAAGCCGGCCGCGCTGTCGCCAAGGGGATGTTGAAGGCCGCCTTGGTGGCGGCGGTGCTGTTCCTTCCGTGGTTCATCTTCGCCTGGGTTTACTACGGGCAGCCCATTCCCAACACCGTGTTGGCCAAGTCGAGATTGACGATTCAAGATGTTTACGACCCGGCCGCCTTCATAACATTTGTGCTGTCCAAGTACGTGGTCGTTTCCGCCTGGCTTTTCTAGCCGATCTACGCCTATTTGGGCGGGTGGCCGGATCTGCTGATTGACACCTACGGGCTGTTCTGCTGGGTGGTCTGCACGATGTATTGGATGGTTCCCTCCGGCGACCGGCTGGGACGTTTGGCCTCTTTGCTGTTTACCCTTGGCGCGTTGTATCTGTCGCTGG
>Ga0187874_10003841_pt1 | contig 10303 bp, 15 predicted proteins | sample June2016WEW_16_1_3_FD_132993 | JGI IMG/M metagenome (GOLD analysis project Ga0187874, IMG submission 132993) | Peatland microbial communities from SPRUCE experiment site at the Marcell Experimental Forest, Minnesota, USA - June2016WEW_16_150 | ecosystem: Environmental > Terrestrial > Soil >... | reverse complement strand
GGAATTCGCGCGTGACTGCATGCGTCGTCGCTTGGCAAGCGCGTTGCTGCGTCCATTCAAAGGGTTGGATCCTTGAGACCTTTGCCAAACCCGACAGAGAACTGTCAGGATTCCGACGTCGCGCCGCGCCGGCCCCCTTGCCGCAAGCGGCAGAATTCAAAAGCTGATGATTAATCATTGGCTTGCTGACGTGGCATAACGCTTGCTGTTTTGTGGTTAGAAACAACTGCTCGATTCAAATTTTCGCTTTCACGCCGGTTCGCCGCACGGGTTCTAGGAAGTGCGTGGCTTTTGCCATGTGCGAAGGCACGGGAGAAGCTTGAGGTAGCTTCGCGGAGCCAGTGTGGCGGCGAACCCGCCCAAGGGAGATGGCAATGGCCTACAAAATTATCGCTTCACAATGCACGGGCTGCAGCATTTGCGAATTCGAATGTCCCAATGCGGCGATTTCGATGAAGGGGGACACATTTGTCATCGATCCAAAGAAGTGCACCGAATGTGAAGGTTCCTTCGACCGGCCAAAATGCGATGAAGTGTGTCCTGTCCCCAACACCTGCGTCCCGGCCTAGCACTATGGCAGCCGTTCCAGGGTCAGTTAGGATGGTTGATGGATGAGGTCAGCGAGGCTTTTGATTGGCACGGCGGTTTCGTGCGTTGCCAGGCTCACCGCCACAGGCCGATGCCGAAACCGTGTTCTTGCCGGAGCTATACCTGCTTTAGGGATTGGCGGGTGCGGCGCATCGCGCTTCCTCGGCTAGCATCACGCTCTTGCCTATGAGTGCCGCAGCTTGTCGCCAGATGGGGACAGTTTGCGGGTCACGACCGAAGATCCTCTGACTCGAAAGAACGGTTTCCATGAAAATAATGATTCGTCGCTCTCCCGAGACCGGTCTTTCGATCTATGTGCCGAAAAAGGATCTCGAGGAACCGATCATCGAATCCGAGCACGAAACACTATGGGGTGGTTGGATTCGTATCGCAAACGGCTGGGTGCTTGACCTTCCAGAAATGGCGCCCGATACGCAGCTGCCGATAACCGTCAATGCGCGCAAATGCGGTGACGGTGAAGAGGAGTCGTGACGGATGAATGCTCCCCTCCCTCCGCCGATTGAGATGTTGCACCAGGTAGACGCGGAAGCGGCGCTCATCGCTCTTGCCGCTCCCTTGCGCGCCGGAACAATCGTTCCGTATCTCGGACCGGCCCTTGCTTCGTTGTCGAAGCCTACTGCCCCGATGACGCCGGAGGCGCTCGCGGAGTTCTTTGGCACTAAGGTTGCCCTGCCGCGCCGCGCGAAGGGCAATGCCTGGGCATCCGCCCAGCATATTGAGAGCATGAAGCATCGCTCGACCCTTTCAGCCCTGATGGCAGATGCCTTCGCTCCACCTGTCGAGCCAACGCCATTCCATCGCTATCTCGCTTCGCTCCGCCTGCCGATGATTGTCGACACGTGGTACGACGGGGCCATGCGTGAGGCGCTCCGTTCACACGGCGAGTGGGGGGAAATCCAAGGGATTACACGCGCGGGAATCGGTGAAAGCCGTTGGTATCGCTATTACGATGCGGCGGGGAGTGAAACAGACCGCGCCGCGGCGGAGACGTGGACGACGCTTCTGTACAAACCTCATGGCAGCATCGTTCCGTCCCGGAATTTCATAATCTCCGATGCCGACTATGTCGAAGTACTCACGGAAATCGACATCCAAACGCCGATTCCAGATCAGGTGAAAAACCGGCGCACGGAGCGGAGTTTTCTGTTTATCGGCTGCAGGTTTCACGATCAGCTCCTGCGAACCTATGGACGTCAAATCGCGAAGCGATCTGCGGCCACGCGTTATGTGGTCGTCGAGCCGGATGGCCTCACCAAGAACGAGGTCCGGTTCTTTGCAACTCAGGGCATGACGCCCATTGCTGTCCCGCTGGCTCGCGCTGTCGAGATCTTGCAGGAAGCGGCCTGAGAATTTCTGATCGTCACTTAAGAGCATGTCCCGGAAAAGTTGCTCGACTTTTTCGGTTCTGACATGCTCCAGTTCTTTGATTTTGAGCTGCGTCCTTATCGATCAAATGAGTCCATTTGCTGGGGACGCGCTCAAGGCCGTCAGCACCAGGATCGAACGGCATTGCGCCGCGTTATTTCGGCATGCTTCCCACCAGAAGCTTATACCTGTCGCTTTTCCAACATGGTTGAAATGTCAGTGCGTACATGTCTGCAAAACGACAGTCCAGCTGTGTATGTAACCCATTGATATTTCAATATACTACGCCGTAGTTTAGAATGGCATGCGAGTTGCTGACAAGTATCTCAGAATTTGGAATACCGACCAAAAGCGGAGAGCGGATATGCAAGCGCCAGCACAGCACGAAGGGTTGAATGTCGGGGCCATCGCCACTGTTGATGAAGTGTTGCAGAAGGTTGCGGAGCACAAAGGCTGCGGTACGAGTGGTGGTAGCGGCAAGGCAAGTTGTGGATCGGCCGCAGGTCAGGGTGATCTGCCAACTGATATTTGGGAAAAGGTAAAGAACCATCCTTGCTACAGCGAGGAAGCGCATCACCACTACGCGCGCATGCATGTGGCCGTAGCGCCCGCATGCAACATTCAGTGCAACTATTGCAATCGGAAATATGATTGCGCGAATGAGTCGCGCCCGGGCGTTGTCAGCGAGAAGCTCAGTCCAGAGCAAGCGGCAAAAAAGGTGCTGGCCGTAGCATCGACCATTCCGCAGATGACCGTTCTAGGCATCGCGGGCCCTGGCGATCCGCTTGCCAATCCGGAGAAGACGTTCAAGACCTTTGAGCTGATCGCGAAGACGGCGCCGGATATCAAGCTGTGCCTTTCCACGAACGGACTAGCGCTGCCTGATCACGTCGACACCATTGCCGGCTTTAATGTTGATCATGTTACGATCACCATCAACATGGTTGACCCCGAGGTCGGTGCAAAGATCTATCCCTGGGTGTTTTGGAAGCATAAGCGGTACACTGGTGTGGAAGCGGCCAAACTGCTTACGGACCGCCAGCTCCAAGGCTTGGAAATGCTCACCGAGCGGGGTATTCTCTGCAAGGTCAATTCAGTCATGATCCCGGGTATCAACGACAGACATCTCGTCGAGGTCAACAAAGCGGTTAAATCGCGTGGTGCATTCCTCCACAATATCATGCCGCTTATCTCTGCGGCGGAGCATGGCACGGTGTTTGGCCTTACGGGTCAGCGGGGGCCCACGGCTCAAGAGCTGAAGGCGCTTCAGGATAGCTGTGAAGGCGAGATGAATATGATGCGCCACTGCCGGCAGTGCCGTGCTGATGCAGTGGGCCTGCTGGGCGAGGACCGCAGCGCGGAATTCACGACCGACAAGATCATGGCGATGGACGTGAACTACGATCTCGACTCGCGAAAGGCTTATCAGGCCAAGGTCGAAGAGGAGCGGGTCGCCAAGGTCGCGGCGAAACAAGAAGAGCTTGCAACGCTTGCCGGTGAAATGAGCGACATCAAGCTTCTCACGTCCGTGGCGACCAAGGGTTCCGGACTCATCAATGAGCACTTTGGCCATGCCAAAGAATTCCAAGTCTGGGAGCTGTCGACCGCTGGCGCAAAGTTTGTAGGTCATCGCCGTGTCGATCTTTATTGCCAGGGTGGCTATGGTGAGGAAGATAGTCTCGAGACGATTATCCGCGCCATCAATGATTGTCATGCCGTGTTTGTGGCTAAGATCGGCGGCTGTCCGAAGAGCGATTTGATTAAGGCTGGTATCGAACCGGTTGATCAATTTGCTCATGAGTTCATCGAGAAGTCAGCGATTACTTGGTTCAAGAGTTATCTCGACAAGGTGAACAGTGGCGAAATAGAGCACGTACAGCGCGGCGATGCGGAAATTCGTCAAGGAGCGCTGACTGCGGCGGCCTAGGCCTAAGCCCTCGATCCCTCAATGATCAGGTAATAGGAGCAATTCATGGCTTTGAAGATCGTCGCCTCACAATGTACCAGTTGCTCGGCCTGCGAGGCCGAGTGTCCCAACGTCGCAATTTATGAAAAGGGTGGAACTTTCGTCATTGATCCGAAGAAATGCACCGAATGCATCGGGCATTTCGATAGTCCGCAATGTGCGGCTGTTTGTCCGGTTGATGACACCTGCGTGATTGACCACTCATATCCTCGATATCAGGCTGCGGAATAGGGGGCTAATGTATGAACTTCGAAATTACTCCGGCGGCGGTAAAATTCATTCGCCTCATGCTACTTGCTGATGGTGCCCCGGGCAGTGGCTTCAGGCTGGCTGTTAGCCCAGGTGGGTGTTCTGGGCTATCCGCGGATATTAGCATCTTGCGGGAGCCGTCGCCGGGAGACGCGATTGTCGAGCGCAATGGTGTGAAGCTTTTTCTACCAGCGGAAAGCCGTATTCTGCTTGACGGTGTGACTATCGATTTTGCTGACACGGCCTCGCAAACGGGGCTCGTGTTTCGCGATCCGAAGGGATCATCGTGGAGCTCAAGCGGCGGCAAGCCCGTGCAATAATTTGATGGGGGATTGCGCATGACCGGTGTGGCCGGAGAGAGGAGCGCGCAGTCTCTTCCGGTGGAGGATGCCGTGCTTGCCGATGCGCTGCTGGGAGGAGGGTTGCCGCCCGAAGCCGAGCAGCATCTATGGCAGGCAGGGTTGTCCTATCATTTAGATGATGTCGCAGAGAGCCATTTGCGCGAAGCGCAGGCTCTGGCCCCTGGGCATGCTGCGGTGTTGATTGGGCTATATCGGTTTTACTTTTACAAGGGGCGTTTGGGAGAAGCGCTTGATGTTGCCAAAGCGTGTCTGGACAAGGCGATACGCGACAACAATCTGCCGGCGGATTGGCGGGATGTGAAGTCCACTGATGCCGTATTCAGCCGCTACGAGGAAATCCTCCCCCGGTTTTTCCTATTTACCCTCAAAGGCTATGCCTATCTGCAGATGCGCCTGGGCAATTTGGAAGAGGGCCATGCCGCGGTCCGAAAGCTGTTGGAGCTAGATCCAAGTGACAAGGTGGGAGCTAAAGTGCTGCTCGAGGTCATTGAACGTATAGGGCAGGACAATGATGGATGAAATCGACGAGTCATTGGATTGGTTAGGCAATGAGATCGACTGCGCCTCATGCCCACACGAGCCAATGCTTGCGGTGGGACGTTGCGCGCTGAAACATTCCTGCGTTAACGACCGCTACGCAAGGCGCATTGATCGCTTCTTCCATTGGAATCCGGATCTCGCAAATTCCTATGTTGCGCATCCGCATTTCGAGGTGCGAGCCATCGCAGCCAAACATGCCGACATATTTCAGCTGCCGCCGCTTCTGGATGATCCAGAAGAGGCTGTGCGGTGGAATGCGGCTCGGCGCTTGCCGAAGCGCTACGTCTTACGGCTACGAACGGATCCGCATCGCGAGGTCAGAATCCGCGTTGTTTCTCTTCTGGAAGATGCAGAACTTATTCCGATGATGTCGGATATTGACTATTATGTCCGACTGGTTATAGCGCGGCGCGTGACGCCGGCGCTACTGGTGCGGATGATTTTTGATGAGGAAGCGGAAGTCAGGCGTGTGGTTGCACAACGCGTTCAGCACGATTGGCTCTTGCAAATGGCGGCAGATGCTGACGCAGCTGTGCGATTGGAAGTCGCGCAACGTCTTAGTCCGGATCTTCTTCCCCGCTTGAGCCGCGACCCGGACTGGCGCGTGCGTTATGAGGTGGCGAGCCGGATCCCCCTGTCCAAAGTTGCTGAATTGGCGGACGACGACGATCTGCTTGTGCGGGAAATGGTGCTGGCACGCCTGGTGTGTGAGCAAGAACCGCAGAGGGGTATGTTGGTATGAGCAATATCGTTCGCGACAGTGACGTGGTTGAGATCAGCGAGCCGCCTTATTTCAGCTTCGGTGAAAAAGTTAAGGCGAAGCGTATCATCCGGAATGACGGGACCTATGCCGGTAAGGAAATTGGCGAGATTTTGGCGAAGAAGGGGGAAATAGGGTACGTCGTCAGCATCGGGACGTTTTTGCAGCAGTTCTATATTTATGGCGTTGAATTCCCGGATAGTGGCAATCGCGTGGGAATGAAACGCAAGGAACTTGAGCCGGCGAAACCGCGTACCGAAGAAGAGGATTTGCCATTACCAGAGGTGGTGTCGTGATCGAACCAAGATTTCCAAAATACCAATGGGGTCAGCGCGTGCGGGCTCTACTCGATCTTCACAATGATGGCTCATATCCAGATTTCCCAGAGGCGGCGCTGCTGGTCAAGAATGGTGATGCAGGCGAGATCGTCCAAGTGGGGAGCCATACCGAGTCAAACACACCAATCTATCTCGTTGAGTTTACCGAACGTCTTGTGGTCGGTTGCTTAGAGGAAGAAATCATGCCGCTCTAGCGGGCGATTGGCGCGATGGAAGCAGCAGTTCCGAAGAATTTCTCATTGGGGCGGTGCCCCCATCCGAATGACCTCGACCTGAAGCGCATTGAACGAGCGCTCCGGGCTCGAAAACGTTATCGCTACGTCCGGCCAAAGGTGCTCGCGGTGGCTGGCGGATATCGGATCGAAAGCCCGTGTTGCTCACGGAACATCGACGCCGATGGCGGAATCATCGATGTCGCTTTGCTCCAATACGACCTGGAGCAGAGCGCGTGGCAGCTTTATCGAAAGGATCATCGGAACGGCACATGGGAGTTCCATAGCACCTGCTTGCGGTTGCCTGAAGTTTTGGAGCGGCTGAACACCGATCCCGAACGGAAATTCTGGCAGTGAAATTGTCTTTCTGGCAGCAAAATTGCAGAAGGTGTTTGGACAAGTCTTCGGATTAAAAATTGTAGAGCGGACTTATGGCCCTAAGTGTGGATGATTTGACCGAGATTGATGCCTTGCTCGTGGCGCCGGAGGCGGATGCGCACCCGTTCAGCGAGTTGCGTCGTCGATTTCCGCATCTCTCCTGGACGTGCTGCGATGCGTCGGATGTGACCGAAGAACCGTTTCGCGTCTATGAGGAGTTTGAAATCCACCTCTTGGATAGCGCTGATCATTGCTCCCATATAACCTCGGATCCTGCGCGTGCAACGGGAGTTGTTCTTGCACGACGGAGTGCGGTCCCATGATTGGCCAGGATGTTGTGCAAATCGACGATCTCGACGATGTGATAGCCGAGGAAGCAGACAATTCGTTTATTCCGCTCTCTGATCCGGATATTACGACGGCCGAGCTTGAAGCGGTCGACGCTGTATTACGGTCGCCGAGGATTTCGACTGGACCTGCCGCCGAAGCCTTCGAGGCTGCGTTCGCGGAGTATCTTGGGCGGAAATACGCGATCGCTGTGCCGAGCGGCACGATGGGTCTCTTGATTACCCTCTTGTCCTTTGGGATTGGCCCAGGGCAGGAGGTAATCGCTTCCCCCTATTCGTTCCGGGAAACCGCCCATGCGATCAGCCTGTCAGGCGCAATGCCGGTGTTCGCCGATATCGACTATTGGGCTGGCACACTGGTGGCGGAGAAAGTTGAAGCGAAGATCACTGAGAAGACGCGCGCCATCGTCGCGTGTAACAACAATGGGCATCCGGCTGCCTGGGCTCCCTTGCGTGCTGTGGCGAAGGCGCACGGCCTGATCCTTATCGAGGATTCAACCGAGGCGATCGGTTCCAAATATCAAGGCGCGCTTGTGGGGACGTTTGGCGATGCCGCCATCTTTGATTTTTCGCAACCGTCACCGCTGACATGCGGTGAGGGGGGCATGGTGGTAACGGATGATGTCGATATCGCGGTAACTTTGCGCCGCCACCGCGCGCACCGTCTGCAAGAGCGGTCGTCTGTCGTTGTCAGCGCGACGGCACCCTATCAGGCGGGCATGAGCGATCTTTCGGCCGCGCTTGGTTTGGCGCAGTTGAAGCGGCTTGATGAGATCCTCGAGCGGCGGCGACTAACTGAGCATCTTTATTTCACCCATATTCAATCCTTCGAAGGAATTAAGGACCCGTATGTGGCTCCTGAAGTAACGGAAATGAATTGGTTTTTGTATCTCGTGCATTTAGGAACGCGATTTTCGCGCTCGAGCCGTGATGCGATCATCGAAGATTTGCGTGTCGAACAAGTCGAAGCCGCCGCTTATTGCAGTCCGCTTCATTTGCAGCGGCATTATTTCGAGCTAGGCTATCGCCGCGGCAATTTCCTCGTGACGGAAAAAGTGGCGGACCGTGTGGTCGCGTTGCCGTTTCACTCGCATCTCACGGAGGATCAAATTGCCTTCATCGTCGCGACCATGAAAGATGCCTCGATCAATGTCGGGGCGGGAGCCGCGATTTATTAAACCAGCCAAGTTACACTGAACGACAGAGAAGTGAGGAATGAGTCAATGTCACTGATTACGATTATGCCATCAGGCAAGACGATTGAAGTGGCGGAAGGAACGACCCTGCTTGCGGCGATTCTCGCGGCCGAAGTGAATCTGACTCACAATTGCGAAGGCAATGTATTATGTGGCACTTGCCATATCTTTGTGCAAGAGGGACGTAAGGGCGTGTCAAAAATTGCCCGTGAAGAAAACGAGAAGCTCGATTCCATTGTCGGCGTGAGCTCAAAATCGCGCCTTGCGTGTCAGGCAAAGGTGCTGGCCACCGAGGATATCAAGGTCGAGCTATTAGGCTTTGGTTCCGGTTTGTAGAGCTTAGGGAGGGATACATGGAATCCGCCAGTGTCATGATTCATGTACGGTTCGCACCAAACGGCACAGTCATCGAGATAAGCGAGCGCCCGCCGGCTTTAAGCCCGCAAGATTGGTTCAATTGCTTAAGCGACAAAGCCGGGATGGAGTATCAGGCCCTTTCCGGTGGGCGCGGCGTGTTTCGCCTGACTCGGAAAGTGGTCGATGCTTTGAAAGCAGGGATCGCCGCATAGGCGCATGGCGTAACAGAGCCGTGATAAGCGTCCCGGAGTTGCCACCTGACGGTTGCGACTCACGGGTCCTGGGATGAGACAATCGAATTCTAGCCGCCAGTCGGCGCGGGTGCTCGATTGCCATTCCGAACGGCGTGAGGCCAAGATCATGCGCGAGCGCCAGCGCCTCAGCGAGATCGTCGTCGAGGCCGAGCGAGCGGGCGATCTGACCGACCTCGAGCGAATGGGTGAGCCTTGTGCGGAAATGGTCCCCCTCGTGAGGAACAAAGACCTGTGTCTTATGGGCGAGCCTGCGAAATGCCGTGCAATGTATGATACGGTCACGGTCACGCTGAAATTCCGAGCGGGCTGGCGAAGCTGGCTCCGCGATCAACCGGCCAAGGCTCACGGCCGGATCCGTGGCATAAGGCGCCTGCGGCGAGGCCAAAGCGAAAGCGAAAGCGGGAGAAATCTGGCTGACTGGCATGAAATTTGGTTGATCCATACCCACTCAGTTGCGGGCGTGCGCTTTGCGGCATATGTTTGTACCGAACAAGACGGCAAACGCCTCTCATCCGCGCGACCTTTTGTCCAAGAGCCCCTTCGAGGTATTCAAAATGAGCGAAACCGCAATCGCATCTCCGGTCGAACTCACGGAAAAGGCGGCGCGTCGCGTCGCGGAGATATTAAAGAGCGAGCCGCAGGGCTCGTTCCTGCGCGTCGGCGTTGATGGCGGCGGATGTTCCGGTTTTACCTATACCTACAACCTGACGACCGAACAATCCCATGATGATCTCGTGATCGAGCGCGAGGGCGCAAAGGTTGTGATCGATCCGGTCTCGCTCGACATCTTGCGGGACTCACAAATCGACTTCATCGACGATCTGATGGGCCGGATGTTCAAAATCCGCAATCCTGCGGCAACGGCTTCTTGCGGCTGCGGATCGAGCTTCGCCGTTTAGAGCGTATCCCTATTTGCGGTGCGGAAGTAAACATTCGTTGGCAGGAAAGTCATCGAGGGCGATGCCGATGCCTTCCCAAAGAGCATCGACGGGTCGGTGGGCCATTTTCCGCAACGTGGTTTCAACCGGATCTTACATGGTATCCGGGACGGTGACGGCGTACCGCAGGTGCATTTGGCTAAGAGCACTTCCCGATCAGATAAAATCATTTGAGCTGCGTCCTTAATCAATCAAATGGGCCCATATGTTCGGGGCGCGCTCTTGGCAGGAGTCTGTCGCGGTGCGCGCACGGGAGAGTGTTTGTAGTGAATAATGTCTGACGTTGCGGTGGAGATTTCAATGTTTGACCGGATCGGTGGTGCCCTCACCATCGACCGTTTGGTCGAGGGCTTCTATCGGAGGATGGATGTGCTGCCCGACGCAAAGGGGATCCGAGCCATGCACGCCGCCAATCTCGAGCCGACCAAGAAT
>Ga0187874_10003839_pt1 | contig 10310 bp, 27 predicted proteins | sample June2016WEW_16_1_3_FD_132993 | JGI IMG/M metagenome (GOLD analysis project Ga0187874, IMG submission 132993) | Peatland microbial communities from SPRUCE experiment site at the Marcell Experimental Forest, Minnesota, USA - June2016WEW_16_150 | ecosystem: Environmental > Terrestrial > Soil >... | reverse complement strand
TTTTCAGTCTTTAGACCAATTGGACGATAATAAGTGCCCCACTTTTCCTTATCATATGCTTCACCGTTAACCGAAGCTTCGAACATTTCCTTGATGATCTCTAGATCTTTCGAATCAGGTTTCTTACCAAGGAATTCACTAAGATTAGTGAGACCATATTGTTCAATTGCAGCTCTTTCTACTGAAGTCAGTGCTGATTCATTTCTTGCATACTTCGAAGTGCCATAATCGGAATAAGTTCCCTTCATTGTAGATAGAATCTTGAAATCGGTTCCATGATCATAATCACATGGAATGTTCACCATTTCTACATCCATTAACCCAGATTTCACCAGATTATAGAGTTGCTTATTCAGCGTAAAACGACGAATTGGATTCTCCGGCGTATTATCTTCAGTAAGTCCATTCTCACGAACAAAACCCTGCATAATATATGATGGCTTCTTCCAATAAGAATTGGCCTGTGTCTTTAATGCTTCGTCGCCGGTTTTTTCTGCAATCTTATACCATGAACGAACTTCACTAAGAATTGGGCATCCTTGTGGATATGCTTCTTTACCAAACATTTCAACGCATGGAACATTCACTGTTACTTCTTTCTGTTCCCCGTTTTTAATGCCGTTAAATTTTAAGCGAATTTGTAATTTTTCTACCCAGAAAAAGGTATTATTAGGATCTCCATCCGGTAGAAATCTTAAGGTTGATTGATTGCCGGATTTCATATTCCAAAAAGGAAATATAGCTCCGTCAAATTGTTGTGTGTTTTTTACTTCTGCGGCGTTTAGTCTTTCTCTAATTTTTTGCAGCGTTGACATTGTAGTTCCCATGTTTGTTTCTCCTTGTTATAACTGCCATGTTGTACTGTTCTAAGAGTACATTACTATTTAGTCTTTGTCAAGAAAATTCACTTAACTTACTAGGTTTCCGTCGTTAATTTTTTCTCTGTACAAAGGTCTTCCTTGTGCAAGCTGTGTTATTCTTTGAAGCTCTTTGTCATCCTCCTTTGAATTCAAAAGAGAAAGTGGACTTTGTTTCCCTGAAGTATCTTTCATTTTTTCAATTTCTCTCTTTGAATGAAAATGGTTGGGCACCGCCGACTGTGGGAAGGTCAATGGGCTTTCGTTTCCACCACCGGCCGGAGCATCGGCTTCAGTTATCATTGACAATCTTTGTTCAACCCGTTGAATTTTTTGTTTGATTGGATTCATCAATGCAGGAACACCACTACGACCATGAATCAATTTTTTTAATTCATTTTGCAGTCCAGCTAACAATTTGGTGAGTTTTGCTTTTTCTGAGTTGTCATCCACTAGCATTTGCTCGCCAGGAGCCGGCCCTTTTTTACTGGTTGTAGCCCATTTTTCAAATTCTTCTTGTTCTGGTATAGCTGGATTATTTCTCCAGGCTCTGATAACATGTGGTAAAGCCAACTGATTATCTTCATCTAATTCAACACCATTGAATAGGTCGTTATATTCTTCCTCATCTTCAAGTTCACCTACATTACCCTGCAATAATGGTTGATTTTTCTGATACCCACCTTGTGAGGAAAGACTGGCTAATTGCTTCTTAATTTGGAGGTATCTATCGCGAGCAGAATTTATGGCAGATACTGCACGAGAATCTTGAAATTCGGTATTCTTCATCGTTCGAACGAATCGATTCAGACTCATCATTTCTTCTACAAGTTGGCAAATATTGCGTCCAACTTCATCGTATGGAGTTCCGCCCGCATTGATATGGCGTGCAACCGCTCGGGCCGCGAGCAAACTCTTGAATGGTAAAAGAAATTTCTCACCACGGTCGTTCTTCAAATAAATTTTTAGGATTTTACGACTTCGACTATTCTTTTTCTTTGGATCAACTCTATCACTGTGCTTAATGATAATTTCCATACCATCTAATGGTTGACGAGAAGTTTTTACAGATCCATCAATGGGGCCGAATGAACTTTCAAACATTGGTTCAATATCACGCTTTGTAATGCGGCTCTTATTAAGGTTTCTAACATCAAATCCAAGAATATGCATCTTGGCGAACATACGGATTTCTTTAAGAAATTTGAACCAATCGTCTTGTGTATCTGGACCGGCATCACTAATTTCTTGACCAAAATATACTTTCAAAGAATTTGAACTTTCGCTGTCATCTAAAAGACTGCAGACCAAACATCCAAGGTCTTCTCCTTTACTTGTGACAAAATCGAAAGTGAATACCTTCATATCTTCTGGGTTCGTGGTTGATTTTCCGTCTTCATCAACCGATGGACCCAGTTCAAAACGATCCTTTAAGAAAGCAAACAACTCTTGTGAAATATTCGTGATTGGTTTGGGCATAATTTCCTCTTCTGTATTTATGCAGAAAGAGAAAACCATGCCCATCGTTAAACTATGACCATAAAGAGTTTCTTATAGAAACCAAACGTTTCATCATCTCTGAATCCTCTTCAAAATACTCTTCTTCAATCCGACGAAGTTCACGAAGACAAGCCATAGTTTGTTCTCTTTCCTCATCGCTCTCATTTTTAGAAGAACCCAGTCGTAATTTACCACCGTTCTTCTCTCGTCTTTTATCACAGCTCTCAGACCATCCAGAAACATCCATCGGATCTGGACGTTTCAAATAGACATTTAGATACCAATTATAAAGGAAGAGTTTCTCCACAGCCTCTTTTGCTTGCTCAGTCAGTGTCCCATAAAGAGGATCATTGGGATCAACGCCCATATCTTCATTATAAATCAATCCTGATTCCCAGAGAAGATGATCAATACCAGCTTGTGGACAGCGCCAGGTTCTCCAATGAAATATCCCACGTGACCAAAACGGAGCATCATATTTCTTTCGATCTTCGTCTTCGGCCCATGCTAGATGAAACCAGGCCAATTCTATTTCAACGAAATCAACCAAAGAATCAAATAAGCACGGAAGAAATCGATTACCAAGATCACACCATCCTCCGGGTTGTAAATGATCTTTATGAGCGGTGAGAGCGTGAGCTTTTGTAACCCAGCGATTATTGATGTAATACTTAACATCAAGAATTTTATCTAGGGGCCAATTTACAAAATCCTGTAAATGAGTCAGACCTTCTTCAGCAATCCAATATCGAATTTTATGGGTTGCCGCAGCGGCAACTCTCCATTCTTCCCAACCATCCCAGGTTTCAGATTTGGGTTTTTTAACACCACGAATCCGTTCTGCCAAGCGGGTATTACTCCAATAATTTGTTCTTGAATGCATTATTTTGCTCCCAACATTACAGTTTCGTCTGGAAAAACTACGGTGACACGAAGTTGCTTCATCAAAATGCGAAGTTCTTCAGCTATCTTTAACGATAGGGTTCGAAGTTCTTCTTTCTCAGACGGAAATCTTGGATAATTGATTATACCAACAATGAATCCTGGTTCGTTTCCATCTGAATAAATAAATTTGGTTGGAGTTATGGAAACCCCAAGGCCTTCTGAGTCACAGTATGATTGCAACCAGTTTTCAATTTCTGATTGGTGAAGGATTTCATCACCATAACCAACTCGACTTCCTACATAGATTGTCGCTGTGAATGTTTTTACTTGAGTTTTATTCATCCTTTCCTTCCAGATGATCCAGACGAACCACAATTCCTTCAGCTGGAACAGTATTGCCATTCCAAGGACACATTTGATCATGAACGAATTGAGATTCAATTTCTTGCAGCAAAGCTTTTCGCCATTCAATATCATCTGGGTCATCTTGAATATCTGTATCCCAAGAAAAAAATTGATCAGCTTTTCCATAATACAATTCTTTCACCATCTCAAGACCATATTTAGTGCAGAATTCTTTCATCTGTGGCCAGCTCAATTCAATTACCTTTCCATCTGGGTTTGTTGAAGTTACCTTGTAAACATACAGTTGACATTCTCCTTGACTACAACCATAATGATATGGTTTGCCGCCCGGGCCGCATTGAATTGCTTTGCCTCCAGGAGTATAGCCTACGATTTCTCCGAAGACAGAATATGAATTAGGAATGATATCTTCTATGGTCTTGGCAATCACCCTCCAAACATCGTCGTTAGTTTGACCAACACCCGCAACATTTTTAATCACTTTTCGAGAACTATAAGTAAAACCATACTCATTGAGTTGAATTTTTACGCCGATCTTATTTAATAAACGTTCAAGCAAATTCAACTTTCTTTTCACCAGAATTTTCGAGAAAATAGCGGAAGTTCCATGAAATTTTTCCGAAATGGAAATATAATCATCTGGATGAATCTTATGAATATTCTTTTTTAGGTTCTCAGTGTCCGTATGAAATCTCCATTGTCCTTCAACGATTCGTTCCTTCAATGATGATTCACCCTTCACATGATTTGGTCCACCAGAGTTAGTTCCTTTTGGAACGTATTTACAGCAAATTTCAAGATAGAAATCTTTTGGATCAGATGAGCAATTCTTATTTTCTAGGCGATCAAAGGTTGTTCCTTCTGGAAAATCTTTTGGATCATATCCACCATATTGAAGTGGATCTAACGAAGACAAGGGAATCCAGAAACCTTCTGACTTATGCGTTCTGAAACGAACGCATTTGATGCGACCGTGCGCCTCGAAGAAACCAGACTTAGTTGGATCAACATTACCCCATTCTGGTTTCCGATATAGATTGTTGGCAGCAAGAAACGGTGCGCTAAGTTGACATTCAACCGGAAAGAATAAACCAATATCGCCTATCTTTGCATCTTTTGGCACAATGACAGAATTACTAAAGATTATAGATGCTTTGATTCGGTCACAATTTGGTAAATCCACAAACGTCTTTAGGGTTACTACGGTAGCGCAATAATTAGGATTTTTTGGTTCCTCAAATTTCATTCTTGTCTCCAATCTATATCTTATTATATCAAACTATCAATGAGAAGTCAATTTCTATTATTCACTAACCAAAATCCATAATAATGCTTCTTCGTCTGAAAGTTTTTTAATCTCTGCCCCTCGTCTTTCATATGGACGAAGAGATTGCCCACGATAAGGATTCTGCCATTGAATGAAAACCCAACCTGTGAGATAATCAAACGAAACAATTTTTCCAAAGAAAGACATTTTATATCCAATATCTGGACTCTGGTAAAATTCCACAAAATCACCAACTTTCAATTCAACGTCATTCATGTCTTTCATCTAGTTTCACTTTTAATTCATGAGAATGATCAATAATCTTTTGAATCCAATCAAATAATTTTCCGGAAGAATCCATATGTCTGATGCAACACGGATCACAAAGATGATCATTCCCACAAGAATGAGTATCTGTAGAACCACATAAGCAACAAGATTCGTCTTTCATCTTATACCTCCAAAATATAGAGCATGGCTTCTTCATGGGACAATTTTCTTACTTTTCGCTCCATTGATAAATCATATTCATTGAAATCATTATAAACGGTGGTTCCATGAAGCCGTAACCACTGTACTTGATAACCAAGAGTAGTAATGGCGGTAATTACCCCAAAATTAGTTTCTATAGGAGTGGTGATAAAATAGTCGCCGATTTTGAATTTTCGATTCATGAATTCTCCAAAATATAGAGCATGGCTTCTTCATCGGATATTTTGGTGACTTCGTTTTCTGCACGGCAAACCATTTCATGATTTACCAAAATTATGTCTAATAGCTGATCTATGGCCTTTTCTAATATTTTGCCACACACTATTCCACGTTTTGGATTTCTAGACATGAATGTGGCATAATCACCAATTTTTAAGATACGACCATTCTTATCCTTCATCAAATCTCCAATATATAAATCATCGCTTCTTCATCAGAAATTTTTTCAATTTCAAAAGATTCACGCCACCAAGGCATTCTATCATCCCGGTAATAAAATGCAGCAAAGAAATTTTTTGCCGGACGAACCTTTCCAGTATTAAGGACCTCGCCCTTCATTGCACCGCGGTCTTCAATTTTTGAAATTCTTCCAACTCTCAAATTGTTCTCATCTTCTGGATACTCTGGGCAATAAAGAGCCCAATCTCCGATTTTCAATTCTTTTCCATTTTTATCCTTCATGAATCCTCCAAAATATATAGCATGACTTCAACATCAGACATTTTAATCAATTCATTTTCACGATACCAACTAATGATACAATTTTTAGTTTTAATGGAGAATACACCTTCTCGTTCTTCATTGATTTGAGCTATTCCCATATCTTCATCAAAACTTACAATAGGATATCGAACCCAATCTCCTACTTTAAGTTCTTTCATGAATCCTCCAAAAGGTAAATCATTGCTTCCTCTTCAGTTATGGGAACAATATTATATGGATATTTTCTATATCCTTCTGGACTGATTCTTGTTTTTACAATAATTATTGGTTCATTGAACTCATTAATTTCAGATAAAAGAACCTTTCCACATAGTCCGGTTTGGCCCTGAGCAATAATCCGAACCCAATCTCCTACTTTGAATTTCACTGGGCGAGTTTCCATATCATAACCTCTTCTTCAGAAAGTTTTTCAACTTCGTCTGGGCCGCGCCAAACGGTAGTGCCATTGAAACTAATTCTAACCGTGGGAAGCGTGTTTTCTGGTGGAAACACCAAAGGACCAAGATAAGTTATAGTGCCAATATAATCTGAATCGTCAATGAGAAAATAAAAACGAACCCAATCTCCGATTTTCAGTTCATTACCAAATTTATCCTTCATGAATTCTCCAACATATAAATCATCGCTTCATCTTCGGATATTTTCTTATAATCTCTTTTGAATCTATACCACAAATGATTGCGGTCCCTATGTTCGTCAGTATTAATACTACCATTATATGGTAATATTCCTGGATCACCAAAGTCATCAAATTCTTTTACACGTCCTAGAAGATCAAAATATGATATTCCATTATTATAAGACTTAAAAAGAACCCAATCACCAATTTTTAATTCTTTTTTCATGAATTCTCCAAAATATATAGCATAACTTCACCTTCGGATAATTTTGTAACTTCTGTACGATATCTAAACCAAGAACGATGCGTCAGACTTTCTTGGTGTGGAAGAATACCTGGGTCACCATCATTGTCAAATTCAACAACGGTGCCCAACATCTTTTTTCCATTTCCATTATGCAAATCAAAAAGAACCCAATCACCGATTTTTAATTTTTCTTTCATGAATTTTCCAGAATATGAAGCATGGCTTCGTCTTCACTAATTTTTAATACCAGGTGGGCATACCAAATTGGTGGATCGTCTTCATAAAAAGATTCATTACGAATATGAACAATTATATCTCCGTCTTTATCAGCACCAATAATTTTAGCGAGCCGAAACCCATCTCGGCCGCCATCAATTACCCAATTATCAATTTCTAATGGATTACCATTCTTGTCTGTTTTCATTATCATTATGAATTCTCCAAAATAAAAAGCATGGCCTCTGCTTCCGTAATTTTTTTGGTTCTATCGGCACACCAAATTCCGTAATTTTCTTTATAAATATTTACTATTGGATCCCCTTCTGCATCGATATCAGTAATTCTAGCAAGTCGACGATAATTGGCATCAATTATCCAGTCACCGATTTGTAAAATATTGCCATCTTGATCCGAATTCATTATGAATTCTCCAGAATATGCAGCATGGCTTCACCTTCAGATATCTTTTCAATTCTATGTACCCACCAATTTGAATCAATAAAATCTTTGGTTTTTTCACGAAATACACGAACAAACGGATCATTTTCCTTATCAATGCCAGTAATTTCAGCGATGGTATCTGTATAGCAATCAAGAATCCAATCACCAATTTTTAAGATACGACCATTTTTGTCGGGGTTCATAGTTCACTCACATATCTATTCTTTTTCATATCTGAAATATCGATATTATTGGCAACACGATATTTCAATTCTTTAATGGTCCATGGAAGAGTATCCTCACGAATTTCATTGATAATGAATGATCGCGTGGTGCATCCATTGGCAATGGTGCATTTGCATTCCAATTTTAATAGATTCATGAGTTCTCCAATATATAAATCATCGCTTCTTCGTCGGGCAATCGAGTCAAATTATATTCGTACCAATTACTGCGCCAAGCTGTATTTCCAAAGCCAATTCTAACTTCCCACGCTGGGCTATCAATGTACAATTTATTGTGGTCGCTGGCTCTCATTATTTCTCCTACGTAATCAGGACAATGATTTACACGAACCCAGTCTCCAATTTTCATGCGATCTCCAAAATTCTTAACATAACCTGCTCATTGGATAATTTATCCAAATTCAAAGCATATTGCCGAACACAGCCAAATTTCCAATAAGAATGCGTTTTCACGGTAACATTGCCCTCATTCATAATATGCTGAAAATCAACAATTCGACCAAATGGTTTGGGTTCCTTTTCATCCCGCAAAATAAACCTCATTTCAACCCAATCGCCAATTTTTAATATATTCCCATTATAGTCTTTCATGCTTTAATTATACACTCTCTTGGTATAGAAGTCAAGTGATTTACCGTTCCAACATTATTAGCATGGCTGTATCTTCTGATATTTTTTGGACTTCTGAACACCTCCTAATCCAGATTACTCCGTGGTATTGAACTCCAATATTATTGGCCCAAATATCATTTACAATTCCAAGTTGATTATTTCCAAATGTTGTACTATCAAAAAGAACATAATCACCGATGTTCAATTCATTTTTCATTGTCTTTCCAATATATAAATCATCGCTTCTTCATCTGATAATTTTTCGATTTCTTGTGAATTTCTGTCATAAAGATTACCATACGACGGTTTATAATTTCTAACATCAACATAGGCAGAACTTTTATAATTTTCACTGGGTGGTTTTATCTCAGTAATTTTTCCATACCATATTGTAATTTTATTTAGGTCTCGAAAAGGATCAATTTTCACCCAATCTCCGACTTTTAATTCAATTCCGTTTTTATCCTTCATGAATTCTCCAATGCCATCAACATTGCCTCTTCGTCTGGAATTCGTTCAATATATTCATGATTTCGAATGAATGCTCTTCGATCGTTACTGTTTTTCTGAAGAACCCTAATCAATCCACGATTGATCTCTTGCGGAAATGTTTCAAGAATTGTGCCAATTGCCCAATTGTTCAGCATCTCAGAATTCCAAAATCTCACCCAATCACCAATTTCTAAAAGAGTGCCATTTCTATCCGTCATGGTATGGGTTTGAATCATATATCAACAGAAGAAGCATTGCTTCTTCTTCTGTAATTCTCCTTATCTGCTTCGAAGTCCTAGTGGGATAATGTGGATTATTGGGATTACTGACCTCGGTAACTATTCGAGAATCAAGAGTGGCGGTCTCATATTTATGATCGCCAACAAAACTCGTTACAGAATTTATTTGCGTTATTTTTCCAAAAGGTCGAATAGTTGCTCCACGGTCGAATTCACACCAATCACCGACTTCTAATTTTTCACCATTCTTATCTACCATTCTTTATCACTATCTTGCCTTCCACACAAAACTGCCAACATTGCTTCTTCGTCAGAAATAGAGTTAATGCATTCTGGAGAATATGGTACCACACCAATACCAATAAAATCTATATTATAATAACGTTCGTTGTCTGTGAACCCCTTAATACTCACAATTTTTCCAACGAATCGTGGTTCAGGAGAAAAGCAAACCCAATCTCCTATTTTGAATTTGTTTTTCATGAATTCTCCAAAATATATAGCATAACTTCACCTTTGGATAATTTCTTCATAAACTCTTCCGGAAAAGAACTATTCCATCCTTTGAATTGCACAAACCAAATATTCTCAAATATGGATCTTTTTGATATTTTACCAACGAAATTACGATTTGGCCCTTTTTGAATTTTAACCCAATCACCCACGGAAAATTGATTCATGAATTCTCCAATATATAAATCATTGCTTCCACTTCAGAAATTTTTTCCAACTCCGATCCATTTCTATGCCGGGGCTCAGGATCATTTTGATAATGAATCAAAGCATCAGGTGTATTGAGTCCTGCCCTTCGTATGCTTGAGATTTTTCCGACTCTAAGATATGTGTCCTCAGCATAAACATTTGGATGATAAAGAATCCAATCGCCTCTTTTAAGAGTTTTTCCGTTTTTATCAATAAGTAAATCCTTCATCATTACTCCAGCATCCAAAGCATTGCTTCTTCATCCGATAATTTTTCAATTTCAGCAGAAGAGCGACGCCAAAGCACGCCATTACCTAATTTCCAAGGTAATTCAACATCTTCATATGGTTCACTACCATGAATATGTTTGCAAATATTTGAAACCATGCAAATATGATAAACAC
>Ga0187874_10003838_pt1 | contig 10311 bp, 14 predicted proteins | sample June2016WEW_16_1_3_FD_132993 | JGI IMG/M metagenome (GOLD analysis project Ga0187874, IMG submission 132993) | Peatland microbial communities from SPRUCE experiment site at the Marcell Experimental Forest, Minnesota, USA - June2016WEW_16_150 | ecosystem: Environmental > Terrestrial > Soil >... | reverse complement strand
TCCGGCCGTGATGGTGGAGGTGTTTCCAGTGCCCGATCTCGACCTCCCGATCAACGAGGATGCCGCTGACGCTTGCCGTGAGATGGTGCGGGACACCGAGCAGGAGCCCAAGCGATGAGCCGAGAACAGCAGATGGATCGTTTACGCGAGGGTGATCTCAAACTAAGTATGGCCCTTGATGCGTTCTGTCTCGCTTACGGTGACGGGATCACTTGGCGCGAGGTCTATCCGATCATCGCGCGTGCCAGCGGGATAGGAGCAAAGGTTGTCCGGGCCGCTCTCGCTGCCCGTGAGGAGCCGTCAACTACGGGAGGCGGGAGCGTAAGTAAACAGGAGGCTCCATTCGAGGAATCGCAGCGTCTCTGTTGTGAACGGGATGCCGCGAACCGGCACGAGCGGGTGCGCGACTTCATTACCAGCTCGAACCCTGACGGGCCGCGACGGTGGCTGTTGGAACACACCGATACTGCCATCAACGTATTCACGCCGCGCGATCAGCCGCATGGACGAAGCGAGGTCGTGGAGGTCGTAGAGATCCTGCCGATTGACGCGGGAACGGGCCAGATAGGCGATCCCTACACAACCTCAGATGGCTCCGATGACCCCAATCGAGCGTCGCACGAAGGCCGACTACAAACTCAAGCCACTGCCGCTGCCCATGGGGAGCCGAACACTGACCCGATTCGGCGGGCCGAACGGGTCGATGAGGTGTACGGGAAACGATCGCAGATGGAGATCTATCACCTGCATCCACCGTCCGATAAGACCGAGGGGTTCGCGTGCTGGTCAGGTGATGTGATCCTCGATCCGGGCGCCCCTGATTTGCTCTGTGTTCCGTTCGCCCAGTTCAGCGAGGCGCTCAACGTGTTGCGAGACTGCGCCGCCGGGAGCCAAGCGGCGGACGATTTCGTGTTCAGGATGGACGTAAACCATGTGCGGGTCGCTGCCCGTGAGGACACTGAGCGACCGGACGCCAAAGAGATCGCCGACCGGGTCGCTGAGGAGATGGTTGGCTGGTTCCATCGCCGAGAGGGCATTGTGGCTTTCATATGCGACGAGGCTGAAGTCCGCTACATCAGCCGCAATGCCGCTCGCAAGACGCTCACCATCGTGCGGGACACCGAGCGACCGGAGAACCCCTATCGGCTGGGTGCTGAGGCCACATACGAGGAGCTTAGAACTGACGCTGATTCAGTGACGATTCAGCGAGAAGACTTGAGATGGAAGCTGGATCGCATCCGAGCGGCTGCCGAGGGCGATCCCGACTGCCCCACGGCGCTTAGGGATTTTTTGCTGCGTGAATCTACGCCCGGCGTCTTGCACGTCACACCGGAGATGGTTGAGCGTGTTCGCCGAACCGGGAGTCATCTGCGGGACACCGAGCGACCGGACGAGGAGGACGAGCGCGCAGATGTAGAGCTGCGGAACTTCGCTGAAGCCGTCCACCGCCTCAACGTTGATTGGGAGGGCGCTGCCCACGAGTGCGGAGATGAGAATTGCAACGGGGACTGCAAGTACGTGCGAGGGGTCCAGAAAACGCTCGATCGTGTACTCGGCACTGGGCGAGTCCGGGACCCCGAATCGGCCCGGGCCGCTGCCCGTGAGGACACTGAGGGACCGGACGGACGCGACCCCTACCTACAGAGCAATTATGACCGGCTCGCGTGGGCACGGCTGTGTGGCTAGTTAAGTGATTAAACATGACTATTATGTTACACAGGTACCTACGAGTTCTTAATTAACACGCGAGGGCTGGTAAAGGCTTAACTCGACTCAAGATGACGGATTGACTAGGTGCGATTTGGATATACGAAATTAGTCTTTACTGGAGTGGCGCAAACTAATCTCTGAGCAGATTAGCCCAAATCCATTGCAAGCAATAACCGATACGTCACGGATGCTAAACGGACTAACGACATGAAAAAGTATAAGCAATGCGTAGATACAAAAGACAAAAGCGACTACAAGATAAAGAGATGAAGCGATTAGTATTTTCATAAGATGTATTATAGCAGGTTCGATGTGCTATACTAGGGCAATGACTGATCTCGACAGACAAGAGCGCGAGGCGCTGATTGAGGCGGAGCAGGAACTACGGCGTATTTCGACTATTGTGGATGACGAGGATGCTGGGCTGTTGCAAGCGACCGCTGAGCGCGTCAAAGAAGCTCTCGCTATTAGTGAGGGCGGCCACAGTCTTGATCGCATTTCGTTCCTTAGTGGTTACTATCAGGGGGCGAACCTACTCACCGCCGCGATCAAACCTGGCAGCATCAGGGCCGTGGAAGAATTCGCCAATTACGCTTGGAAGGCTACGGGAACAGAACGGGAGCCTAAACGATGAATATCTATTTGATTACTCAGAATATAAACAACGGTTATGATACGTATGATTCGGCGGTCGTAGCTGCCGCCTCATTGCGCTTAGCTAAAGAGATTCATCCAAGCGATACATTCGATAATGGAGAAATGTGGTGGAAGGATCATGGATATCCGACTGCATGGGCTAAGCATCCAGATGAGGTCGAGGCGGAATTGATAGGAACAACAGATAGGCAAGAAGGCGTAGTCTTAGCTAGCTTCAACGCGGGGTAAATATGAGGGTGGCGTATAATCACGAGGAGATGCTTGCGGATATCGAAGCCCGGTACAGCGGCAAGTGGTATCTAACGAGATGGTGGCGCGTAATAGCGCCTGATGGGTCGTTATGGGCCGAAAGTAGCGATAGTCAAGAAATGCTAGAGGCTATGCGTCCTGGGGATAGGTTGCAACAGCTTTGGGCGCGGGAAGATAAGGAGTGGAGAGATGTACCCCTTGACTTAGGCTCTAAGATCTGCTAGACTTCAAGCCATGACCAATCTCTATGATGGATATAAGGTGTTTACGCACGATGGACGACCGCCCTTTCGGGGCGGCGATCCTGTGTGGGACGGGAAGACCGTGCCTTATGAGATACATGCTCCGCACCTTGATACTAGTTTAAGCGAATGCGGGGCAGGGATCAACTATTGCGCGAGCATTGAGCAGGCGTGGCAAATCGCGGGAATGTGGCCGACAGGACGCCCTTCGGTCGTGGTTCGCGTGGAGGCCTCTAAGGATGCTATTGAGCGCGGCAACAAGCGACGGTGCTCGCAACTCACAGTAATCGAGCGATGCGGGGAGCCTGAGCTGCGTGCTGCGCTGCTGCGGTTCTCGTCCCTGTTTGGCGAGCACGCACAGACGATGGCGGATTCGCAATGGGAGTGGATGGTCGCTTTTGAGCGGTCTCGACGTAATGTGCGCGATGTGGAACGTGGGTTGCGAACGGCCCTAAAGATCCGTGAATTGGATTGGAAGCTCAAGCGATTCGACACAACGCGGGAAGCGCGGGAAGCGTGGGTAGCGCGGGAAGCGCGGGGAGCGTGGGAAGCGCGGGAAGCGTGGGAAGCGTGGGAAGCGCGGGTAGCGTGGGAAGCGTGGGAAGCGTGGGAAGCGCGGGAAGCGCGGGAAGCGTGGGAAGCGCGGGAAGCGCGGGAAGCGCGGGAAGCGCGGGGAGCGTGGGGAGCGCTTACCGTCCAGTACGCCGCGCTGAAAGGTTGGACAAAACAAGATCCGCTTTTGCTAACCACGGGGATTCGTGACGCTTATGTCGCCGGTCTTGAGATGGTCCTGCCGACAGGACCAAAAGAGCTGGGTTGGGTGATGGTCAAACCATGATGCTATACTATGTCTATGACTGAGTCAAAAATAACATTTAGTTCTTTGAATTCTACTGAGAAGAATGCGCTATTAGATTTTGCCAATGGTGATACTACCAATAACGACGAGTACCGCGAGATCGTTTTTGACACATTCGTGCGTTATAAGCTTGTACAATTGATACCGGCGCTGACGGCAAGAGGTTGTGAAGTCGCCGAAGAAGGTGGCTGGGTGTGGCCCGAATAGTGATGAATCGACCAACTCACATTGAACTCCGTGATTATGAACATCAGATAGATACGCTAAGGGTATGGCAGTGGTTATATGAGCACCATGAACGTTTGACTTTGACCCAAGCTGCGAGAGTATGTTGGTATCGTGTTCGCGGACTAAACGTTCTGCAAACTCACGATCGGTTTCTTTAGATATAGGATGAGCAAACTCAAAATGACCGCAATCATCATCCCTTTCAATGACATGACCACAGCAACCTGACTCGCATCCATAACTAGCGTGATAAACAATGATCTTGCTCATGTCTATAGTATAGCAGACCAGCGATCCGCTGTCAACTACGAGAAGTAAGCACGAAGCAATGTGCCTAGATGTACAGGACGATACTTGGTCACCTCCACGCTTAGGTTGATATGGCCAATACGGGCAGGCCCTGAGCTATCGGTGTGCGGATCATAACCATAACCGTTGTTGTGGATATGGCCATGGATGCGCAGTTGATCAGGATCGGTTCTCGGCGTCTCTAGTGGGTAATGAGAGAAGGAGATAGGTTTGCCGTTGTAAGTAAACAGGAACGGCTCTATGACTGTAAAGCCGCAGCTTTTGTAATACTTGACGGGCTGCTTATCATGATTGCCGATGATGAGATGCTTATCGCCCGGAAGCTGCGCGATAACCCTTCGCCACATCTCGAAATCAGCACGATAGGCAACGTCGCCAAGATGCAGAAGCAAAGCGTCAGCAGGCACAAGCCGAGTCCATTCCTCGACCATGAGCGTATCGGTGTTTGGCGGGCGCTTGCACAAGTGCTCGATGTTGGCGTGGCCAAAGTGATTATCGGATGTTACCCAAGTATTCTCGATGTCGGTGATCATACTCATAGCATAGCAGATGGCCGTTTTTCAACGTTGATAATCTTCTCCAACCAAAGATGCTATACTAAGGGTATGAAACTTTGGCATGACGATGTCCGTCATCCCTCGTATGTTGGTATCGAGATTACTTATATGGATTTATTCAATGATATTTGAACAAACAGTCACCGATCGTACTGAACGCATACGTTTATGGCGCAAGCAAGGTATTTGGGAATGGCATGTAGAATTGCATCGGTATAAGCTTGGTTTTCGTCCTTATACCGATGAAGGCAAAGCGCCGTATAAGTGGCTAGCAAAGATTATGGCAAAACGGGCTCTAGGTCGATTAAGAAAGATTTACAAATTTGAAGAAGTTTATAACGGCGATAAATAATGATCAACGTTCATAAACCTAAAGCAAATCTAGTTCTTGTAATATCTACGCCGCATCATCTCTAGTTCCTTCACATAATTTAGTCAAATCTCCTCTAAGCACTGAATCACTAGGTGTTGATTGGTGTTGATTTTGCTCTCGATGGTTTAAAATCTCCTCTTGATGGTGTTGAATCTCTTTGGTCTAAATCTCTTCGATGGTCTAAATCTCTTCTCGAACCACCCCACTTCACCCTTACTCCGCGCAAGAAAGTAACATAAATAACTCTTTCCCTACGGCATTATAGGGAAAGGAGGGTTACCCTCTATCCGTTGTGGATAAGCATTGAGACAAAGCGAGTCACGGAAAACGCGATTCAAAAAGGGCCTTCAATCATATTCTATAAGGCTCAAACGAAAATGCGTTTACATAAACGCGCGCAAAATGCGTACGTGCGCAACACTCGAAACGCATACATTTCAGGAGAAAGTCAATGAATACGGGGGTTTATGATTTTCCTATCCGATTTCCGTAACAAATCGACAAGAACAAGTGAAAAATAAATAGTGCTCATTTGCAGGGATTTAGTATCACCAAAACCCATGTCTAAAGTCGCGAATATACATAGGCTGCGCGCGTACCGCAGATACGCGCATGAACGCACGAACGCGCGTAACCCGGAGCGCGTTAGTAAGAGTGAATCGGTATGAAAAGGTAAATAACATTCACGGTAATAACATTCACTGTTACCATTAACGCATGCCGTTCTTAGCGCACGAATGCATGCGCGCGTACATAACATGCGCCTTGTAAAACGGCATCTAAATCATACAACGGCAAGCGATAGCTTGCATACATAGCGACATGTATTCATACATGCGGACTATGTCATATGCTTAGGACCGTCCGTCCGAACAAACCATGGGAACCCAATTGAGGTTTTTATATACAAACCAGAAATCGAAAAGTCATTTCCATAAAAGGGAGTAGCATAAGGAGGGATAGGGCTACGCATCCTCTAACGGGACCCTATGCCGATATAGGAGAATCCTCAGATTAAAATTTCTGCTGAGTTTTCGGCATAGGGGTTATCATAAATACTCAACCAAGAGATTCTCAGGGCGCATCTGCTCGTCAAGCCAGTGATCAATCTTGACAATTGCTTCTGCGTGCTCTTTGCGTATCCATATTTTCATCTCTTTTGATTCGGCCATGCGTCTAAACGCAACCTTCTTGTTTTGGAGTTGACTACGCTCCTCCCGAGACTCTCCTCGCGCTCCTGAAGGTTTATGAATAACGCGTACTCCCGTATCTCGCTTATTTTGATTCTGTCCGCCACTTCCTCCAGAACGGAAAGTTTGTACGTCACAGTCATGAATCGTTATATGGAGAACTCGTTCTCTAGACATCTTGATTAAGCCCAATGACTCGCAATAGAGCCGATGGCTCGGAAGATGAGCCATCCCACATAAAAGAAAAGCAATATAGGCCAAACACAAGCGGCTGAGAGTCCTAGGAAACCTGACCATTCCTTGGTCTCGCCTTCGCGAATGACATAGACTGTCCAGGGAAATACTGATACGAGTACGCCGATTCCGTATATGAGGAGGGATATGATTTCTGCGTTCATGGCCTTATTATAGCAGCTCGTTTTGACGCGGCCTTATGGTCTGCTATACTAGAGACTTGTAAAACGCTAAAAAGGAGAACAAGATGAAAGTGGATACATTAGAACCTGGAGATATTCTTCATGTCAAGCTAGGAATTATAAACATGGGGGATGGAATGCCGCCATGGATTCCTACCGAGGACGAGAAGACCGCCGCAAAAAAGAGTTTGAGGCAGCCGTACCCGCAGGAGTGCATGTCGTCGTAACCCATTTCGGGTACGATGTCTCTATCATTCCCGTAGCGCCCTAGAAGGGTCTCTCGTTCTGAGAGACTGTCTGCTATACTAAATCCTATGATAGATTTTGAAAGACAAGAGTACGAGCGTTTTATTACCGCAGCGCAGACTTGCCAAAGCGAACCGCTTACGGATGAAGAGTTTGAGGGTTTTCGTAAAGGCTGGCAAGCCTCTCTTTCTACCCATGAACCTGAATGGCGTGCCGCTATCGCCGCTTTCTGCGAGGCAGAAGGATTGACAATAGAAAACCGCCTAGATGATAAACATTATCAACGCCTAATAGGCCCGTGGAGGTCTGATGACCCTTTAGCCGCATCTGATGCAGAAATAGCTTAGGAGGGTCTGCGTAGCCTCTAGGGGCCGCTTAGCGGGACTATATATCCCTATGCCGCCGTCTCGTAATCTCTGAAGCAACGAAGTAACGCAGCACTCAACCAAATGATAGGAGGCAGTACAATGTCAGATAAGTTAACACAAGCCTGGACGGAATTCGCTATCCGAGCTACTTTAGCAAAGGCGATACTTGATAATGAAGGGCTCTTTTTCAAGACAGGGGCAAATGGACCCCCTGATTATGAATGGAATGCGAAACATAGGCAACTAGTTACCGTTCTCAAGGATGTCATCAAAGCCAGCGAACGCTTTGCTCATTTGCGTAACAAGCAAATTGATGATGTAACACCATCCGCGTATGATTTTCGGGATTTTCGACCAGGATATCAATACTGGAAGTCTTTGAGCGGTCGAGGAGTCGATGTATGCGACCAATGGGATACCTTCGAGGGCTTCCTCAAAGACATGGGGGTCAAACCATCGGGGCCGTCGGTCCTGGAACGCATCGACAAGGACGGTCCATATTCGCCTGATAATTGTTTCTGGACTAAAGAGCCGAGAGGCAAAGAGGTTGTAAACCCCACAGGACCAGCATCAATCAATCCTGCTTTATCTCATCCCGAGGACCTATTTTTCGCTGAGGATATGGATGTTTCGACACTTGATAAAGTTGTCAAACCCGAGTCTCCCGAGGAGAAGAAAGCGCATAATTACAAAACGGAGTTAGAGTATTTTTGTGATAGGATTGAAACAATATGGGGTTCTTTCGATAAGTTTACTACCGATTTGGAAAAATGGAAGAAAGAAAAAGGTCTTACAAGAAAGAGCAAAAAGTCGGATGAGGTTGAGAGGTTGCGAACCAAATTGGTAGTCGAGCCAGAAAAAGGCGATTATAAACCGCCCGTTGCGGCGATGAAAAATGCCTATGTCGTTGGACGGCGACCAAATGACGCCACCGAGACGAAGGTGACCTTGGGTGATCACAAAGAGCATCGTCGGATAAACGTCAAAATGGACGCTGATCAGAACGTTGATGAGGCCGACATCCGTCGGCATCTTGAGCAGTACAATGACTCTAGGCCGCTACCCCCAGACGGCAACTGATGTTTCGGACGCTCGGACGGTATGTACGTCGCGAGGCCTTCCCTCGAAGAGTTGAGATTCTTAGGGGCGGCGAGTTTTGGATCGCCGCGATCGCCGGCATCATTGTTGCGCTGCTCGCACCTCACTTTGCGTCCGACACCAAGCTAGGTGACGCCCTCACGATCGTGCTCGCGTATGCGGCGATTGCGTTCGGCTTCTCGGTCGCGGGCCTAACTGTTGCGCTTACACTGCCCGACGCGGAGTTTGTGCGTGAACTGGCGACCATGGAGCCCAAAGGCGCAAAGCTCAGATCACTCAAACGCAAGCCAAACGCGTATGGCGACCTCTTGTTCGTGTACTCTTGGACAGCGATCCTCCACTGGCTTGTGATCATGGTTGCGTTTGTCTTGGTCATAGTTTTTGGTTTTGACCATCGTCTTGGAGGATCTGGAATCAGTATCGAGACGAGAGCAGCCGACGGCCTGCTCGTTTTTCTTTTAACATACGCGGCTATGCAGTTTCTTATTACCGTGATTACACTCTCCCAGATCGGCCATCATTACATAGAGAAACTAAAGAAGCGCGGTCAGCCAGAGGGCAGGACGTGCTCGTGAAAAACCGTTGTATTCCGCCCATGCGACTTCGCTCGCTTTGTTATATTCTTCTGTCGCCGCGTCTAATCTTAGTTTTGCGATTCTAATCGCTTTACAGTACCTTTTCAGCGCAACCAGATTCTTCTCATCCCAGGTCATTATAACCCCTTTGTGTTCTCGGCTTTGGGTCGGTCTGCCTCCTCGACGGCCTTTACGGCGCGCCAGACCACGTCCGATAGCTCTATAGGCGGCGGCGTAGCTTTCTTCTCATGCCCGATATTTTCATTCACGACGTTATGACCGCGCAGTTGGTCGTACGAGTGTATCCGTATTGGACTGATATGATTTCGTATAAAGGCTCTGCCTCCAAACTACGTCTGTTGTCCGAGTTGTTCGTACTCGCTCGGGGTTAACTGAGCCTGCCAAGCAAGGGCCTGAAGCGGCGATGTCATGTCGGGAGGAACACGCTCATGAAAGATGTGCACGGACCCATCCGACTCGGGGGTAGAGTTGAGCATCTCGACCAAGACCAAAGGCTTGTCGGGCTCATCAGGGGCCTCGGGAATCTCCCAAAGCTTGCCCCAATCATCCTCTGAGCGTAGCGTAGCATTAGATTCAGCCATGAATCTTTCCGCTCCAAAACGCTTAAGCATCACTCGGCGGACTTCAACATTCTCCTCATCGCGAATCTGAGCTACGGAAAGCGTCTCAGGCCGCTCAACAATTTGCTGAGTGACTTTGACTCCATGAATGTACCAGAGCGACCAACCGTCGCGCCAGCGGCAATATGGTCCTGTCTCGCAATGCGGCCGATTATCCTCATCCATATGGATAAATTCGGGTCTATCAGACACCATGCAAAAATCTTTATGCATAGCTCGCGGTCCGCCATGAATCGCGGCCTTTTCATAATGTTGAAACTTCTCATAAATCGGCAAATCAAGTTTGGCTATATGTCGGAAAAAAGATAAATAACTAACGTATCCCGACCATTGATTCCCGCCGTCCCTAAGTCGATACCATTCCTTACAACAACTCAATAAAAAACGAGCATAAGAATTGTCTGTGGCAGCGCGCGTGGCAGCGTCCGTGGCAGCGCCCATGGCAGCGCGCGTGGCAGCGCCCGTGGCAGCGTACGTGGCAGCGCCCGTGGCAGCGCCCGTGGCAGCGCGCGTGGCAGCGCGCGTGGCAGCGCCCGTGGCAGCGTACGTGGCAGCGCGCGTGGCAGCGTCCGTGGCATCGCCCGTGGCAGCGC
>Ga0187874_10003836_pt1 | contig 10312 bp, 14 predicted proteins | sample June2016WEW_16_1_3_FD_132993 | JGI IMG/M metagenome (GOLD analysis project Ga0187874, IMG submission 132993) | Peatland microbial communities from SPRUCE experiment site at the Marcell Experimental Forest, Minnesota, USA - June2016WEW_16_150 | ecosystem: Environmental > Terrestrial > Soil >... | reverse complement strand
TCGAATTTCCTGATCGTGGGCTTTGGCAAGCGTTTCAGACAACTTCCGCTGCATGTCGGCCAGTTCGGCCGCATGTTCCGATTGCACCTTCGCCAACTTTTCGAGCGCCCTCGCTGCCTGAGCATTTGCGTCGCTCAGCGCGCCCTGTGCCCGACTGAGATCGCTTTCGATTTTCGCTCGAATCTGAAGCGCTTCCGTTTCTGCCGCAGACTTTGCTTGCTCAAGTTCTGCGCAACGGCGTTCTGCGGCAGCAGCAACTCCGTCCAACCGCTCGTTCTCGGTCGCAAGCTTTTTGAGGGTTTCTTGGAGATCAGCAATAGTCGCGCCTTGCTGTTTCCTGGCGTCCTCTTGCGCCGTATTCCATAGCTGTCGGAAAGCGTTCAGAGCCTCTTCGGAGTCGCGGAGCGCGCTTGGAGGAGCCTCGATCTCAGCTTTTAATCTGATTAAGGTAGACATCGAACCCCGGTGATCGAGGGCCGCGTGCAGCGCAGCAAGCGTTGTCTTGCGTCCCTTGGCCGACAAGTCAGCCATCGCCCTCTCTACATCTTCCTTCGCGAGGATTTGTTTCATAGTATTATCATACTACGATAATATGATACTACTGTCAATGGTTCGACAGGCCCCCTTTGGCGGATGATTCATGATCGGCCGCACGAGAGCGTATCTCCCCGCATTGGGTTCACTGGATTGCGGCGCGGCACAAGCAAATGCAGTCGGCTTTCAATACCAACTTGGGCACGCCAGCCACAGCATCAAGGCCAGTCGATGGTCTGGGTCTGCCGTGCCGGCAAATTCAAAAAGATCGAACTTCCATCCCCTGAGCTTGGCGCTGCCCGGGTCCCAGACGCAGACGATGAACATGGCGCACAGGAGTTCACCGTGCGACCATCCCTCCGTGAGCGCCAGAAACTGCTCCGGGTCGAATTCTGCTGGATGCCAGCCTTCGAGCTTCCGTGCCAGGCAAGGAAATGATCTCGCCAGTCGCAAGATTCGTTCTGTGGATTGGTTTGTGTGTCTCGGTTTCATACATAGCATTGACTGTTGTTTGTATGGTTCATTGTGTGAGTTCTGCTGGAGAGGTGGCGGCGGTCGAGTTCAAGCGGTGCGCTTGTATTGACTTCGCATGGCGGCACCGGTTCGTCGCTTCAGGGTGTCGTTCACCACAATCTCCAGCGCATCAGACAAAGGAGAGCGGCGGCGGCAAAAAACCAGCCGACCAGAGCGATGATGTAAGCTGGCCACCTCCATTGAAACCGACGCCAATTCTCCAGAGATTTCATGTTCCAGTAGCGCCACAATCGGCGGTCCAGAAACTCACCGATCCAAATCAGCAGGACGAACGGGAGCAGGTAGAGCACCCGCAAGTCCCTTGCAACGTTACGGATGAGGTGCTTAAAATCGTTGCGCATTGGTCCTCCGTGCCGAACTCATGTGGCCTGCTGCATCAGAGAATTTGTCCTCGAATGCACCCACGTTAAGAATGCGCACCTGGTCTCGTGGCTTGAGCTTTCTCCATCGGCTCGGGTAATCGCCTAAAACCGAACTGAACTTGCACCGCGAAAGCGGCCCGATTTTGACGAGTGAGTTACTGTTCATATGAATATTCGACTGTCTATTGGAGTGCGAAGGCGGCGGTAAGCCGCCTAAGCAACACTCCGGGCAGAATTAGAACGGCACCTCATCCGACGGCGCTGTTTCCCCCAAAGGCGCTTCGGCGTTGACAAGCGCTTCATTGGATTCCGGCGTTGAAGTCCGCACAGCAACGCCACGATTTATGAACCGGATCGAATTGACCACCACGACCAATTCCAAACGCACCGTGCCAGCATCGGACGCCCATTCCTCGGTCCGGAGTCGCCCCTCAACGAGCACCATATCGCCTTTCTTGCCATCGACCAGTGCATCGGCCCAGCCCCCGAACGCTTTGCAATTCAGATAGGCTGTTTCTTGTTGTTTCGAATCAGTTTTGGTGCGGTAGCGCCGATTGGCGGCGATCCGAAAAAACGCGGATTTAGATCCGTTGCCACTAATGCTCGGGTCGCGAACTAGGCGCCCAGTGATAACGACGTGATTTAGATCGGACATATGTTTTTTCTTTCTATTTTGTTTGCTTTGTCAGTGGCTTCATGCGCTGACTCTGCTTTTTCTGTTTGACTGCATTTTCTCATCGAAGATGGAGACGGATGGCGTCGAAGGAGGCCACGTTTTAGCGGCTGAAGATCCGCCTTGGTGGGGTTGTCGTGGATTTTGAGGAACGACCGCCATCACGCCCTTGCTTGCGTCTTTTGCCTTTCTGTTTGATTGTGTCATCATCGCACCAGGGTCAAAAGTATGTTTGACGCGATTTTCCCAAGGTGGCAGGCCCTGCACCGTGGCTGCGTGACGCAGCGATCGGAGATGGTCGTCGAGGGTGAGGCCGTTCCTCTTGATGCGGAGCAAATTTGCAACTGCAGAGGACAATTGCTCCTCAGTCAAGAGGACTGCGGTGAATTGCTGGATGTAGCGTCGCAACTTCGGAACCCCCGGCGCGATCGTGCTGATAACGTTGCCGGGCAGCCCGGGGAGGAGGAATTTGGAAACACCGACGAAAACGATCACCGACTGGAACAGTGCCTCCGGCAGCGACAAGCGACGGGAAAGAACAGAAACGTGGTGTCGGTTCTGATGAATTGGGTTGGAAAAAGGAAAGATTCGACGGCCCAGGATTTCAAACCATAGTTTATCATCTGCCACCCCCGCAATGGCGCCTCGAAACTTCTTCGTTTCGAGGACAAAAATTCCAAACGGCGACGCGAGGATGTGGTCGATCTGGGTAGTTTTGGCGGTGCGTGCGCCGAATGGAACTATCAAATTGTCGGCGTGCCAATATGGAGGACGAAATTCCGCAAGGGTTTCGCTGACTAAGCTCTCACCCAAAACGCCCTGTTCATATGAGTGAGTTTTCATTTTGCAATTTCGTTTGCTCAATTTTCGACGATTGCGACTTTAAGCGTTAGGTTTGACAGATGTTTGGTCCTTTTCGGCGTCAGCCAGAGAGGGTTTGAGAAAGGTTAGCCGCGCGACGCACGCGTGTTTGGAATAAACGAAGAAGTATTCGGGCGAGGTGATGTCGCTCACTGGTGAGAATGTGGGAACTGCTTCCCTCGAACTATTGCTTTGGACAGGAGCATCATGCTCAGAAGGTGCCGTTGCAGTTCGATCATGGCCGCTCTTTCTCCAGCGGCAAGATGGACGGCAGAGAATGGATGGCTCGCGGCCATCACGCGCATGCGCTGTTGGTTCGGCCGCATATCTCAGCGCGGCTCAAACACAGGCGCTTGGGGGCGCACACGGTTCAGGTGAAGGTGCGCTACAGCGATTTCACCACCCTCACACGCCAGTTTTCAGTCGAGGAACCGATCACCGAGGTGTCTGACATTTACCGCCTGGGTTGTTTCCTCTTGGGCCGGGACAAACTGGTTTCGCGCCCGCTACGGTTGCTGGGGCTGGGCGTCAGCAGTCTGCGCGAGCCGAATGGGCAACAGCTCGTGCTCCTTTGAATTGGGAGGCATAAACCGAAATGCTCACCCTGCTTTGCCGTATTGAACTGGCTCGGCAACAGCATCTCTGTGGCCCAAGGCGCGCACCGTTAGGCGCGGCCAATACGGTACGAGCAATAACCCTCGCGCCAGCAGCACCAAGTCCGCGCGGCCACTTTTCATTCCGGTTCACGGGGAGTTGTGGGATTTCGACGCACCACCCACCAAGTCCACAGACCGGCTCCGGCGCAAATCAAGGCTCCCGCCGTGATGGTCCACGGCACTCCAACGGCGTGCGACAGGAATCCTGATTCGAGGCCGCCCAAAGGCATCATGCCGCCGAACACCAGCGCCCAAATGCCCATCACCCGCCCGCGCATCGCGTTGGACACACTGCGCTGGATCAGGGTGTTGGTCGTCGAGAAATACAGCAGCATTCCCCATCCGCCCACCGCCAGGCAAACCAGCGCCAGCGGATACCAGCGCACCACCGCCAGCGCCACAAGCATGGCCGAGAACAACCACAGCCCGCCAAGGATCAGGATCCGCGGGCGGACCCTGCTGCCCCAAGTGGCCACGGTCAGCGCGCCCAAAAGCGCTCCGCAGCCGTTGGCGCTGAGCAGGACGCCGTAACCGCTCTCGCCGACATGCAAGATGTCCGTCGCGTAGGCGGGCAGCAGCACCGAATAGGACCAACCAAAGACGCCCACCACCGCGAAGAGGAGCATGAGGGTCCGCACACGGCGATGCCCAGCCACATAACGAAAGCCCTCCAGCATGTGCCGTCCGGTTGAATGGGGTCTTTGGGGAGGCACAAACTTGGGCAGACGCATCATCAACAGTCCAACGATGACCGCGATGAAACTGACTCCGTTCAAGAAAAAGCACCACGCCATGCCCACACGCGCCATCAGGAAACCCGCTACGGCCGGGCCAACGACCCGGGCCCCGTTGACGATGGAACTGTTGAGCGATATCGCGTTCATCAGGTCTTCATGGCTTGTCATTTCCACCATGAAGGCCTGCCGGGCGGGCATGTCGAAGGCCATCGCCACGCCGCCCAGCGCCGCCAACACCAGGATTTCCCAGATCTGGATATGTCCGCTTCCCACCAGCGCCGCGAAGACAAAGGCCGTCAGCATCATCCCGCTCTGGGTGTAGAGGACGACGGTGCGCTTGGAATGCCGGTCGGCCACGGAGCCGCCCCAAAGGGAGAGCAGCAGCATGGGGAGCGTCCCGACGGCGGCCACGGTGCCCAAGAGAACCTTTGAGCCGGTCAACTGATACACCAGCCAGCCTTAGGCGGTGCTCTGCATCCATGTCCCAATGAGCGACACGAGCTGGCCCACGAAAAACAGCCGGAAATTGCGATGCTTCAACGCGGCGAAGGTGTCGCGCCATGACATGCCGCCAACGACTCCGCGCCGGACCTGCCCGGCGATCTCGTGCGGAACACTGGCGACTTGCTCGTGGGGTTCGGATTGTTCAAAGGGCATCGTCGTTGCTGACGGGACTCTATGCCGTCGTAATGTCCAAAGCCAGAGTGCGATGTGAGATAAAATTATGAAGCGCCAATTCAGCTCGAATGGACACAACGGAAACTCGGAGCATCGGATTTTGTTTTTGAAATTGGAGCAGATGCTGCACATTGGAAAGGAAATCAGATGAACCAAAGAAAACTCGGAACTCAAGGATTGACGGTTTCGGCGCTCGGACTCGGGTGCATGGGAATGTCGGAGTTCTACGGCTCGCGCGATGACCAGGAATCCATCGCCACGATCCACCGTGCGGTCGCTCTCGGGGTGACCTTGCTCGACACGGCGGACATGTACGGCTGCGGCGAAAACGAGCGTCTGGTCGGACGCGCCATCAAAGGCCGACGGCGCGAGGTGATCCTGGCCACCAAATTTGGGAATGTGCGCGACGAGGGCGGCAATTTCCTGGGCATCAACGGCGCGCCCGAATATGTCCGCCAGTGTTGTGACGCCAGCCTGCGGCGGCTGGGTGTGGATGAGATTGATCTCTACTACCAGCACCGGGTGGACCCGCAGGTGCCGATTGAGGAAACCGTCGGAGCGATGAGCGAACTGGTTCGCGCGGGGAAGGTGCGTTACCTCGGACTGTCCGAAGCGGCGCCCGCGACGATCCGCCGCGCCATGAAAGTGCATCCGATCAGCGCGTTGCAGACGGAGTATTCCCTGTGGACGCGTGTTGTGGAGGCGGAAATTCGGCCGGTCTGCCGGGAATTGGGAATCGGCTTCGTGGCCTACAGCCCGTTGGGTCGCGGCTTTCTCACAGCGAAATTCAAGAAAGCCGACGACCTGCCGCCGGGGGATTGGCGCCGGAACTCCCCACGCTTCCAGGGGGAGAATTTTGAGCGCAACCTGAAATTGGTTGAGCAGATCGAAGCGCTGGCAAGACGGAAGAAATGCACGGCAGCGCAACTGGCTTTGGGCTGGGTGCTGGCCCAAGGCGACGACATCGTCCCCATTCCCGGCACCAAGCGACGGAACTATCTGGAAGAAAATATGGCGGCGCTGAACATTGAACTGACACCGGCGGAACTGAAAGAAATCTCGACCGTGGCGCCTCCCGGAGCCGCCACTGGCATGCGATACCCTGAACCCAGCATGCAGGCCGTCAATCGTTGATGGGAGATATTAAATACCTCCCATTTATATCTGTGATATTGAACTGTGTCAGCACCAAAGGTAGATATCACTCAGCGCTTTTCCGAACCGTGCATCGCTTGACGCAAAGCACGGTAATCATGCCCTAGAATGCGGGTAATAAAGTCGTCAAAGGAATCACCTAAAACCTTAGAAGCACAACTGTAATTGGTAGCAAGATATTCTTTTGACCGACTGTAAAGGTACCTTGCTCTACGATAAAGCTTCTGTGCAGGCGCATCCGTAATATTGTTGTCGAAAAACGCATCTAGAAATGCGGTTGTGACAATATCTGAAAAGTAAAGCAACTCTATCGCTTCTGGCGCTCCAAAAGTATTCACTACCATCGTGTCAGTAAAGAACGACGCAACCGGGCGGCTGAAGCCGCCTATGAAGTTGCTCTGGGGATTCGTCCATGGAAAAAGGTATGTGCCAGGGCTGATTATGCGAGCAGACAGCGTTTGTGAAAAGCGCATGTCATAAAATTCAGCCAACAAGTCAGCAATATGAGTTTTCTGCACTGATAATTGTTTAGCTGCTTCCTCATTTCTAGATCTCATAACCGCATGTATGTCCTGAAGAGTCTCGATAGTTGTCGGCCATCCACATTTCTCACAGAATATATTCTCAATTGTTTTGTAGAAATCTTCGTTCAATGGTGTGCAACTATCAGTATCAAGGAATGATTTGGGCAATAGTTCGATATGCTCAACCATTTTTAATAAACGGAGCTGCGGTAGCACATCATGCCATGTCTTCGGCTTCGGAGACATAAACGCTCCTTGAAACGCAATGTCAAGCAGCACCCCGGGCAGCGCTTTCGCCAAATTACAGCCAGTTCTTTCCAGGATAAAATCGGCCGCCCGGCGGTAGGTCGGCAATTCTTCCCAACTAATTACCCATTCCTCGGTGATTTGCTTGAACCGATGTGGACATCGGCGGAGTGCGATTTGGGAAATATATGCGTATTCCTTCCACATCGCAATGCCCTCGATCAGTTCCCGAATGGTTGGTGCGCTCCGAATGGCCTCGAAGACTAAAGAGTCGGGCTTTCTTATGTTGACGAGAAAAGGGAGAGCCGACGGCAATGGGCTTCCCTTGGAATCAAATAACAAGACATCTTCACCTATATTGGCGACGCTGCTGGCAAGGTCAAATGAGCTTTCGTTCGGAGAGAAAATCCATCGAACAAGTGCGTCATCGGAATATATTGACGCAAGATGTTCTGCTCCACCAGGATCAGGCAGACGGCAAAGATAGTAATGCAAATCCTTAGTCGAAGTTTGGATGTGCTTTACCGCATCCGGTGTTTTCAATACGGAAAGCAGACCGAGTCTGTGAATTGTAAGTCGTTGATGAAGGTAGAATACAAAATATCCGAAGCTTGTAGATAGGAGATGCCGACAATGGAAATATTCATGCTCAACCGTCGAAACGCGCATCCAGGCCTCCTTCTCGGCCGTTTCGGTAAATGGTGCCGGGCCTTTGCCTTGAACCAAATAGTCCGAATCTCGCTCGAAATCGCTGTAGGAGAACGAGAATTGCACTAAAAGCGAGACGGCATCAAAAAAATTGTCACGGTTTTCCTGATGTGCCTGCAATGTCTTGAAGGGCTTTTCGTTCATGTTCGGTCAGTCCGATCTTTGGCGCATGGACCGAGCACCAACTGGTAACGGCCAACCGAATCGGAACCAGAATGGCCGCAGCAGCTAAGCAGGTAGCAGTCCCCGCAGCAATCCCAAATTGCTGCGTGATAAAACCTGAAAGAACGAGTACGGCTGGCTTTGCCGTTGTCCGGAGCATGTCGCGTTCCTTTTTGTACTTGGCTGAGCGGGTGCATAGCAGCAGGGCAGTTTCCTTTTTCAACGCGGTCCAAAGACTGTCAGCATCATCAGCGGAAGTCGTTCTATGTTCAAATTTGGTCGTGTCGACTGAAGACAAGATCATTTGCGCTCCAACAGGCGCATCGAATTTTATCAGTTCTTGCTCGATGTTCATTTCCGCCATAGCCTTCTAAACCAACCAAAATTTGTTCCCAAGTCAACTTTGGTGTTGTCTTGGCTCAGTGTCAAATGGACTTTTCCAGTTCACATTTAAGCACCAAAAAGCCTGGGGATTCCTGCCCCAAACCTAAGTTTTTCAACGCATGTGGCGGCTCGAAACTAAAGGTCTCCTGAGAATTTTCAGGGAGGTTCTTGCCTCCCAGAAAAGTGCAGACGTCTTTATTCCGTCGCCTCATCCCGCTATCCCTCAGCGGGTTGCTCTTCAGCAGAGCCCGCTTCTGTTTCACGGGACGCGGCCACTCTGACAACCGCCATTTGACTTGTCAAGTCCGTTTTTGCGATTTTTCCTCCACGGCAACGGGAACGCCATGGTGCTGCCGGCGACACCCACCTGCGCCACCACCAGGCAATGCTCCCCTACGGCTCCTACGACGAGATGATCGCCGCCAACCGGACCCTGCCCGAGGATGAAAAGCTGGACTACATCCTCATCGTCACGCCCAACTTTGTCCACTACGACCTCGGAAGCATTCCACGACGCCTTTGCGTGGCTGCATCGTTGATTCGAGGCCGACGTGTGCAAGTGGAAGGCCGGCGACAAATTGACTTTATGCGAAATCTTTTGCTTGGCATTGATAGCGGCACGCAGTCCACTAAAGTCTTGGTTGCCGATGCCCGCAACGGCAGGGTCCTCGCCCAGTTCGCCCGCGCGGCGATGGAGGGAGTGACGCTGGGAATGAACTACGGCCTGCGCGGCATTTTGGAAAGAGAAACTCGCCGACGCCCCGGCCCCGGCGTGAAACTCCAGAATCTCATTCGCGCCAAGACGATGAAGAAAGGCGGCGTTGGCTACATGCAGCCGGGCGAAGGCTCCTTCCCGCTCATGGCCGACATGAACCGTTTCGTCCTGGAGTCCGGCGCAATTGCCACGCTGGCCTGGCTCGACGGCGCCAGTGACGGCGAACCGGAAGCTTTCCCAGAAGGTCTGCCAGTTGCTGCACGATTCACTCGAAATTCCGCCAGATCGCATTTACCTCAACTTCACCGATGTCCAGGCGAGCCATTGCGGTTGGAACGGCAACACGTTTGGCTGATGGCGATGGACCTGCCCGAGGCTAATGGAACTTAAGCGCTGTGCAAATCCAATTCATCACGGGTGACGCCACCGATCCCATTGGATCTGGAAACAAAATCATCGCACATGTCTGTAATGACATCGGCGCGTGGGGCGCAGGTTTTGTCCTGGCCATCTCCAAGCGATGGCCTCAGCCAGAGGCGGAATACCTGAAATCGCGGGGATGTCTGACGCTCGGCACGGTCTCCCTGATCCAGGTTAATCCCGGCATTTGGGTGGCCAACATGATTGCCCAAAGGGGAATTCGCACCGAGGATGGTGTTCCTCCAATCCGCTATGCCGCGCTCAGGCAGTGCCTGGGGATATTGGCTGTCGAAGCGCGGAAATTGCGGGCGACCATTCACATGCCGCGAATCGGTTGCGGCCTTGCAGGCGGGAAATGGGAATCCGTTGAGCCTTTGATTCGGATAGCAATCCCCAACACCGAGGTGTTTGTGTATGACCTGACGCCAATAGTGAAATCGAAGCGAGACGGCCATGTTCATAAGCACCATTGACTCATGGTTGGCGTGGCTAGAGCGGGAGAAAATTCGGGGCGCAATTGAATTTGTCGCACACCTCACGGACTATGTGGTCGGGCAGGCGGGTATTGGGATTGGTGAAGTGCCCCGCCCTCTGGCACTCGATGCTTATGGCCGTCTGTGAGACGCCCAGCGCCCGCGCCAGTTGCCGCTGGTTCGAGCCGATCGGCACGGGCACAATGAGTATTCCGTTGAGGACCTGTGTGGTGTGCCGCCAAAGGAAGGCATCCATCCTGTCTCGCTGAACCGGCTTGGCTGGAGGTGGCTGGGGCTCGGGCCGGATGGCCGGAAGCGCTTCTTGTGGTTTCTGAGGCTCGGCGGCGGGTTCCTGCGGTGTGGGCGGGGCCTGCCGGGCCTCTGGTTGGGGTGGCTCCGGAACTTGGGGATCTTCGTCGCGTGGCAGTGTCTCAGGGGTTGGCTGCAGGGCGGCGGCCTCGGCGGGCTGGGCAGACTGTGCCTCGACCGG
>Ga0187874_10003834_pt1 | contig 10316 bp, 8 predicted proteins | sample June2016WEW_16_1_3_FD_132993 | JGI IMG/M metagenome (GOLD analysis project Ga0187874, IMG submission 132993) | Peatland microbial communities from SPRUCE experiment site at the Marcell Experimental Forest, Minnesota, USA - June2016WEW_16_150 | ecosystem: Environmental > Terrestrial > Soil >... | reverse complement strand
GTGCTCGAGGTCTTTGGCGAACATACGCTGAACACGCCCGAAATTCTCGGGCTGCTGGCGCTTTCCATCCTCTTGTTAGCGGGCTACGGATTTCACGCGACCAGAACTCCACACCCGATGTTGCGCCTCACGCTATTCCGTATCCGCACCTTTCGCGCCGCCGTCGCGGGCGGATTCATCACCCGCATCGGCATCGGGGGAATCCCTTTTCTCTTCCCGCTTCTTTACCAGGTCGGCCTCGGCTTCACGCCCATTCAATCCGGCCTTCTCATGATGCCGCAAGCCGTGGCGGCCATGAGCCTCAAGGTCACGATGCCGGGCATTCTCGCTCGCTTCGGCTACCGCGCCGTGCTCAATTCCAACACCGTTATCCTCGGCCTGCTCATCCTGTCCTTTGCGACCATTGGCGTCGGCACGCCGGTGTGGCTGATCGTGGCGCAGGCCTTTGTTTTTGGGTTCTTCAGCTCGCTCCAATACACCAGCATGAACACGCTGGTCTATGCGGACGTGACCGAGAAAGACACCAGCGGCGCCAGCACCATCGCCAGCACCCTGCAACAGTTGGCGATCAGTTTCGGCGTTGCCTCCGCCTCGCTCGCCACGGCCGTCTTCATCCCCGACCGTTTTCGTTCCAACGCGCCCGAAATGATCCACGGCATCCACCAGGCCTTTCTCGTCCTGGGCGCCTGGACCATCCTCTCCACCCTCGTGTTCCGGGACCTGAAAGCCGGCGATGGCGCCGCCGTCACCCACCACAAAGGCGCCCTGCCTGCCGGGTGAGCAATTTGTTGCGATTCCGAAATGACGCGGGCAAACTCTTGCCGTTCCGAAAACGGGAACTCAAAACTCAAGCGACCTGTCCGTGAACTATACTGAAATCCTCAACGCCCTGCGCGAGTTCACTTCTCGCACACGAATTGAGTTTTTGCCGCCGGCCCCCGCGGCAGCGCCCCTTTCAGATTACGCCCCAATCCAAAAGTACGTCCTCGACCTCAAGAACGTCGTCAAACCCGAAACTGCCGCCGAAGACCTTTTCACCGCCCTCTGCAAAGACGTTCTGGGGTTTCAGCCCACCCGCCAGGTCGGCAGCCGCGAGGGATGGGTCGATTTCATGTTGCCCGAACCCAGGGGAGAACCTCTGCCCTTGGAACTCAAGCCCCTCTTTCAACGCGACGGCCCCAATGCTCTTTGGCGGGCCGACGCCAACCCCCAGCAGCACGTCGCTCAGGTTAAAAAATATCTGCGCGACCACGAATACCTCATTCTCACCGACCTTCGCACCGCCTGGTTTTTCAGCGCGCGCGATTTTTTCTTTGAACTCAAACCCTTTGCCGAGCTGCCCTTCGCCGATTTCTTTGCCCGCTGCCGCGAAACCGGCAGCATCCTGGACACTCTGCGCCGCCTCGAGGACACGGCGGAAAAACCGGAACTGGAACAACAGTTTTTTGAAGACCTGAAAATCTGGTTCAACGAGTTCGACCGGGTCAAATGGACGCCGCCCGAACAAGCCGCCGAATCCATCATCCTCCTGATCAACAAGCTCATCTTCGCCCGCACGATCGAGGACTACGGCCTGGTGCAATACCGCTTCACGCAGGACGAATACACCCGCTTCACCAAGCTCTGGGAGCCAAAGGGCGCGCATCGCGTCGTGCCAAAGTTCCTCGATTTCTTCGAGGAGTTCTTTGACGAATACTACGACACCGAAATCTTTTCCCAGCGCATCTGGGCCCGCCTCGACAAAGACCCGGCCAATCTCCAGCGCTTTTGCAGCAAGCTCAACTTCGTTCTCGGCATCAATACTTGGGACCAGACTTTCAGCCGCGGCATCGTCCACTACAACTACCGCCGCATTGACGAGGACATTTTCGGCAAGAGTTACGAAATGTTTCTCGCCGCCAACCGCAAAGACGAGGGCATCTTCTACACCCCCGCCGCCATCACCCGCCCGATGGCCGATTCTTTGGTCAACTCCCTCGCCGGCAAACTCGTCGATGAAATCTGCCACGCCGTCTCCAGCCAGACATGCGATTTTGCCCGCGCCGATAAACTCATGGCCCAACTCGCCGAAATCCGCGTCGCCGACACCGGCTGCGGCTCGGGCGGCTTCCTCATCAAAGTTCTCCGCGCTTTTTGGCAGCAGTACCAGCGCATCGATCAGGCCTCGGCTTGGGTGCAAAAAATCCTCAAGCCCGAAAACGGTGAAATGTATCTCGCCGAGATGCCGCCCAACGTCGAAGCCGCCATCGCCTTCCGCCGCCGCCAGAATCTTGACAACCGCCGCGTTCTCATCGCGCAGATTTTGCTCCGCCACATCTTCGGCGTGGACAAAGACCCGGGCGCGCTCGCGGTCGCCAAGACCAACATTTGGAAGGAAGCCGTCAAACTCTCGCCCGCCGACTACAACTATCGCCTGCTCAAAACCGATGTCGTTCGCATCCTGCCGAACCTGGAATTGAATTTCCATTCCGCCGACTCGCTGGTGGACGTGGAACTGGGCAAACAGGCCGGCTGGCTGGCCGAATACCACCAGGCCGAGTTGAAAAAACTCTCCGATCTCCGCGCCCGTTACATCGACGACCCAATGCGCCACGAGCCGCTGGAGGAGGCGCTCGCCTTGCGCAACAAAGTCCGCGCCAATTTGATCGAGCATTTCCAATCCGAAAATCTTCCATGCCCGCCGGGTTGTTTCGCCCTCCACTTCTGGCCCTGCTGGTTCACGCCCGACGGCAGGCAACGTGAAGTTTCGGGCTTCCACGGCATCATCGGCAACCCGCCGTGGGAAGGGTTCAAACCCATCCGCAAGGAATTCGCCGCCAATTTCTATCGCGGCAAACCGCAGTTCAGCAAAATGGGCATGGACGGCCCGGCGTTTGAGAAATGGTTTGAAGAAGAACTTAAAACGAACCAGGGATTTGCCGCCCGCTGGCGCGAACACGAGGCCTACTACGAACGATACAAGGAATTCTTCGGCAAAACCTTTCAGCGGCAGGGCACAGGCGACTGGAATCTCTTCAAGCTTTTCATCGAGCGCGACCTCTCGCTCGTCCGGCAGGGCGGCCAATTCTCCCTGCTCGTGCCCAGTGGATTCCAGACCGACGAAGGCTGCGCCGATCTCCGCCGCTGGTTCATCACCGAACACCGATTGGACGAACTGACCTCGTTTGAAAACCGCGGCTACACGGTCATCGAGAACGGCAGGGAAAAGACCAAGCACATTTTCCCGGACGTGGACAGCCGCTTCAAATTCGGCTTCTTCAAAGTCGTCAAAGGCGCGCCCACCTCGAAAGACCACGCCTTCGACGCGAGGTTTTATCTTCATGATCCGAAGGACGCCTTTGCAACGCCGATTCGTTACAACCTTGAAATGGTTTCGGCCTTCTCACCCGATAATCTTGCGTTCATGGAATTTCGTACCCCTACAGATTACGAACTTGGAAAGAAGATTCGCGGTAATCACGCTTTGCTTGGAAGCCTGGGTTATCAGTTCCGTCGCGAGCTTCACCTGACCGGCGATGCAAGATTCCTGCACAAGTTGGGAAGCAAGAAACTGGATTCTCACGAAATGCCGTTGTTAGAGGGGAAGTCAATCTTCCAATATGACGCGAAGTTCTCGCCGCCGTCTTGGTGTGTGGAGGAGTCGGAAGTTCGCGTTGAACTTTTGCGCAAAGAGGTCTTCCGAATCGCCGATTTCATCCGCGACAACGCGACGAAGGTCTTTGAAGGGAAACCTCTGCCGCAGACGCGAGACGCAGTGGAGAAAGCAATTCAAGCTGTATTTGAGGACCGAAAGTTCAAGCTCCACTACGAGTTTGAAAGACTGGCCTATCGCGAGGTTGGAAGCTCGACAAACGAGCGGACTCTCATTGCATCCATTCTTCCGGCTCGCGCGTGCTTTAGTCACAAGTTGATGTATTTGACGCCGTGCCGCTACAGTCTTGGAGCGACAGGAAAGTTGAAACAAGAAGAAGTCCCCCTTCAAGACGGGCAGGCGCTGCTTACCCTGATGAATTCGCTCACGTTGAACTTCTACGTTCGCAGCAAGGTTTCCACCGGCGTCAGCGTGCATCATCTGTACGAACTCCCCATTCCCAACTTGGATCCCCCCGCCCGCAAGCAGCTCGCAGGTACGGCGGACAAGCTTTTAAAAAACCCGCGCGACGTGAAAGAACGCGCCGCGCTGGAAGTCTTCATCGCCCGCGAACTTTACGGCCTGTCGCTGGACGACTGGAAACATCTCACCGCCACCTTCACCTTCGGCAGCGGCCCAACCAAAGACGAGCTGGACGAAATCATCCGCCTCTCCCTCAACCTTTGGGTCTAAGCGCCATTCGGAACCCCTTGCAGTGCAATATCCCCAAATCGCTCATTTCTGAGAAAACTCTCTCACCACGAAGCGCGAACACGAGGTTTTGAATACGCGCATCTGGATGGTTTTATCCGTGTTTATCCGTGTCCATCCGTGGTTGAAAATTGGGTTGCGGCTGCCGCGCTGTGCCTCACGCCCTTCCCGTCCGCCGTAGCCTCGGCGAAGGCGGATGCGTTTCGTCTGGAAAAACGCTTGCAAGTTCCATAGAAACGTGGTAATATCTCATTCGATGAAACCTGGATTCATCACCTTGGGCAGGACGGCCTTCGGCTCCAGCCGATCCGCCGGCGCCCCGGCTTTTGCTCCACTTCTTCCTTCTTCCTTCATCCTTCATCCTTTTGACTTATGACCCGCAACGGTAGAATCGCCCGCCTCCCCCTGGCCATCCGCCAGCAACTCAATCAACGCCTGCAAGACGGTGAGATCGGCGCTCGCCTCCTTGAATGGCTCAACTCCCTGCCCGAAGTCCAGGCCGTCCTGGCCGCTCATTTCAACGGCCAGCCCAGCAACGACCCCAACCTCACCGACTGGAAACAGGGCGGTTCCTGAACCGAATCCCCTCGCTTTAACGGGACTTGGAGGTCTCCTGTTTGCGCTGTTCCGCCGCTTGCGCCCAAGCGCCAATGAAATTGCAAATCGCCATTGTTGTCATCGCGTAATTCAGCCAGTGTTACGTCACATCTCTCTGCCGCTGCCCATTAGCGTGCCTGGACCAGGACCTGGAATCGCTCCCCGAGGTGTTCCGGGTGGGTCAGCGTCTGAAACTGGCGGACGCGTTGCTGGTTCCACGGTTCAAAGGTTTCGGGCCGGGCATGGGTTTGGGCGAGAATACGCGTCAGGAATTGCCCCTGCCGCAGCAGGCCCTCCGTGCGCAGGCCGGCCGCGCGCCCGGCCTCCTCAAGCGCCGAAAAATTCACGTGCGCCGTCAGGTCCTGTCCGCCGGGATGCGCCAGCAAATCCACGCTGGCCCGGTGCCGCCTGAAAGCCCGCAAGGTGCCCTGCGGCCGCTCCGGACGAAACCACCCGTCCCCGGCGAAGCCGTAGTCAATTGTCAATAATCGTCCTCGCCGCAACGCGGCCGCCGCGGCGCGCCACCACGCCGCGGCCAGCGGGGCCGACTCCACGATGAAACCGTCCGGCAGCACCGCCGCCAGTTCGCCGGGGACCCCCGGCAGGCACGTCGCCGCCTCCGCGTCCGCCGCGCCCAGGCGCCAGACAAACGTTTCCCCCTCAACGGCCACGCGCCATTCCCGCCACGTTCGCCCCGCGGCATCCCAGGCCAGTCGATGGACCGGCAGCGCGTCCAGAAACTCATTCGAAAAAATGATGCCCGAAACCTGGCCCGCGCCCAGGCTGGCGATGTCCGGCGCCCAGGCCAGCCGACGCCGCCAGGGAAGCAGGGTTTTCTCCTGCCAGGCGCGGCGCACCGGGGAAGGATCGAGCAGGCAATACTCCAGGCGGGCCAACAGGTCAGGACGGCGGCGGTCCAGCCAGGCCAGAATATCGGCGGCCAGCCGCCCGTCGTGCGCCCCCGCTTCGACGAAGCGGACATTGCCCTCCGGCAACCCGGCGTCCACCCATTGGGCAAATTGAAAGGCCAGCAGTTGGCCGAAGAGCGGGCCGACGCTGACGCTGGTAAAGAAATCGCCGCCGCGCCCCGGGACGCGCGGGCGTTCATAATAGCCCAGGCCGGGCGCATAGAGCGCCAGTTCCATGAAGCGGGCGAAGGTAATGGGACCCGCGCTCAGGATTTCCCGGCGCAGGCGGCGGCCAAGGGCATTCATGGGCTTGCACTCTCCGCCGAATCTGGTACAAGTTGTACATCAGATAGCATCAATCTTTGTATGGCGAGAATAGACGCGCTTTTCAATTTAATGTTTGAGCAAAAAGCCTCGGACCTCCACCTGTCGTCGGGGAACCCGCCCATCTTGCGCATCAACGGCGAGTTGACGCGGGTGGATTACCCGCCGTTGGAGGACGACCAATTGAAGGTGATGCTCTACGAAATCGCGCCGGAGTACAAGATCAAGACCTTCGAGGAAACGGGCGACGTGGATTTTGGCTATGAAATTGTGGGCGTCTCGCGCTTCCGGGCCAATTTCTTCACCCAGAAGTACGGCATCGCGGCCGTCTTCCGGCAAATCCCGACCAAAGTGCTCTCCTTCGATGACTTCGAGAAACTCGACGCGCCGTTCCCGCCGGTGCTCAAGAAGTTCGCCATGTTGCACAAGGGATTGATCGTGGTGACCGGCCCGACCGGATCGGGCAAATCCACCACCCTGGCGGCGATGGTCGATTACGCCAACAAGAACCGACGCGACCACATCATCACGGTCGAAGACCCGATTGAATTCGTGCATGAGAGCAAAGGCTGCCTGGTCAATCATCGTGAAGTGGGCATCCACACCAAGTCTTTTGCCTCCGCCCTGCGCGGAGCGCTGCGCGAGGACCCGGACATCATCCTGGTGGGCGAGTTGCGCGACCTGGAAACGATCGAGCTGGCGCTGACGGCCGCCAGCACGGGGCACCTGGTTTTCGGGACCTTGCACACCCAAAGCGCCGCCAAGACGGTGGACCGCATCATCGACGTTTTTCCGGCCGACCAGCAAAACAAAGTGCGGGCGACGTTGTCCGAATCGCTCAAGGGCGTGGTGGCGCAGAATCTGTTCAAGCGGGTGGACCGCAAGGGGCGGGTGGCGGCGCTGGAGATATTGATCTTCAACACGGCGGTGGCCAACCTGGTGCGCGAGGGCAAAACCCACCAGATTCCCGGCATGATCCAGGTGGGCAAAAAATTCGGCAACACCCCCCTGGACGATTCCATCATGGACCATCTCAAGCTCAAGCGCATCTCGGCCGAGGAGGCCTATGACAAGTGCATTGACAAAAAGAAATTCCGGCCCTTTCTCTCTCATCCGCCGGACGAAGACGAAATGTAAAACCGGATTCCCCATAATTTATGCGTCGCAGCGAACTTGATTACATCCTCTGCATCATGCTGGGCCTGGACCGCCAGACCGAAACGGTCATCCGCAGGCGCACCGAGGTGTCGGACCTGAACTTCACCGTGGACCGCCCCTTGCAAGTGGAACAAAACGGCGAGTTGGTGCCGGTGGGGTGCAATCCGCCCATTGACAGCCTGACGCCCTACCAGACGGAGATGATTGCACTCAACCTGATCAACGGCAATCCCCGCCTGACGGAGGATTTGGTCCGCGCCGGCTCGTGCGACTCCTCCTACAGCGTGGCCGACCGCTTGCGCTTTCGGGTGAACATCTTCAGCCAGCGGGGCAAATACTCGATCGTGATGCGCAAATTGAACACGGAAATTCCCTCCCTGGCGCAACTCCAACTGCCCGAGATTTTTCAGCAGGTCTGCGCGGAAAAGACCGGCCTGGTGCTGGTCACCGGCGCGACCGGCTCCGGCAAGTCCACCACCCTGGCGGCCATCTGCAACGAGATCAACACCAACAAAGCCGTCCATATTATCACCCTCGAAGACCCGGTCGAGTTTGTGCATCCCCACAAAAAATCCACCTTCAACCAGCGGGAAATGGGAAATGACTTCAGCAGCTTTGCCGGCGGTCTGAGGGCCGCCTTGCGCCAGGCGCCGAAGGTGGTGCTGGTGGGCGAAATGCGTGACCGCGAGACGGTGGAGATCGGCTTGAGCGCCGCCGAAACCGGGCATCTGGTGCTGAGCACCTTGCACACCATCGACGCCGGCCAAACCGTCAACCGCGTCCTGGGCATGTTCGAGCCGGACGAGCAGGAACAGATTCGCATCCGGCTCTCGGATACCTTGCGCTGGGTCATCAGCCAGCGGCTGGCGCCGCGCGTGGGGGGCGGACGCCACGCCCTGTTGGAAATCATGGGGGCCAATCTCCGCACCAAGGACACTATTGTTCACGGCGAGACCGAGGGGAAGAGTTTCTACGAGATCATCGAGTCCAGCTACACCTTCGGCTGGCGCAACTTCGACCAGGCCTGCCTGGAAGCCTATGAACAAAATCTGATCACCGAGGAGACGGCCCTGCTCTATTGCAGCAAGCGCGGCTTCGTTGCCCGCGGCATCGACAGCGTCAAAAAGTCCCGCGGCGAACGCGTCACCAGCACGGACTTGAAAATGAAGGACGAACCCGTCAAGCATAGCCCTCTGCCCAAGTTCCCCCCCACCCTCAAATTAAAATGATTCATGGAAGAGTTTGAAATCATCGGCCCGCAGGACCAGCCCGCCCTCCTGGCCATCAGCACTCCCGACGCCGTGGCGGGCGCCAAGACGACCCTGACCGAAATGGGCTACAAGGTCCACGTCGTGGACAGCTACGAACAGTTCGACCTCCGCTTCAGCCAGGTCAATTACCAGGTCGTCATCATCGAGGAGACTTTCGCCGGGAGCAATTTGCTGGACAATCCGACGCTGCGCTGGGTGCAAAACCTGCCCATGAACCAGCGGCGTCACGCCGCCATCTTTTTGCTCGGCGGGTCGCTGGAAACGCTCAACGCGCTCCAGGCCTTCTCCCTGAGCGTCCATTGCGTCATCAATTACTCCGAATTCCCCGTGCTGGCGGAATTGGTGCAAAAGACCGTGGCCGAGAATGAAATGTTCCTGACCACCTTCCGCGAGGCGCAGCGGCGCGTTTATCAAAAAGGCTAGTCCTGTGCCACGCCCGCGGCTCGACCAGGCCCTCGTCCAACGCGGCCTCTGCCCCAGCCGCGAGAAAGCCAGACGCGCCATTCTCGCCGGCCAGGTCCGCGTCGGCGGCCAGCTCGCCCGCAAGCCGAGCGACCCGGTCGCGCCCGAAGACCAGTTGGCCCTGGCCGCCCCCGAACGCTACGTCAGCCGCGGCGGCGCCAAGCTCGAACATGGCCTGCGCCATTTCGGCCTGGACGTCCAGGGGATCACCGCCATTGATCTGGGCGCTTCCACCGGCGGGTTCACCGATTGCCTCTTGCAGCACGGCGCGGCCCGCGTCTATGCCGTCGATGTCGGGCGCGGCCAACTGGCCTGGAAACTGCGCCAGGACGCCCGCGTGGCCGTCATGGAAAAAACCAACGCCCGCTTTCTCACCCGCGCCGCCTTCCCGGCCTCCTTTGCCGGGGCCGGCCTGATCGTGGCGGACTGTTCGTTCATCTCCCTGCAAAGAATCCTTCCGGCTGCCGTTGCATTGCTGGCCGATTCGGGTAAAATCCTCGCCCTGGTGAAGCCCCAATTCGAGGCCGGCAAAGCGGAAGCCGCCCGCGGCAGGGGCGTCATCCTCGACCCTGCAATTCACGCTCGTGTCTTGAACGAACTGAAAACATTCGCCACCGAAATAGCCGGCCTGCGCTGGAGGGGGGAAACTCCGTCTCCCCTCCTCGGTCCGGCCGGCAACAAGGAATTCCTGGTTTTGCTTGAAAAAAACCGCTGAAAAACTGCCCCGCGTTGGCTTGATCGCCAATTTCGAGAAATCTTCCAGCCGCGCCGTCGTCCTGGCGGCGGCGCAGTTGATTGCCCGTTCCGGGCGCGCCCTGGCCGCCAACACGGAAACCGCCCGCCTGGCCGGATTGAAGTGCGACGTTTTTGCCGACTCGGCCGCCCTGGCCGCGCAGGTGGACTTGCTCCTGGTCTTCGGGGGCGACGGCACGATGCTGCGGGTGGTCCGCGAAATCAACGGCTCGAACGCTCCCATTCTGGGCATCAACGTCGGCCGGCTCGGCTTCCTCACCGCCGTTTCCTCCAAGGACCTGGCCGCCGCGCTCGAAAAACTCTGGCGCAACGAATTTGTCATCGAAACCCGGCCGCTCATCGAAGTCACTGGCCGGTGCCGGGGCAAGCTCATCCGCATGTCCGCGCTCAACGACGTAGTCATCAGCCACGGCGCCGTCTCCCGGCTGATTGAGCTGGACGTCTCCGTCAACAATAAGCCCTTGACCCGCTACCGTGGCGACGGCCTCATCGTCAGTTCTC
>Ga0187874_10003832_pt1 | contig 10317 bp, 3 predicted proteins | sample June2016WEW_16_1_3_FD_132993 | JGI IMG/M metagenome (GOLD analysis project Ga0187874, IMG submission 132993) | Peatland microbial communities from SPRUCE experiment site at the Marcell Experimental Forest, Minnesota, USA - June2016WEW_16_150 | ecosystem: Environmental > Terrestrial > Soil >... | reverse complement strand
GGACGGCAACCACACGGCGCAGTACTCCGGCAACCGCAAGTATCTTATTGACACTTACAGCCGGGTGGACCTGCCGCCGGTTCACCGCTTGCGGAGGACGTCCGACGGCAGCCTGGTTTGCGAACTGGAGAAGGCGGACATTTCCGAGTTGAAGGAAAGCGGCTGGCAACCCCCGGAGGTGTTTGTCGCCAAAGGGCGCGACGGCGAGACGGACATTTGGGGAATCATCTGCCGTCCGAAGAACTTTGATCCGGGCAGGAAATATCCTGTCTTGGAACAAATCTATGCCGGCCCGCAGGCCGCTTATGTGCCAAAATCTTTCAGCGGCGCGGCGCGTTTCGCCTCGCTCACAGACCTGGGATTTATCGTGGTTCAGATCGACGCCATGGGAACGGCCTTTCGCTCGAAGGCTTTTCATGACGTTTGCTGGCACAACCTGAAGGACGCGGGTTTTCCGGACCGGATCCTCTGGCATCGCGCGGTGGCGGCCAAATACCCCTCCTACGACATCAGCCGTGTGGGGATATTCGGGACTTCGGCCGGGGGCCAGAGCGCGGCCGGGGCGGTTTTATTTCATCCCGATTTTTACAAGGCGGCGGTGGCCAACAGCGGCTGTCACGATAACCGGTTGGACAAGGCCTCCTGGAACGAGCAGTGGATGGGGTATCCGGTCGGGCCGCAGTATGCCGAGTGCTCGAATATCGACAATGCCTGGCGCTTGAAGGGAAAACTCTTCCTCATCGTCGGGGAAATGGACAGCAACGTGCCGCCCGAATCGACCCTGCGGTTTGTCGATGCCTTGATCCGTGCCCGCAAGGATTTTGATCTGCTGGTGGTTCCGGGCGCGGAGCACGGCATCCGGGGAGCGGCCTCTGCCTATGCCGAGCGGCGCATGCGGGATTTCTTTGTTCACAGCTTGTTGGAGAAAGAGCCGCCCGATCACAATGGCGTGGCCTCGGACTCCCCTTAACGGGCCGGGTGTTTGGTCGTGTGCAAGACCATCTCAGTGCTGCGGACGCAAGGGGCGTGGACATCGTAACGCCAGTCTTGGTGGCCATCGTAGGCCATCGTTTCTTCCACCAGCGCGCATAAGCCGGGGTCGTAGCTTCTGAGTTGTTCGCGGGTGACGACAGGATGCGGCTGGTCGTTGGGCGGATCGCCGGCGCCGCCGGCGTCAAAGTAGGCCAAAACGCCTTCCGCCCAGTATTCGGCCCGATCGTGAACGGCGGGCGTGCCTTTCCACATGCCCTTGGCCAGGGCGTTGGTGTAAATCTCCTGGAGTCGATGGTCAAATCGTTGGTCCATTCGGTTGACGCGCAGTTCGTATTGCTGGACATCCCGGCCGCGGTTGTCCCAATCGGGGTCTTCGGGGCGCAATCCGGTCACGTCATAAAGGGCCTTGGCCAGTTCGCGGATCACCATGCTCTTGCCTTGAAACGGGTCGTCCGCCGTGCCGAGGACGTTCTGCTCGGGCACAACCAGCGTCTTGCTCGCGGCGGTGTAATCGTGCAGGCGGACCGTGGTGTCCCAATGGTTCTGGTCAGGCGCCTTTTTGTAATCCGGCAAATCCGTCAGCGGCTCGTCATGGCCCAGCACAACGAGCCTGACGCCGTCGGCGATCAGCGCTTTTAAAATGTCGTGGCGGTAGGCGAACATTTTGCGAATCGTGTCATTCGCCTTGAGCAGGGCCTGGTCGCTTGCTTTGTCGGACCCGACGACGATGAATTCGCGGGCCCAGGTGAATTTGGTGTAGTAAGGATCGATTCCGAATTTCGCGGGCGGGGCGATGATGGAAGGTTGCAGTTGGCAGGGAACGTAGCGCCAGTCATTCTCCGGCGAGAAATTAAAGGTGGTCTTGACCAGTTGGTAGCCTTCCGGATCGTACAGTTTCAATTGCTCGCGGCTGGCGATGGCGGCGTGATTCCAATTGTTGACGCGAGAGCAATCGAAGTAGGCCTGGCAGATTTCAGCCCAGTACTCGGCGGGGTTCGAGCCGGCGTAGGCGTTTTTCCAAAGGCCCCGTTCGAGCGCGCCGCGGAACGTTTTGCGCAACCGGCCGCGCCAGGCGGGATCGATCGAGGCCAGAGCGGAGTCGATGGTATGGCAGAATTCATGCACGCTGATGCTTTCGTCGTCATAACGATCCAGGAGGAGATTGAGCAAATTCTCCTCGCCAAAGCTGGTGACGCGAAATCCGCCGGTTCCGCGGACGCGCTCGTTGACGTAAGCCGGATTCTGGATGCGCCGGTATTCCGGCATGTCACTGTAGAGTTGGTCTTTTCCAATGATGATCAAGCGCGTGCCATTGGTCGCCATGGCGTGCAGAACGTCCGGGCGCCCCGCCAGCATGTGCCCGACAATATAGTAGGCGCGCTCCAAGGCGGCATCGGACACCTCGCCGGAGGCGGCAATCGACACGCCCTTTAGCTCAAGATGCTTTTTATAGAACTGCCGGGCTGCTTCGCGGTCGCGTTCGGAGAAGCCTTGAAAAAACGACGCGGGCGGGGGAGTGACCGGGGGCGCCGCTTCAACCGGGACATTGCGGCGCGTCGCGCAACCGGACCAGAGGGCGGCTGCGGCCAAAACCAGGCTGGCCGTTCTCGTGGCTGTCATGTATCTGGCTGATCTCGTTTTCATCTGGAATCCAAAATGACAAATGGCTGGGGGGCGGAGCCGCCGGGCATGGAAAGCGTCAGCGCGGTCTGCTGTCCCGCGGTGAGATTGACCGGATTGGCGCCGCTTACGGTGTAAGTGCCGCTGACGGGCACGGTGAGCAGAAGCGTCACCGAGTGGGCGGCTGGATTATCGCTTTCGATCTGAAAAGTGATCTGCGAAAGATCGTTTTGCAGGACAACAGGCGCGGTCGCGGCCAAGCGGTCGTTTTGCAGCATCAGATGGATCACACCGTTGGTGAGCAAGGCGTGGAATTGCCGGCGGATGCCGTCCAATGGCACGATCTGCATGGCGCTGCCGTTGGTCTGCATGGCGCCGCCAAAGCAAAAGCGTCCGAAAATCGGGTCGTCCGCCAGGATCGTCGCCGCGGAACGCACCGCGCCGCAGAAGCCGAGGTTTTGCTCGGCGGAATAATACCAGGGACCGCGATGGGTGGGCTGGCCCAGCCAGGTGTCAAAATAAGCTTGAGGTTCGTAGCCCCCGCCGCAGGCGCCGTCGTTGTTCAACCCGTGATACCAGAATCCATAATCGGAGGCAGGCGTGCCGGTGTTCATAATGCCCCACCCGGCCAGGAACGAACCGTAACCCAGGCGCAGATAGTCCGGGAAATTCGTGGCGTAGTTCAAGGCGTAATCCAGCAGCCCCCACCCGCCCATCTGTGTCATATAGGACAGGCAGAAATTGTCGCTGCCGCCGGCGCGGAAGTCGCTGCCGTAATGATAATAAGCTGTTTCCAGAAAGCCGCGGTCAAACATATTGGCGCTCACCTCCGTGAACATGAAATTTGCCGCCTCCTGGAGAAAAAGCGACGGATTGGCCGAGCCCATGGTGGCGTCCGAACCGGCGTGCGTCAGGGCATATTTGGCGAAGGCCTCGCTCGCTTCGAAGCCGGTCGAGTCAAAGCCGTATTCGGACCCGAACAGGTTGGGATTGCCGGTGGCGTAGAAGGCCGCCTTGGATTCCCAGTAGGGGCGCAGTTGAGCTTCCTGGTTGGTCATGCCTTCATTGTGCAGGGCGTCCAGCAAGTCGGGAAACACCACCTCGCTCATCAGGCCCGGGGTGGAAGGCCCGGCGCCTGCCACGGTATAGAGGGCGAGGGCCGTGCCCCAGGCGGCTTCCAGATAGTTCGTGGCCGCCCACGCGGTGGTGATTTGGGGATTGTATTTGGCCACCTTGTACATGCTGAACCACATGTCAACAATATGCGGATAATCGTAAGCGCGCCCCAGACTCAGCGTGCCGGACGCGCGCAGTTCGTGCCAGTCATCAATGCCATAGACGCCGTAAGAGTAAGTCTCATTTGTTTTCCGCTGCAACCCGCCCGTCGGCCCGGGCGGCCAGACGAAATTGGTGATGTAAAGGTCCAACGCCGATACTTCGCTTTGCACCGGATAAACCGACTCCTTCTCACCCATGTAGGCGGGGCGCGATTCCCCGGCGTCGTCGCTGGCCACCTCGTAAATCACGAAGCCAGAAATCGTGTCGTAATTGATGGGGCTGTTCTGAACTTGATCATTCTCGTTCCAGTCGGCGAAAAGTCCATCGAACCAATTGGTGATGCCTTCCCACTGCTGGTGGCTCACCAGGAACGAGGCCCGTTTTTTGAAGAGCGTCTCAATCGGCTCGGTGACGAAGAATTCCAGGTACATGGCCTGGTTGACGCCATAGTTAATCGTCAGCATGTTTTCCCCCAATTGAAAGAACTGGACCTTGTAGAGCTGATAGGCGCCGTTGGTGCCGAGCGATTGAAGCTGGGTCGCCTCCGGAAACTCCGGCGCGAGGGAGGTGATTTGCTGCGTTGTGTTCAGCGCGATCTCCGCAAAAAGGTTCGTCGGCACTGTCATGCCCGGAACGACATGCACGTCCACCTTCCCCTCATTGATTAACGCCTGGCGCACGCCGTCATAATCGTTGACCCATTGGAATTTGAGCGTGTAGTTGGTGGAAGCGCCGGGCGCGAGCGTCAGGCTGGTATGGGGCAGCCGCCAGCGGGCGTTGCTGTTGGTGACCGCCGGATATTGCGCTTCGGCCAACGGACCGGACACGGCAGAGTGGATATAGGCCTCATAGACGCCGCCGCCGGCCAGGGTATCCCAATATTCAAACCCTGTGTTGCTGTCCGGCGTCATCAGGAGATAAGGCCCGACGCTGTTGTTGCGCATCCAAAAAATGAAGGAACCGGAACCGGAGATGACACTGTGTTTGAAAACGCTGCTGGTGAATTGCGGGGAGGCCGTGTTCATCGGAAACGGCACCGCGATGTCGCCGACAATCACCGGGCTGGCGCCAAGATTGGTAAAGCCCAGCCTCCAGGTGAAGTAAGACTGCTGCATGGCGAAATCCGATTCCATCACCAGCGGGCCGCTCAAGCCGTTCGTCATCTGATAATTGGCCATTTGGATCGTTCCGTCCGGGCTGGCGGAATAAGTGGCCGTCGCCCCGCTCAACGGGGAGGTGTTGGCCGTTGACCAGTTGGCGCCGTCCACCCCGTAATTGAGGGTCACCGTGCCAAGCGAACCGGAAACGTATTCCGTATTCGTAGAATCGTCGTTCCTCACCAAGCTCGTGATGACGCCCTCGCCGGTTTGCACTCCGAATTCCGGGTCCAACTGCGTGAGACGATAAAACCGCTGGCTCGCCCCGGCCCCACCCTGATGCACCAGGGTCATCAGCAGATTGGTGGCAATGGTGGGAAGTGGGCCGACGTTCCGCCAGTTCGCCGGGCTGAGAGTGTCGGTGTACTGCAGCCAATACCACTTTCCAGGATTGGCCGTAAAGTTGATATAGACATCGCCATTGTTAAGAACCACCGCGCCCGAAACCCCCCGGAGCGCAATGGCCAGCGAGGCCGTGGCCGGCGTATGACTATAGCTGGTACTAGTCCCCGATCCCGCATAAGAGTAAACGCCGGCATAGTAAGTCGTTCCCGGCGTCACGTTGCTGACGGTGACGCTGCTGTTCGACCCCACATACACCACGGAGTAAGTCGCCCCAGGCAGCGCGCTCCCCATTCCATAGTCCGCGTTCCCCGTGTAAGTGAAACCATTGGCCGGAATTTCCTTCACCAGGTTCGTGCTGGTCCACACCACCACCACACTCCCCGCGCTCCCCGGCCCCGGCGTCCAGGATAACGAGAGAGTTTCGTTGGCGTTGGTGGCCATGACCAGATCCGACGCGGGCGAAGGCGTGGCCGCGAAAGTCGCGTTCGATTCTGTCATGCTGAAATTGCTGAAAGACACGCCCAACTGCCCGTTAAACGTGGCGTGCATGATGCCAACCTGCAGCGGCAATCCCGCAAAGTCCGTCCGCGTCAAGGTCGTCCCGTTGACGGGATCCGGGAACGTCACCAACTCCCAGGGCGACGTGGAATTGGTGCGCTCGTAGAAACTGAAGTTGGTGCCGTTGACCCGGTCGATCCGCACCCAGTAGGCGCCGTTGGGATAATCGCCGGGGTTGATTTGCATCACCGCGCCATCGACGTTGTTGCGAAGGTAGTTGGCAAAACCGTATTCGTCAAAGCGAGCCCAGGAAATAAAATTTTCCGATCCGTTATAGGCATTTCCATTGGCCGAAAACGCCCGCACCTGCAACCCCGCCGTATTAAAGGCGGAGTTGTCAAACGGCGTATTGACCTCCACCATCGCCGAAAAATCGCCGGGGACGACCTTGAACAGGAAGAAGCCGTCGTCGTTCGCCCCTTCCCACGCCGTGCCGGTGGTCTGGAGCGTCAGCGCGCCGGCGGCGGAAATGTTGGCATCGCATTGCACCGTGGACGCTTCCCCGCCCGCTGTGTTGTCGAATTCACCGCTGCCGAAATAGACACCATCCCAAATGGTTCCCACCAAACCATTTTCCAGGTAATTGACGCTGGCATTAAAGCTGTCGGTAAAAGTGACCGACGCCCCGCCTCCGCCGCCGGAGGCCGGGGTGGCGAAGCTGGCCGTGGCCGCAGTATGAGTATAACTGCGCGAACTGCCCGACCCTGAATAGCCAAACGCCGCCGCATAATAGGTCGTTCCCGCCGCCAAGTTACTGACCGTCACATTCGTGCCCGCGCCGGAATACACCACATAATAATTCATTGCCGGCAAACTGCTCCCCGATTCATAGCTGGCGCTGCCAGTGTAAGTCGTGCCGTTGGCCGGCGCCTCCTGGATGGCCGAATTCCCCGACCACACCACCACCACGCTCCCGCTCCCGCTCCCCGGCGACCATGAAAGGGTGGCGCTACCGTCGACATTGGTCGTGATGAGCAAACCAGTATCCGCCGTCGGCGCCGTGCCCGCCGCCTGGTTGGACACAATCAGGCTGAAACTCGCAAACCGGGCCGGCAAACTGGCGCCCCCCGAGAAATCCGCCTGTTCAATTCCCACCTCCAACGGCAAACCGGCGAAATCATTGCGGCTCAACGACGCCACATTGGTCCAGGCAGCCGCAGCCGGCCCCTTCTCAAAAAAGGTGAAAGTATTGCCCGCCCGCGTAATTCTCAGCCAATAATTGGTATTGGGGTAGATGCCCTCAGCCGTGTCCGTCTTGACGCCGTTGACATTGTTCTTGAGCATATTGGCGATGCTGAACTCGTTGAAGCGACCCCAGAGAACTGAATTCTCCGCGCTATTCGGGTTGGGCGCCCCGCCTGCTCCAAAGGCCCGCACCATCAGCCCGGGGTAATTGTATGCGTTGCTATTGAAGGGCGCCACCACCCGCACGCTCATGTCAAAATCGCCCGTGACCACCTTGAACAGCAAAAACCCATCATCCGCCGCGTTCTCCCAATCGGTGTGCAGGCTTGTCACCGACATGGTGCCGGCGGCGGTGATATTCGCATTCGCCACCGAAACCGTCCCCGCCGCCACACCGTCAGTGCCCGTCGCATTGGCAATCGAACCCGCGCCAAGATAAACCCCGTCCCACATGGTCCCCGCCACGCCGGTGGTCAGATAATTGGCCGAAGCGGTGAAATTGTCCGCGTAAGTCACCTGGGCTTGCGAGCTTTCGACAGCCAACCCAAGCCAGAGCGCGGTCCCGCACAGCAATCGCATCGTTTTCATGGTCAAACTCAGGCAACGATCCATCAAGCCCCTGTTTGAGATTCCTTTAATGTTTAAAACGACTCTAAAAACAATCGGAAAAATGTCTAGGCCCGGTCATACACTCTTTTTGTGAAAAGTTGCCCAATCCGCATCTACGGACGCAACGCGCGGCGCAACAAATCCAGCGCTTGCTGGGAAGTGGCGAATTTGAAGGTTTCCCGGTCGAAAGGGTTGAAATGATGTTGCGCAACCGTCCCCTTTTCACTGGCCAGCGCCATGAAGACGGTGCCCACCGGTTTCGCTTCGCTGCCTCCGCCCGGCCCGGCAATGCCGGTGACGGCGAGGGCGTAATCGGTCTGGCAACGGCGCCGCGCTCCTTCCGCCATTTGACGGGCGACAACCTCGCTGACCGCTCCATGTTCCTCCAGGGCCGCGGCGGTGACGCCCAGCAAATCCTTCTTGGCGTCGTTGCTGTAAGTCACCAGGCCGCACTTCAAAACCGCCGAAGCGCCCGGGACATTGGTGATCCGGTGGGCGATCAAACCGCCCGTGCAGGATTCCGCCAGGGCCAGCGTCTGCTTTTGTCCGGTCAGGCTTTGCACAAGGCTGCTCTCCAATGTTTCGTCGTCGGTCGCGAAGATGAGGCGGCCCAGTTGTTCGCGCACAATTTCTTCGGCCTGTTGCACCAGAGCCGGGGCCTGGTTGCCGCGGGCGGCCAGCCGCACTTCAACCTCGCCAATCCGCGCGCAGTAGCCCAGTTCCAATCCGGCGCCGACCAGTTTCCCCAGCGGACCCGCGATTTTTTCCTCCACCAGCGATTCACCCAGGCCGGTCGTCTTCAATGTGCGGCAGACATACGCTGTCGCCGGCGGGAATTCCCGCAAGAGCAACGGGACGACGGATTCGGAAAACATCGGACGCAGTTCGCGCGGAGGGCCGGGCAAAAGAATGAGCCAGCTTCGGCGCGCCGCGGAGCGGAAGGGATTGGGGTTGACCTCGATGGCCAGGCCGGGGGCGGTGCCATTGGCGTTGGCCAGCACGCGCGCCCCTGCCGGAACCATCGCCTGCACGCGGGCGCTGGCGGGCAGGACGCGATGACGCTGGGCGAAATACTGTTCGATGCCAGCCTGGATTTGCGGGTCAAACATCAGGGGCCGGCCCAGAAGTTGCGCGATCAGGTCGCGGGTGAGGTCATCGGAAGTCGGCCCCAATCCGCCCGTGGTCACGATCAAATCGGCGCGGGCGAGCGATTTCCGCACCGCCGCCTGGATTTGCCGGCCATCGTCGGCGATGCACACCTGCCGGGTGACGGCGTAGCCCAAGTCGGCCAGCCGGCGGCAAAGCCACTGCTGGTGCGTGTTGAGAATGCGGCCCAGAAGCAATTCGCTGCCGGTGTTGATGAGTTCGATGTGCATGGGCGCCCAAGAGGGCGGCGCGGTCAACGTCTGGCCAGCTTATCGACGAACGATTGCATCGCCTCTTCCTGTTGTTCGATCGATTCGACCAATTTGAATTGCGTGCGGCTGCGGTCGAGGTTGTGGCCGGGATGGTGAATACGGAAATAGGTGTCGCCCGCCAGGTGGTCGGTCAGGAAACGAAGGCCGATGGTGAAGGTGATCAATTTGCCCGCAAACGCAATGCGCGCCTTTTCGGTTTTGGTCAAAAATTGGCCGGCGCTGGCCAGGTAGCCCTCGGCCAGTTTCTTGAACATCGGCATCTGCAAACGCACCTTGCACAGGTCCAGCTCATCCTCCAGGGTCGGGCTGGTGGTGGTGCGCACCATGTCGCCAAAGTCATACAGCGCGCAACCGGGCATGACCGTGTCCAGGTCCACCACGCACATCGCCTCGCCCGTGACGGTGTCGAGCATGACGTTGTTGAACTTGGTGTCGTTGTGGGTGATGCGTTCCGGGATTTTTTTTCCGGCCAGCGCGTCGAGGAGGACGTCCACGACGGGTTCGTGCTTGAGGGCAAAATCGATTTCGGCCTTCGCGGAAGCGGCGCGGTTGAAATGATCCTTCTCCACCGCCTTCTGCAGAGCCTGGAAGCGTTTGCGCGTGTGGTGGAAATGAGGAATGGTGTCGGCCAGCCGCGGTTCCGGCAAATCGACCAGCAGACTCTGGAAAAGCCCAAAAGCCTTGCCCGCCTCGAAGGCCTGCTGCGGCGAGTGGACGGATTCAAACGTCTCGACCCCCTCGACGAAGACAAACGTGCGCCAGTACTCGCCGGCACGGTCGCGATAAAAGGATTGCCCGTCGCGCGTCGGCACGATGGTCAAACAGCGGCGGGTGATGTTCCTGGCATTGAGGCTTTCGAGCTTGCGGCGCAGATGGGTGGTCACGCGCATGACGTTTTGCATGACCGCGGGCGGGTCTTTGAAGACGGTTTGGTTGATCTTTTGGTGAATGTAGCGGACGCGGGTGCCGCCCTGGTCATAAGTGGCGGAGTAGGTTTCGTTGATATGGCCGATTTTGCAGGTTTCGGCGTGGAGAATTTCGCCGTAAATCTGGAATTGTTTGGAGATTTCCTGCAACTGGGCTTCGCGATAGATGGGCATATCAAGTATTAGTGTCCCCCCATACTGGCCGGAAAAAAGAAATCTGGCAATGGC
>Ga0187874_10003830_pt1 | contig 10323 bp, 8 predicted proteins | sample June2016WEW_16_1_3_FD_132993 | JGI IMG/M metagenome (GOLD analysis project Ga0187874, IMG submission 132993) | Peatland microbial communities from SPRUCE experiment site at the Marcell Experimental Forest, Minnesota, USA - June2016WEW_16_150 | ecosystem: Environmental > Terrestrial > Soil >... | reverse complement strand
TTGTAAGCAACTCCTTTCGCAAATCCTCAACTGGACCCACCAACTTAATCAGGCTTATACTTTTAGCTAGCTTGACGTCTCCTATAGTTTCTGCAATCCATTTTTGGAAGTCTCCTCTTTGAAGATGAAAGCTAACGGATTCAGCAGGTGCAATTTGGAGTTTCTTTTCGAAGTCCTCTAAACTTGTCGCTGTTTCTCCGGTGAAGCTTTCTGGCGCGGTATTAAAATGGAATCCTTTTTCGAACGGCACGGTTCTTAAGATTTCAACGTTTTTCCCTTTCGATTCAAGCTTTTCCCTTTTTGGCGTTCTGTAAGAATGCGTTGACATAACAAAACTCCAAATTAACTTAGGCACATCGTCCGATATATTGTTGCTTGACGGGGAACGTCAGCATCTTAAGAGCTTTGGTTGTTATGTTCTCGATGCAATTGCTCCTGGCGCATTTATGTTTCCTCCTTGTTTTAGCTTGTTCGGTAGATGTTTTGGTAAGAAGCTGGTAGAGGGTATTTGGGGTCAGCGTAGATGATGTCGGTTCTTAAGCCGTGCTTTTGCAGAACGGTTTGCATTAGGTTCCAGTACTGTATGGTTGCGTTGTTTGGCTGGAAGATTCCCCATATGTGGTCTGTTGCCCATCGGGCTCCCCAGCCGTAGTTCGCTGGCATAACTAGGACTGAATCGGCTTTGATGGATCCATGCGTTATCTTGTGGTTTACGGCGTTGTTCCAGAAGGATTGTAGCACTTGGAAATCCTGGTTTGTGAGTGTGCCATACGCGCTTTGGTTGTTTGCGTAGTAGTCGAAGAGAACGATGTATTTGGCGCCGCACTCATAGGAGGTAGTCATTTGACTCAAAATATCGGAAGCGTTGTCTAGGTACGGAGGTTGCTGGTACTTCCATGTTAATACTACGCCCCAATCCTTATTCTGCAGCGTGGCTGCCCCTCTGATAAACGCGATTTGCTCAGTGACAGATTGGTTCCATCCCAACTGGCCCAGCACCACGTCGTACCCAGACAAATAGTCAAACCACATAAGCGAGTAGTCAGAGGTAAAAACCTTGGCTTGATGGGTCTTTAGGAAATCGATGTTTGTTTGGTCGCCTTGGATGAACCTCTGGGCGGCGTCGGCTAGGCTGCCAAATGGGCGCGTGCTGTTGAGTTCCTGGTAGCTCTTGTAGGTGAAATCAGCCATTCCGTTGCTTGACTTTACAAGTTGGATCGTGCCATTCGGGTAGAAGGTGGCTTCGTTGTCGATGTTTGAGTTGTCGGAAGTATTCGGCTGGTAGAGGTTTATGTTTCCGTTCATTTCGTATTGAATGACGATTCCGTTGATTTTTTGGACAACGATGTCTCCGTAAATTGTCTTGGTTATTGTGTCGCCTGTGGCTGAATCGTTGAAGTAAACGTAGTCATCGAGCATTTTCCCGCCCCGTTCGTCACCGTAGTAGACGCCTAAAAGATGTGTTCCCCACCTCTCCTGGGCAGCTGCAAGCCAGGCTGAAAAGGTTACAGGAACATAGGCGCCGAAGTAGGGTAGGAAGTACATTCCTGCGGCTACAGCGTAGTCTCCCAACTCGTTAACGCTGTTGAAGTCCTGCTCTAAAACGCCTGATTGCAGAACAAAAAGATTGGTGTAGCCTTTCACCTTATCAATCAGCTGCTCGCCTTCTGAAACTGAGTTGCCGCCGAAAGCAACGCCCACAAACGCATTTGGCAACCCCTTTGCTGACTCTGAGAAACTGTATGTACCGAATATGACGGCAACCGTGGCTACTATAACAATTGCCACAACAATAGCAGCCGCCAACGGTCGGTTCATTCTAAGCACCCAAGATAATATTCATGTTTAATGAAGATAAGACTTATCAAATTTGGACATATAAAACGGGAAAAGCAACCGAAATAGCTTTTTTTCAGAATACTACCTGTCCTTTTACTTGCATAATGGGCTTTGAACAAATGTTCAACAGGTCACAGTTTCTAGCACCCTCACGAAGCATTAAAATACGCTAAGCTGCATACTGGAAGAGAAGGCTTGGCAGATGTCAAATCGCTTTCGAAAATTTCTACTAATCGGTTTATTAGTTCTTGCGTTGGTTGTGCCTACGCAGTTTAATTCCGTTTTATCCGCACAGGGTAACATCTTCATAAATAGCACGTCAACAAGCGTCGTTGGACAAGTGGTCCCGTCAGGAGGCACAGTGAACCTCTTCTTGGGCGACGTCATGTGGTCAACAGATGCCACTACTATGTACATGTTCATGGGCACCAATAGCTCACAAAAAATAATGTCAGGAGACTTTGTATATACCCCACAATTCACCATCGCAGACGTAAAATCATCAAGCAACTCAATAAGCTACAGCGATAACAACAACGGTACCTGGCTCGTTGGAAACGGCTGGGTCAACGGCACCATAGCACAAAATCTGGCAGTGGGAAACTATTACATAAAAGCCTTTGACCAGAGCAGCACTAGCGGCGGCTCCGTGGCAGTAACCGACACTTACATCACCGTTCACTCGCAAAACTACAATTCAACACTCAACGTGACGCCATCGGCTGGACCAGGCGGCATAGCAATCCAATTTACCGGCTCCAATTACCCCCCTAACTCTCAAGTATCGATATCATACTACAACCCCACCTTCAATACGTGGAACCTGGTAAACACAACAGTTGCCAACCAAGCTGGAAACATAAGCGTCGCATCTCAAGCACCTGACCTCGAAAAATCCCTAGCCACAGGCGACTGCCCACAGCAGTTCAACCAGATCTCCTACAGCGCCTCTATAGGCTCTATCATCTACGCTTATGCCAACTACAACGAGTATGAACGTGGTTTAAGTATGGTCGGAAACGCCATTGCCAATGGACTCTACGGTAACGGCACTAACCTAGACACCACCGTCAAAGCCATGTCAGGCGACACCATCACGATAGCGGGCGAATGGTTCTACCCAGGCATCGTCTACATCAGGTTAGATGGAGCACAAACCGTGGGCACAGTCACACATGATCAATGGCAAAACGCCGTAATACTGGGAACTACGGTGGCAGGTACAAACGGCACCTTCCAGACTTCCGTGATCATTCCGCAGACGGAGGCAGGTGACCACTACATACAGATTGAAGACTCACAGACATGGATGGTCGTCACAATCTTCGTCAGCACAGCAACCCTATCCGTTAACCCCAACAATGGGCCAGGAGGCGCCACCGTCCAATTCGCTGGAACACTTTACCCAGCATCAACCCAAGTTAACGTCACATATCTGAATCCAAATTTCAACAGCTGGAACTACTTGGCAACCACAACCTCAGACGCTTCGGGCAACATCGCCTTAAACTGCCAAATGCCTGACCTTCAATACGCCCTTTCAGCAGGCGACTCAAACATAGAAAACCAGAGCATAGGCACCATATCGTTTAGGACAGAAATCAACCGTATCATATGGGGCTACGTAACCTTCAACGAACAGTACAGAGGCATCAAACAGGTCGGCAACCAAATTGCAAACGGACTCTATGGCAACGGCACCAACCTATCTTCAAGTGTCAGCGTAAGCTCAGGCAGCAGCATCCAGATTTCAGGCGAAGGATTCCACCCGGGCATAGTCTACGTCAGGTTCGATGGCGCCCCAGTTGTTAACACCGTAACCGCAAGCGCCTGGCAAACTGCCCAGATTATTGGCTCAACCGCCGCCAGCTCATCGGGCTCATTTGCAATCTACGTGACAATCCCCACCGCCGACGCGGGTTCACATTTCCTTTCCATAGAAGACTCCCAGACAAGAATGATCATCATCATAAACGTGAATGGTACCCTTTCATCAAGTCCAACGCCGACGCCAACTCCGACGCCTACACCAACAGGATCACCGTCACCAACGCCTTCACCGTCCCCACTTTTGCCCACGCCGCTCCTTACCGCTTCATGCGTCAGCACCACTTCATCGAGCGGCTTCAAAGTCGTAATCAACGGCAACCTTGCCAACGCCCAAGGAATAGGCCTCCAAGGGCAATCCATACAAATCTCTGACAGCATTAATGGGGGCACATCTTGGCAGGACCTCACGTTAGTCAACGCCGGCGAAGACGGAAACTTCTCCGCAGAATGGCTGCCGACAATCACAGGTAACTACCTGATAAAGGCGACGTTCATGGGAAACTCGGCTTACGCAGGGGTAAGCACTGTGGTTAGCCTAGACATTATGCCGCTTACGGAAGAGAACACTCAAACCTACTTCTCTGTTGCTTCAAACTCGACTGTTACGGGTTTAGCCTTCAACTCTACAAGCAGAGAACTCAGCTTCACGGTGAGCGGACCTTCGGGTTCAACCGGGTACGTGGACACCTACATTGCTAAGTCACTAATCGGGGACATCTCCACGTTGACAGTATACCTGGACAGCAACCAATTGCAATACACCGCCACATCCCAAGGCAACTCATGGTTGATCCACTTCACTTACCATCACAGCACTCACAACATCGTCATGAATCTAGGGGAGCCAGCAGTTCAAAACGTCAGCCATGCACCAGTCGGAACCTTCACGATAATCCTTATAGGAGTAGCCGCGGCAGCCATTGCTATAGCTCTTTTTATTGTCACCGCCCGAAGTAAGATCCACAGAAAAACGAATCCCCTGTAAGCTGCTTTAAACCAGCGAACTTGCCTCCCTTTTCTTTAGCGCTCGCCAAGCTCGAACGAGATGAAGTGCTCACATTAGTCATTTTAGAAGAGTTCACTTTATTGCTTCGCATTTCTTTCATTGAAAGGAATTTTAGCGTTTGCTAAGTATTGTTTCAAGGAGTCGGTAATGGTGGGAGATTCTGGAGAAGATTGAGTGCGCTGGCCCCAGTAAGAAGTGCCCTTAGCTATGAGGCATTTTCGAACTACTTTACTTAGAGCTAGCCCTGCGTTCTCTCAAGAACTCTTCGAATAGCCGCGACAACCCGATCAGGTCGATCCTCTTGAATTGAGTGTGAGGCATCTTCAAGGGTCTCAGTTTCATGCATCTTGAGAAATCCTTGCCACTTTTTCAATTCTTTAGGTCCGAAACCTGGATCGTTCTTATTCCCCCAGAGAATTTGTGTTGGTAGGTCCCCAAGAATCGGGAGTTTTGACTCAATCTTTCCCAGCCACGCATGCGCTTTTCGGATCTGCCCCGGGAAAATATAAGTGGGTTTTCTTGAGTCCACCGTCGGGAATGGGTCAGTATATGCTTTTCTCAAACTTGGCGTAATCTTTTCCTTGTGGAAAATCCCATCGGGTAACATCGCTTTTGCAAAGTAATTTCTGTGTGTTTGAAGCCAGTACCCTATGGGCCATCCTCCCATTACAAGGGAGAATAGTCTTTGAAGAAAGGATGCGGGCCATGCCCAAGTGTTCATCACCACAAGGCCGCGAAGGTTTGATCTATTCTGAACTGCATAGTTCATACCGATGGGTCCACCCCAATCTTGAACCACGAGGACGATGCTCTTTAGTTTCAAGCGACGGATCAATTCGAGGACCGCTTCTGATTGTTCTTGGGGTGTAAACCCATATTGGGAAGGTGCTTTTGACATCCCGAATCCCGGATAATCCAAAGCGATTAAGCGGCATTCTTCTTGCAATTCCTTGATGATATTTCTGTAAATATACGACCACGTGGGATTTCCGTGAAGAAGCAGAACAGTAGGTCCGTTTCCCTCATCAAGATAATGAATATACCCATCACGATAAGATAGCCAGTTGTCTTTGAACGGGTATTCTGAGGCATCTACTTCAAATGGCCTTTTCATAATTGTGTCTAATCCTTCAGTCATAATTTCTCAACCTGCACGCAAAAGCGGACCACATTGCGGCTCCATTCCGCAGACTAAGATAGGTAAACTTTGACTATAAATGTTCGCAACGTAATTAAAATGTGATCGCGGCAGTATTGATTGCTGTTCTAAAGCCAGGATTCGCTTAATCTTTAAGCTAATCCCAGCAAGCCCGCCACGCCCCGTGCAAATAAGTATTTTTGTATTTCAAGATCGTCCATGGATCTACAACGTAGATAGCTTTCTTTGTGTTGAGTTTCGCTTCTATGAAGAAGCAGAGAAAAGAAACACGCAACTTCTACTAAGCTTGGTCTTTCGCAACCCACTCAGAATTTTTTTGAGGGAAACAATTTTTATTTTTATTTGGGTTTGCCGTCTCTGCAGAAGTAAAGACTGGGTTTTGCTCTAGATAAATTGTACTTGTTGAATACTTGGCAGCTGCCACACATACAGGGTTTTGTGAAATCGAAGTCTTTGCAGGTAGCAGCACCGGTAGCGCAGTATGGACCGGGAAATTCTTCAGGTTTGGGCGCCATGTTTTCGTATTTTTCTTTTGGAACGTTTTTGTTCATTTCTTCGCCCATGGCTTTCATCTGTTCTTTTGACATTCCTCTTACCTGTTCATAATTCATTCCCTTGATCATTTCGAGATTCTTCATCATTTCTGGAGTCATCATTTGCTGCATAACTTTTTGGGGGTTCTGAATCAGCTCGTTTCTTTTGGCTATTTTGGGTTGTGCACAGGGGCTGTTTGCTTGAACGGGGCAGGTTATGCATTTGCAGTTGAACATAGATTCTGAATCGAAGGGAATTTGAATATCTCTTTTATGTCCAAAAAAGCTCAAAAAAATACCTCTTGATATTATTTGCAGTGACTTTTACTTAAAGATTAAGGGATCAAAAAAATAGCATGAATGCACGTAATTAGGAAGGCTAGCTGTAGTGACCACACGTTTTGTTTCGTAGCAAAATGTAAGCCAATACAGTTATATCAAATGCCTCACTATCTCAGTTTATAGGAGAATTTTAAATGACAACTGATGGGAACAAGTCTATCGTACGAAGATTCATCCAAGAGGTTTTGGCTGGTGGCAATGTTGACCTTATTGACGAATTGCTTGCTATGGATTATGTGAATCCGAGTATGGGCGTCACAGATCGTAATGGTTTTAAGGCTGTGCTTTCTGGTCTGAAGGCTGCTGCGTCATCACGTGATTTCGAAATTACGAATTTGGTAGCTGAAGGCGATTCGGTCGTGTTTCGGGGCAATATGAACTTCACACTCGCCAGCGGGAAAAAGGCATCTGCCCGAGTTATCACCTATTATCGCGTCGTCGACGGGAAGATCGTGGAAGATGAACCGATAAGTACACCGCCTCTGACAGAATTGCTAAGCGGGATGATGCCGCCAAATTAAAGCTAGCACTGAAAGAAAAAGAAATAATGCCCAGCATTTACAGCCAAAATCTTAACAAAACGTGCTAATCATCAAGTAATCGAAATTATAGTCTATCCTCAAGTTATGGGTCTTAACGTAATCTTTCAACTCATTAAAGCCAGGTTCCCTGGCAGAAGCAGCATCTGTAAAAACCACGTAACCGTCGGTTTCAGTATCGCAGATTCCCCATTCCGCAAAACCTTTGAATATTTTTGGTCGGCAAACGGGAAATTTCTTTGTGAACTCCACGGCTTCAGCAAAATCCATACGATTAACCTGAAATATGGAATATTTGGTTTCTTAAATACTTAAAGAGTTGTGGTTACAAAAAGTAACAATTATGATGTTTTTTCCTTGACAAGAGCATGATATTGGTGCTTTTCTCTAATTTTACTTAAAATATGTATGCTTTGACCGATGCAAATATTTCCCTAACCAAAATACACCGTTTTTCTCCAATTTCTAATCCTTTGTTCTAAAACATACAGCAATTTCTTTTGAAGGCATCAGCGCGCGATGGCAGGTTGATTCAATTCAATTCCAGTGATTATTTGGAACTGTTGGAAATCGCTTTTCGAAAGCATGATTGGCAAGTAAATGGTGAATGTTGCTCCTTTTCCTACTGTGGATTCAGCAGAAATCTTTCCTCCATGTGTCTCCACAATCCGTTTGCATATCGCTAGGCTCATGCCCATTCCTTTTGCTTTAGTTGTTACGAGAGGAGTGAAAATCTTTTGTAAAACTCGCGCAGGAGTTATATTTTCTCTGACAAGATCGGTGCACCTGGGAGGTAAACAGCTTTTTTGCTGATCTCAGCGCTGCAAGAGCCAGCGTGGGTTCGGCAATAATCTTCGCATTCTTGAGCCGTGCTTTTTTCTGAATATCCGAGACCGCAGATATCACGGAGAAAAACTTTTTTGTCTCCAATCTTTTTCTCGGTAACCAAAAGGAAGGCTTCCTAACAATTGGTCACTATCAAATGATATTTAATATTTCTCTTCAAAGAATTGGTTATGGAACATAAGTTTAAGTTTGAAAGAAGGAGCGGTCGAATATGTTGCCTTCTTTCTATGGTCATTCGGGTTTGTTGAAGAATACGCCCACTTGTATCGACAAAGTGTATGAACATTTGACCGACCGGTAGGCTTGTAGACACATAAGAACACCCCTGCCTTAATAGTTAGTTGGCTTTCTGAAAAAGAAGAAATAGTAGTTAGTGGCTAGGAAAAACTAGCGCCACCAAAGAAACAATGGACAGCATAAAACCTTTCAATAACGTTTGTACCTGTTGTACGCTTCAAGAATTTCTCTCAAAAGTTAACCCAACTTGACACTTTCCAATTCTCAAACAGAAGAACCTTAAAATCAGGAAAGTTTTTCAAAAATATTGCAGGAAATAGTGAGGAGCATGAAAATGCTTCTACTTTATTAGCTATTTCACTGTCACTTTGTGCTTTTTAGGTGCGGGTGCAATCGTCTTCTTTGGGACGGAGACTTCAAGTAATCCGTTTCTAAATGTGGATTCAGCTTTCTCAGGGATTACTTCTTCGGGGAACGCCAGCTGTTTGTAAATGTGTGAGTAAACGCGTTCTCTGACAACGAAGTTTTTCTCGGTATCTTTCGTTTCAACATCTGTTTCAGCCGAGATTTCGATACCATCTTTCGTCAATGCTACGTCAATATTGTCTTTTGCTACGCCAGGCATCTCAGCGAGCACCACAAATTTGTTTCCTTCATCGACCAGATCTACAGTTGCTTCACGAACTGGAACGATGGGTTCAACGCTTATCCAATCAAATGGGAAAGCTATGCTTTCAATGAAGTTTTTGCGAAAATTGTCAATCAGATCGTCGAATGTCGTGAGGACATGAACTGCGGGGACTTGTTTGGCGGGAATGTGTTTAGCAGGAACTTTGGCAGGAACGGGTTTAGCGAGAACATGTTTTACGGGTTTTACTGTAGTTTCAGATTTTGGTACCGCCTTTACCGGCGTCTTTTTTTGTTCTTCAGTCATTTTTTTTCACCTCGATTATTTATTATCAAAAAATTATATTGGGGAAATTTTGATAGAGCTATCTTTGTTCTTTTACCAATTGCAGCCGTTTGGCGACTTCTTTAGAAATTTTTTCTAAACCAGCCGCTAAATCTTCAGGGTTGACTTCGTCTAGCGGGTACCATTTTCCTTGCTTATCGACGAACACAAGTTCCAAATTTTTATTAACCATTTCAATCAACCAGATAAATGTAACTAGCTGTTATGCAAGAGGGACTTTCCAGCTAGATTGCCCATATGACACCTTCCGGAGGGTGTTCGAGTCTAACTGGCTTCCCCATGTCTTTCTGTTAGGCATTCTTATAATTTAGTTACCGTAATTGAGGAGGGGCGACTTCATTTTTTATTGTTTTTGGTTGATCCACGTTTTCACTGCTTCTTGGACTGCTCGGGATAAGTCGCCTTTTTTGCCCCCGAACCTTTCTACCGTTTTTAGTCTTAGTTGCTTTTCGAGTTCGTCTGAGATGTCAACATTGATGCGGCCCATTTTTCAGTCACTTGTTTCTTTGCGTATTTTTGTTTCTTGGATTCTGAGAATAAGTGAAGCATGGATTTCCGTTTTTGTTTGTTGCTGTTGTTCTTTGATTTGATTCACTTATTCACATAGCATACTATATGCATACACACTTATAAGCGTATGTATTTAAGTGCTGAAGAATTTAGGTAAACTACCTGCAGTGTGCCTTTGCCGCTCGATTGGTTGGATCAAAATCTAATAATTTTCTTTCCAGTGGTAATAACGAGAGTGCTGATTTAGCTATAGCTTTTATTAGTGACAGAAGGGGTGATTGCACATGTCGCCTTTTTTCCGCAATCATTCGGGGGGGGGTCACCGAAGAATGCGACTGTTCATAGTGGGGGTGCGTTTTATTTCCCTGCCATTTTTTGACGCTAACTCTTTGAAGCTTTTATAAAGTTGAGGACTAAACCTAAACGCCTTAAGCACCTAGATGTACGTCCGCCCGACCTGTATCGACAAACTGTACCGACAAAGTGTACCGACATTTGACCGACCGGTC
>Ga0187874_10003829_pt1 | contig 10324 bp, 9 predicted proteins | sample June2016WEW_16_1_3_FD_132993 | JGI IMG/M metagenome (GOLD analysis project Ga0187874, IMG submission 132993) | Peatland microbial communities from SPRUCE experiment site at the Marcell Experimental Forest, Minnesota, USA - June2016WEW_16_150 | ecosystem: Environmental > Terrestrial > Soil >... | reverse complement strand
GTAGGCCGAGTGAGCGTAGAGTTTGCGATACTGCTTGACCAGTCGCGGAAACTCTTCTTCCAGGAAAGGCATGAACTGCTTCATGGCGGATGGCGTCAGGAAAAGGATGTTCCCGTACAGGAAATTCGCGCCAGCCTCGGACGCCGCACGCGCCAGGGTTTCGAGTGACCTCTCGGAATCGTTGAGTCCTGGCAGGATCGGCATGGCATTCACGCCCACGAGGATCCCGCCTTCAGACAACTGCTTGACTGCTTCGAGCCGCCTTGCTGCGGGTGGGGCCTTGGGTTCGAGCAGGCGCGCCAGGCGTTCATCTGTTGTGGTTACTGTCATGTGAACGCTGAAGCGGTGCCGGGCAGTGACCAGCCTGAGCAATTCGAGGTCGCGAAGAATCAGGACGGACTTCGTGGTAATGGAGAATTCCAGCCCTTCGAACTCGGCGAAGACTTCCAGCATGTGCTTGGTAATCTCGAACTGCTTTTCCGCCGGCTGATAGGGATCGGTCGCCGTACCGAGAGCGATGGACAAGCCCTTGTCCTTAGCTTGGCGGAGTTCCGCGCGCAACAGTTCCGGCGACCCGACTTTGGCATAGATCTTCCGTTCAAAGTCCTTTCCGTCCCACATCTCCATGAACTCGTGCGTGTAGCGGGCGTAACAATACTTGCAGCCGAACTCGCATCCTCGGTAGGGGTTGATGGTCCAAGCGAAAGGCATACGCCCGCTCGATTCGCGGTTGAGCGTGGAGCGACAGGGGAGGGCAAAGTACTCCACCTCGGCGCGCTCGCGGACCCGGGGACTCTCGGCCGCCAGGCGAGCGATCCCTACGAATTGCGGCGGCTGGGTGGGTGAGGGAGGCACTTTAGCAATCGAGGCCATTGAGAGGCTCCAAATATAGGATAAACCAATATTCTCTTTTTGTTCGCCTCTTGTCAAGCGCTATATGGACGCAGGCAAGAGGGGTGGAAGTCACTGTTCCGCGCGCACCCATTTGTGAAGTGGTGTGTTCTGACCTGGAGTGAAAGGAAGTGACAAAAAAAGGTCGAATGGGGCAGCGTGACGGGCTGCCGCCCCATCCCATTTTCGCGTTGAGGACCGAAGCGGGTCAACTGAGGATGACCAGATCTCACCTAATAAGCAAGAAGCTGGCCTGGGGGATAGAACCTACATGCCTGCCGCAAGCGCCTTGCCGCATTCATCGAGCGCTTGGTTCACGTGCCCTATGGCCTTAGCCCGATGCCCATGGAATTCTGATGGGGCAGCCTCAAGCTCCGCCTTGGCTTGCTCCAGGTGACGGATGGCCGCATCAATCCGCGGATGATGCTGAGGCGCCGGACTAGCCGCGGCTGCGCCCGGAGTCGCCGCCGGCGCGCCAGGCCGCGGAGACCCAGGTTGCGCGTGAAAAACTGCCGGTAATAAGGTAGCGGCCAGTAACGCCACCCCTACCGCGCACGAGATCAGTGTTCGTTTCATAGTTCCTCCATGCATTGAGATTTTGTGTATACAGCAATCGTCGCGTAAGGAAGCATTCCTCAACGTGACTTAGCCCTACGCCAGATTTAAGCACAAGTCAGAGGCATTTGCACGAGTAATTGCTGAAACGAGTGACTATCCAAGGCCGGAGAGGCCCATCATTAACCCGGATTCCGAAGTTGGAGTCGTCTGTCATCCTGAGCCCGCCGTGCTTTCGGGCGGGCGATCCCGCTGGAGCGGGACTGCAGTTGTCTATTGCACTCAGCATCCACCGACAAACTGCAGGGATGCTTCGCTGCGCTCAGCATGACAGCACTCACGCTCAGCGTCTCGACTGCTCTCTTCTTTCCGAAAGGGGGGGGCTGGGCGTTGACATTCAAAAGCGAATTGCTGCTAAAATGCTCTCGCCCTTTAGGGGGTTCTGTCAGAAGTTTTGTGAAGGAGCCATGAGAAATAAGCGTGCCACGGGCGGAAGGACTTTGGGGGCTGGGGGAGGATTCATGAAAGTTGCTGTGGTGCAGATGGACGTCAAGATCCTGGAGAGACAAAGGAACTTGGAGAAGATCCTTGCCGGCCTTGAATCTGCCGCCTGTGCTGGCGCGGGGATCGTGGTGTTCCCTGAATGCGCGCTTACCGGCTATTGCTTCGCGGGCAGGGAGGAGGCCGACCCCGTGGCAGAGCCGGTTCCGGGCCCCTCCTCGGAGAAGCTGTGGGAAGCGGCAAAGTCGCTCGATTGCACCGCAGTGGTTGGCCTGCTCGAGCGCGACGGCGACCGGATTTTCAATGCTGCTGCGGTGGTGACTCCCCAAGGAATCGCCGGCACTTATCGCAAACTCCACCTTCCATATCTCGGGATCGATCGGTTTGTTGCTCCAGGGGACAAGCCATTTCCTGTCTTCGAGACGTTGCACGGGAAGATTGGGATCAATATCTGCTTCGATTGCAGCTTCCCGGAGGCGGGCAGGGTACTAAAGCTCAAAGGCGTCCAGCTCCTGGCGATCCCCACGAATTGGCCCATTGGCTCAGATTCCTGGCAGCATACCCCTAAGGTCCGCGCCACGGAGAACCATTTTCACGTTGTTGTGGCAGACCGTGTCGGCGAAGAGCGAGGATTCCGCTTTTCGGGCCACTCGCAGATTGTAGATTTCACTGGCAAGGTCCTTGCCGAAGCGGGTGAAACCGAGGAGACAATCCTGTTTGCGGACCTTGACCTGATAGGGGCGGACCGCAACCGGGTGGTCCGAGTGCCCGGGCAGTGGGAGTTTGACCGCATCGCCGCGCGCCGGCCTGAGATGTACGGTCCCATCACCGAAGGTTCCTCGGGGTCGTAGCCATTCACGGCTCGGGCGCTGGCAGGATCATGCTGAACGGGAAGTCGGCATGATCTTGAAGTTAGGTGGGGCTCAGCCCGCCAATGCTTGGAGTTAAAGATTGTTTCACACCGTCCGCAAAACCTGCGTGGTGGAAAAGAGCTTCCTTAATTAGTCCAGAGCTCCCAAGTACGCCACATCCACGTAACCACTCCTATCGACGCAGCCTGCCAGAAGCAAGTCAGGCCTGCGGCGGGGGATCTCGATCTCACGCTCCAGAATTCCTCATCCTCCAAACTTGGGACTTTCCTGAGCTTCACCATGACCAAATCAAAGTGCTCGGATTCAAGGCAGGATAAACCCTCCCGGCAAGAGACGAATGCACGGACTTCGAAGCCTTCTTGCCGAAAAGACGAGGAGTACACCTCGAGATCCTGGGCATCATCGTTAATGACCAGGATCTTTCCTCGGAAAGTAATCCCAACTTCCTGTGCAACGCTGAGGTTTACTGCTCCAGCCTCCATGAGCCACCTCTCAATTCAGAACGCTTCAGGTCGTGGCATGAGCCCAGCAAAGCGATGGGACACCTTCCTGAGGAATTGCCCGTCGGTGACAAGGACCCTCCTGGTTGACGTGGAACTTAGCTGCCTCATCTCTTTTTGCGTGCGGATTTTGTGAATTGAGAATCGCCTCCCGCCTCTTTCGTCACCACCATGATAGCAACCATCACAGCAATAATGCTAGCGAAGGTATATATCTCCATATAAAATCCTCCCGTCTCGGGATCTGTTTGTAAATTGTCGTTCTTATCCAGTCTTTTGCCAGGCAGCCTCACGCGTCAGTTTGCGTATGCGCTGCCGGGCTCTGTGCAGTTGTGACTTCGATGTGCCAATGGAGCAGCCTAAAAGCCCGGAAATTTCCACGTGTTCCTAACCTTCGATGTCGTGCAAAAGGACGACTCCCCACGGAAGGTATCGAGCTTTTTGTACGCCTGGAGGAAAGCCTGCTGGGTGAGGTCTTCCGCTTCCGCAATGTTCCCAGCCATACGCAGACACAACGAGTACACCCGCCGGCCATACAGATGGTAGATGTGCTCGAAGTCTTCAGGGTCCGGCCGCTCGATACCTTCCGCCCCCCCTGAGCTACCTTGCTCAATAACGTCAGCGACTTCGTTCCAGGTTGTTTCAAAGGTCATGGGTTGCACAGCGTCGGTTGATTTCTGTGCTAACTACTGAAGTTGCAGTGTCCCCTTTCAGGAAAGGACCTGCAATCGGATGAAACCCCGGAATTCGGACCTTTGAGCACCTAAGAGTTCTTAGGGGGTCTTCCTAAGGAGAGGGCCTCGTACAGGGCGCCAGGAGTGATCGGAGAGCACATAATTCGCTTGCAAAACTTAGGGAATAGGTCTATAAGCGACTTGACAGTTTAGACTCGTCTTGGCAGTTTCATCAATGTCAGGATAACGTCACGCCGCGTTCCCGAACTAACGGTGGTCTTCTCACTTGTCCTCAACGGGGGCGCACATGGAGGACGCCACTCTGCGACGCAGAAGGGTGCAGAGCTGGCCGTGCCGGCGCTAGACAGGACATCACTGAGCACAAACGTGCAGAGGAGGCGCTGTGGCTCCCTCCTGTAACCACAGCTTGATCGAACCCAGCCTGGATTCTCTTATCGCCTTTGCTCCAGAGGGGAGAATCCCTGACGTGAACAGTGCCAGGCAGAAGGGAGTGACTATGCAAGAAAAAGGGCAAGCGGAGCTCCTCCTAGGTCGGCCCTTGAAGGCGCTGGTTCTTGAGGATGACCCCTTGGACGCGGAACTCGTTGTCGCGACCCTCCGGCGGGCAGCTCCGGACCTGAAGTTTGAAGTCTTGGAGTCTTCCAGGCTTTTCCGACAACGGCTGGAGGAAGCTGATTTCGACATCATTCTCGCCGACTACAACCTGGGCGGCTGGACCGCGATCGATGGATTGGAGATCCTGCGGCAGTCCGGGAAAGACATTCCCCTGGTGGTCGTGACCGGGGCGTTGGGTGACGATGCGGCCGTGGAATGCGTTCGGCAAGGCGCTGCCGACTACATTCTTAAGGATCGGCTGGAGCGTCTGCCGGTATCGGTCGATCGGGCCCTGCGCCGTAAGGCTTACGTTGACGAAGTGGCTCGACAGCAGGAGCAGATCCGTCGGGCCAAAGAGGAATGGGAGTTAACATTCAATACGGTCCCGGACCCTGTTTTGCTTTTGGATGACCAGTTCCACATCCGGTGGGCCAACCGGGCCACGGCAAAGCTTGTGGGAGTCGAAGCCGCGCAGTTGATCGACAAGCCATGCCATGAAGTGGTGCACGGCTTGTCCGGACCTCACCCTGACTGTCTCTACGCGCGAATGCTGGGTACGGGGAAAGAGCAACGGGCGGATATTGTGGACACAAAACACGGCAAGATTTTTGATGCTACTGCCTCGCCGCTCTATGACTCTTCCGGGAAAATACGTGGATGCGTCGAGGTCTTGCGTGACATCACCGACCGACGGCGAGCGGAGGATTCTCATCGTCAACTATCCGCGCAATTGCTTCGTGCTCAGGATGATGAGCGGCGACGGATCGCTCAGGAACTCCATGACAGCACGGCTCAGAACCTGGCTGCCCTGGCCATGAACCTGGCGCGGATGAACATGGATGCCGGTGCGCTTGACCCGCAAACCCGCGAAGTCCTTTCCGAAAGCATCCAGCTCGCCAATCGATCTATGCAAGAAATTCGCGACTTTTCCTATCTCCTGCACCCCCCCACGCTGGACGAGTACGGCCTGGCTTCTGCTCTCCGGTGGCACGCGGAGGGCTTTGCCCGACGCAGCGGAATCCAGGTGGATCTCGATCTGCCAGACGCTCTCCGCCGCTTGCCGAGAGATGCGGAGACAGCCCTCTTCCGTGTTGTGCAGGAGTGTCTTACTAACGTTCAGCGGCACTCGGGGAGTCCGATCGTGAGAATCCGGATTGTGCAAGAACCGGAGGCGCTCTTTCTGGAAGTGGCAGATAAAGGCCGCGGACTTCCCACGACGGCTCAGGAGATCGGCCAGGCAGTTTCCCGGGGTGGCTTGGGCCTCATGGGAATGAAGGAAAGAATGCGACAGCTTGGGGGGCATTTCGAGATAATGTCCGACAGCCGTGGCAGTACAATCCGCGTAAGCTTGGTGCTCCGGGAGGCTGTCCCATGAAGACTGTCCGCATCCTCGTGGCTGACGATCACGAAGTTGTGCGTCACGGACTGCGAAGATTGCTGGAAGCCCAGCCGGGCTGGGAAATTTGCGGAGAAGCGGCGACCGGCCGTGAGGCCGTCGACAAAGCGAAGCAATTGAAACCCGATATCGTAGTGCTCGATCATAGTATGCCGGAATTGAATGGGACTGAGGCAGCGCGGCAAATCATCAAAGAGGTTCCTCGGGTGGAGGTCTTGATCCTTACCATGCACGGCACAGAACAGTTGATCCGGGCGGCGCTCCAGGCAGGGGCACGCGGGTACGCCCTGAAGTCCGACGCTAGCCGGGACTTGATCTCGGCTGTCCATGCCTTGATCGAGCACAAACCGTTTCTGTCGTCCAGCGCCTCCGGGACAGTTCTGGATGGGTACTTAAGGACCCCCGGGGAACCCACATCCCAGCCTGCCCTGACCCCACGCGAACGCGAGATTATCCAGTTGGTAGCAGAGGGTAGAAGCAACAAGGAAATTGCCGTAACCTTGGAAATAAGTACCAAGACGGTAGAAGCTCACCGTGCCAACATGATGCATAAGCTGGGGTTGTCTTCTGTAAGCGATCTTGTGCGCTTCGCTATCCGTAATAAAATCATTGAGGCATAGCCCCAAAGTTCAAGTGTTTGATTAACATTGAGGCGTGCGGTTCTTAGCCCGCATCTTGCGGTGGCCATAAACCCCTAACTACTCCTTACTACTCCTTGTTTGATTGAAACGCGTCACGCGGAGGAGCCAGGTTGACGACCAGCCAGTAAAGACCCAGTTGCTTGACGATTTCCCGAAACTGGACGAAATCGACGGGCTTCTGAATGTAACTGTTGACGCCCAGGTGATATCCCTCGACCATGTCGCGTTCTTCCCGGGAAGCCGTCAGAATCACGATGGGAATGGCTTTCGTCCGCGGGTCGTCCTTAATCTGGCGAAGCACTTCCAAGCCATCGACCTTGGGTAGTTTCAGGTCGAGCAGAACCAGCCGTGGTGGTTTTTCAAAGTCTCGGCCGTTGTATTCGCCGCGGCAAAAGAGAAAGTCTAGCGCTTCCTCGCCATCATGTGCGACGTGGATGAGATTTGCCAGGTTATTCGCGCGAAGAGCGTGTACGGTCAGCTCTTCGTCCGCCTCGTTATCTTCTACCAGCAGTATTTCGATTTCATTCGTACTCACCCTTCACCTCTTTCTATGCGACTTTTCCAGGCACTTCTTGATTCTCCGTGCCCGGCAAAGTAAAGAAGAAAGTAGCGCCTTTGTCGATCTCGCCTTCTGCCCAAGTTCGGCCACTGTGCTTATGGATGATGCGCTGGACCGTCGCCAAGCCGACACCCGTGCCCTCAAAGTCTGCCTCACGATGGAGCCGCTGGAATACTCCAAAGAGCTTGTCCACATGTTTCATGCTGAAACCGACGCCGTTATCGCGAACGAAGATAGCCGGCTGGCCGTTTACTACCGTCTGTCCCACCTCGATGACAGCTACATCCCTGGGGCGCGTGAACTTGAGAGCGTTCGAGAGCAGGTTTCGGAAAACCAGCTTCATCGGTGAAGGATCGCATTCCACAAAAGGCAGTCCACCGACCTTCCATTCAATTCTCCGCCCTATGGTCTCAGACTCGAATTCGTTCAGTACTTCCTTCACCAGCGAACCCAGGTCGGTCAGTTTGGGGGTCGCTTCGCGGCGCCCGATTCGGGAAAGACTCAACAGGTCATCGATGAGGCGGCCCATGTTAAGGGTTCCCGTTCGAATGCGGTCCAGATAGTGCTGAGCAGTGTCGTCCAGCTTTGAGGAATAGTCTTCCTGGAGAAGCCTCGAGAAGCCATCGATGTGGCGCAGGGGCGCCCGCAGGTCGTGTGAAACCGAGTAAGTGAAGGCCTCCAGTTCCTTATTCATCGCCTCCAGCTCAGCCGTACGCTCGCCGACTCGCCGTTCGAGGTTTTCGTTTAAGCTGCGGATTTCCTCCTCTGCCCGTTTGCGCTCTGTTCCTGCTCGCAGTGCGTGGATTCCGAAAGCCAGGTCTGTTGCCAAGTCCTCCAGCAGGCTCACTTCCTTGCCGTGAAATGCATCCACGGCCTGGGAATAAAGCGTCAAGGCGCCGAGGGTCCGACCATCGGCGATCAGCGGAAGCGCAATGGAAGAAGCGTAGCCGCGGCGAGTGGCTTCAGCGCGCCAGGGAACGACCTTCGGATCTTCAAGGTAGCTTCGGGCCACACACGGTTGGCCAGTGCGGATTGCTGTGCCCGTAGGTCCACGCCCCCTTTCTTCGTCGGCCCATGTGATGTTGAGGGTGGCCAAGTAACCCTCCTCAAAGCCTGCGTGGGCGACGGGACGAACGCTCTTGGCCTCATCCTGTTCGGCGTAACCGACCCAGACAAGGCGAAACCCACCCACTTCAACCAAGACCCGGCAAACCCTCTCCAGGAGGTCCGACTCTTTCGATGCCCGGACCATAGCTTCGTTGCACTCGGTGAGGGCCTTGAGGGCACGGTTGACCTGGAGCAATTCTTCTTCGGCCTTCTTGCGCTCGCTGATGTCGCGGGCCGCGGCAAACACGCCCATCGCTCTCCCACTCTCATCCTTGTAAACGGAGGCGTTGTACACAACCGGCGTGGTGTGCCCGTCACGGTGCCGGACCTCCAGCTCGTAGTCCTGAACCCAGCCTTCCCGAAAAACCTGCTGGTACCCCGCGCGCGCGCGCTCCGGTTTTGTGAAGTAGTTCGAAAAATCCGTCCCCATGAGTTCGTTCCGCGAATATCCGGTCACCTTCTCAGTGGCGTTGTTGACATCGGTGATTCTTCCTTGCGGATTGATGGTCACTAGCGGATCGAGACTGGCTTCGAGCAAGCTGCGATTGTAGGCGCTCGCCCGGCGCACGGCCTCGGCCGCAAGATGGCGTTCAGTGATGTCAGCACAGGTTCCCACCCACTCGCGGACGCTGCCGTCCGGTTTCAGCACAGGCACGCCGCGGACGGCGACGTACCGGTACTCTCCATCGTGCCTGCGCAGCCGATACGCTGTTTCGTAGAGAGATCGTTTTCCCACCGCGTTTGACCAGACATCCATCGTCCGCTGCCGGTCATCCCGGTGAAGTGCGTTCGCCCATCCCCAACCTTTGATCTCCTCCTCGCTCTGGCCGGTGAATTTTCGCCATAACGGCAAATCTCCCGACACCTCACCTTGTGCATTGGTTGTCCATACTATCTGGGAAGTGGCAGTCACTAAGGCTCGGTAACGCTCTTCGTTCTCCCGAAGGGCTTCGTCGGTTCGCTTGCGCTGGAACAATTCGTGGTAAACGATCGACGCCGAGACGAGGAGCAAGCCGATGGCAAGAAAGCTCCCCACCAGAGTGACCGCGTCGGTTCTTCGTCTGCTGGCTTCGACTGCGGCAGTCCGCTGAGCCAGTAGGTCGCGTTCCTCTTTTTCCATGTCAGCGATGATTCGCACGATGTCATCCGTCAAGCGTATTCCTTCGCCTTGCAGCATGAAGTCGCTCGCAGCCAGAATTCCTCTATCTCTTCGCAGTTCGATCACCCTCTCCATGTGATTGAACCGGCGCGCGATGAGAGGCCCCAGCGTATCTAGCCTGCGCTGTTGGCGCGGATTGTCCAAGGTTAATTGCCGGAGTTGGCCCAGATCCCTCGGGGTTTCGCTGATCGCGGACCGACAGGGTGCAAGGAACAAGTCGTCGCCAGTGGCTGCGTAGCCGCGCAACCAGCTTTCCGCGTCCTTCACATCTGCAAGCACGGTCTGGATTCCTGCCAGGACCACATCCGAATGAGCCACCCGATGGCCAGCCTCAACTAGCTGTTTGGTGGTTCCATACTGTAGCAGGCCGACCGCGAGCAACACTGTGAAGGCCAGCCCGAAACCCACGGCAATCGTCTTTTCGATGGATCTATTCATTTCCCAGTATTGTGAGCGCTCCCAAGTCCGCGACCAGTCGTTACAGTCCCGAGGCAAGCAACGGACATACCAGATTATTGCTGACAATCACGCTTCTTGCAATTGGGCAGTGTCCTAAGATGTAGGGCCGGGGCTTGCCCCGGCCAGGCCACCCCAAGGGGTGGCCCTACACGCGAATTGGGACATCATCCGCAATTGAAACCGCACCCCTGAGATGGCATAATAGTGTTTGAAGGGGCGTTCGATTCATGCAAACAAACGAATCATCGGGGTTCGAAGGCTTGATTTTCGCGAAGCTGGACCAGGCGGTGAATTGGGCGCGCAAGTCCTCGATCTGGCCCATGAGCTTTGGTCTGGCATGCTGCGCCATCGAGATGATGTCCACCGGGGCCTCACGCTTTGATATTGCGCGGTTT
>Ga0187874_10003828_pt1 | contig 10325 bp, 7 predicted proteins | sample June2016WEW_16_1_3_FD_132993 | JGI IMG/M metagenome (GOLD analysis project Ga0187874, IMG submission 132993) | Peatland microbial communities from SPRUCE experiment site at the Marcell Experimental Forest, Minnesota, USA - June2016WEW_16_150 | ecosystem: Environmental > Terrestrial > Soil >... | reverse complement strand
GGACGTCGTAGATCTGTTAAAAGACGAAGTACTAGCACTAAAAGACGGAGCACCGAGAGACGAGCTGGATTTTTTGGTCCCCTTCTCGGAGCTATTGCATCAGTCGGTCTTCCCCATCTTGCGAAAGCAATTGGATTGGGATCGAGAGCAGGGGCGTTTGTCGGAGGGAAACGTAGAAGATCGACATCAGGAATATCTGCATACAGAGCACCTAGAACAAAATCATTAGCGCAACTTAATCGAGAACAGAAAGATTATCTCCGATTTCAAGAATTAGGGTTAGAACAAGCATTACCTGTATCACTTTCAGGTTTGACGGTTGATGAACTTGATAGCAAAACAGGTAATTTACGGCCATTAAAAGATATTGCAAAAGATTATCGAGCTGAACTTGACATTATTCAGGGAAGAGAAATGCAAAAGAAACTAAAAAGAAGACAATTTGATGAATCTACAGCAAGAAATAAAGCAATTGCGAAATATGCCAAAGTCTTAGCCAAGAGAGCATCAAATGCCGAATTAGCAAATATTATTGAAGACAAGAGAGTAGCAACAAAAACTATACTAGATGCTGAAATGAAGAAATTCGGAGTGAAAGCTCCGGGTATTAGAGATAAAGCGAGGACTGCTTTATTTAATACCGTCGGAACAGGTTATTCTTCGTTCTATGATGGCCTGCTGGGAAGCGGGAGAAGAAAAACAAGAAAACGAAAATCGAAGAAGCCGAGCATGGCAACTATGCGACGACTTTTAGGGATGGGCTTCTCAGGAGGTGCATCCCGAAAAAAAAAAAGACCAAGGTATTAGAGAAAAAGGATATGGAGCTACAAAGACTATTAAATCAATATCATTATTCAGATTCTGATGATGAATCTGAAGAAGAGTCTCCGTTCCACGAATTATTCAGGCCGGCGAGAATAGCAAAAATCGCAAGAGAAAAAGCTAAGATTGATGCAAAAAGATCTCATGATGAAGCAAAAGTAGATATTGCTGAAAGTGAGGTACTCACGAGATTAGGACAACTAGATGGAAGAGAAATCGATACATTATATGATGTTATTATCAGAAAGATGTATTCATATTATTATCCTCCAGTTGGATATAGCTCTGAAGAAAATAAACAAACAGTAAGAGAATTTGTTATCCTAGAAGATTATCTGAAAAAGAATGGTAAAGTATATGAACTTCCGACAAATAATCCTCAGGAGGGTGAAGAATTTGGAACTATTGTCGATATTGAACCTGAACAAACAGAACAAGAACAAAGACTTTTTGAGGAAGAATTCGGAACAACACAAGTTTCGAACGTCGAAAGAGAGAGAAAATATCCGTTACCTCCCAGAAATATAACAGTTGAGCAAGCAGAACAAAAAGAGGAAGAATTACGAAATTATCAAAGATTGAGAGAACAATATGGTGTTGTAAGCCTCGGACCCGGTGCCAGAGCAATTGGACCTAGTACAATTGAATTCACAAGATCTGGCGAACGTGCGATAATTGATCTGAGAAGATCTGGACAGCAACAACTCGCAGATGATATTGGTGCAATCGTCGCTAAAACCACAGGTTCTGTGGAGTCTGTTCCTATTCCGGATGATCAAAAACAAGATACAGAAGCAATTCGGGAAGCAGAAAATGTATTTGTTAGTCAGGAAGAGCTAGAAACAAAAAGAAAATCAAAAAAGAAATCTAAAAAGAAATCTCCACTTGATGATTTATCGCCCGAACAAAGATTAGAAGTCGCAAAATTAGCATTGAAACAACATTATCGAGGAGATGTGGTCCTTCCAAAGGATGTAGTTATAGAACTCGAAGGACACTTGGCCAGAGCAAAATCAGCGAAGAGACGTTTTAAGGAAAAATCTGTTCGCGCGCAACCTAAACTAGAATTATCAGAACAACCAGAGCACATTTGGGAATCAATTATGCAAATGAGAAAGTCTTTGGAACATTATTACAATGGTAATCCATATGGTTTACCATCAAGCCAAGCTAAACAATTTGAAGAATATACAAGTCAATTTACTGGAGAAGGTTTTACAGGAGGACTTGAAGTCAGACTTGGTCCATCGCCTGCAGTAAGATCAGCTCTACAGAAGATTGGTAATGTTCCGATTCGCGAAGTTTATGTATGTCGTCGTCCTCTTCCCCTTGCATTAAACTTCATTGCAAAACTTCTGGCAAGTAATGCTCCATATGATGAATTCTTCCATTTATTCTTGACAATGGATTTAATGGATGGAACAAGCTGGAAATTCGAGAAAAATCATATTGTTGAGCTTCAATTAGCTGATAATTCATCATACAAAAATGCAACCTGTATTCCACTCGGAAGACCGATTCGGGGAATGACATTGAATCAAGCAATTGACAAAGCACAGAAGGAATTCGGCATGGAACGTGTCTGGTACTATGATCCAGTCAATCACAACTGCCAGTATTTCGCTCTCGACATCACGAAGCAAATGTATGGAAACGTTAATCCTGAAGTGCAAAAGTTCGTTTTCCAAGATGTCAAAGGCCTTTACAGTAAATCCACTTCCAAAGTAGCCCGCTTTGTGACAGATATTGCAGGTTGGTGGGATAGAGTCATTCATGGAGCAGGACACTAAATGTATAACAGCCTACGAATGTTTTCAATACAAATCAGAAAGGAGATAAGGTAAATTTTCAAATTTTCTAAAATCTTTGTATTTCAAGGATTTTAAAAACATTCTTACTATACAATATAGACACTTGGAAATGCTTAGCTTTCAAAAGGGCCGACCTATTGCAATCATACTGGGAGGATCTATGAATAAGAAGATTTTAAGGATTTATCAAGAGAAAAAGGACGATGACAAGAAATTACTGAAGGTTTTAAATAACGATTATTCTGACGATAAGCCAAAAAAAGCAGGAAAAGTTAATAAGAAGGTTAAACGAAAAGTTGAATCTGAATCAGAGTATGAAGATGAAAGTGAATACTCTGACGAATTTGAGGGAGATTCTGAAGAATCTGTAGATGACGAAGATATTGAAGAAGGCTTTCGGTCTGCTGAGAAAAAGAGAACTATTAAAAAACGTCCAGTTTATCGAGGAGGAATGATGGAAAATGATGATGAAATCTCTTCTGGAGATGAAGGAGGAATTGTTGATGTCTACGATGAAGAATCAGAAGAGGAAGAACGTTTAGTACATAATCCAATGTCGTTAATGTCAAAACGAACATTCAAAGGAATAAAGTACAAACCAGAAGATGAATTATTATTAAAGGAGTATTTAATGCAGAGAAAGAAACCAAAGGGAATACGAAGTGGAGGTAAAATAGATGAAAATTTGATAAAAATGTATGAAAAGGCTAAAGAGGTTATCGATATGAAACAGGAAATTATAATTACAGATGGTATGTTATATCCAGTTCCTCTATACGAAAAAGGCGATAAGCAACGTGAAATCTTATATGTTGCAGGGCCTAGCGGTAGCGGGAAATCAAGTTTTTTAGCATCCTATGCACGTTTCTACAAGAATAAGTTCCCGAATAATCCTGTATTTTTATTCTCTGCAAAACCCGAGGATGAATTACTTGATAAAGTAGGTGTTAATAGAATTAAACTTGACGCAGAATTCATTAAAGATCCACCTAAATGTCAAGAGTTTAAGAATAGTTTGGTTCTATTTGACGACACAGAAAATATTGGTGTTGGTTCTAAAATCAGTGTCGAGGTTCCCGATGAGAAAAAAGGAAAGAAAATGAAAAAAGTAAAAGATTCTGAAGTAAGAAGAGTTGTTTCCGATGTCAGAGATCTACTGCTTGAAACTGGAAGAAGTTCTAATATTACGATGGGAATTACAGCACATAACTTAACTGATTATCAAAAAAGTCGAAAAATCCTTGTAGAAGCGACTTCAGTGACTTTTTTTCCTGAAAAATCTTCTACTGCAGGTATTGAATACTGGATGACTAAATATGGTGGATTTAATAGAGAAGAAAGAGAGAAGATCTTGAAACTAAGATCGAGATGGGTAACATGCTACACATGTGGTGACCTACCACCGTACGTGTTGACGCAGAATGAATGTTTCCTCCTTCAAACAATGAGAGAGAAACTTGCATTAAAAAAGAAAAAATCTAAGTCTTGAATATAATACTACTCCACTTCGCATTATGGAAAAGATTAAAAAGAAGGAAAAGAAAGCTTTGACTTCTACTGAAATGATTGAGGCAATGGAGGGAAAAGCCAATTTCTTAACATATCCTGAACTCGCTGAAAAGAAGACTTTAGATGAAGTTCTCGGTGCACATGATATGTGTATCATATTATATCTGACAAAGGAAAACTATGGTCATTACTGTTGTTTATTTAGGATAGGAGATGTTGTAACCTTCTTCGATTCATACGGCGGTGTTATTGACAGCCAGCTGAAAAAGATACCTGAACACTTCAGAGAAGATAGTAATCAAGTCAATTCTCATTTATGTAGATTATTGTATGAATCTGGACATGAAGTTCATTATAATGATAAACAGCTTCAACAACTTTCCCGAGAGATTTCTACATGTGGAAGACATTGTATTTCAAGATTATGGTTAAGACATTTAGATTGTGATGAATACATCAAATTCTTTAAAGGAGTGAATCCAGATATTCTTGTAACGTTATTCACATGGGAAGTATAAATATATTATCTTCACTAATAATATATTTGTAATTATGAGTTTTCTCAAGAAGAATCTTTTACAAGAGCAGAAAGATGATGCGAAGATTGGTAAACAAATCATGGCACAGATGAAAAGAGGATTTAAGAAGAACGAAACAGGTGGGCATTTTTACCAGAAGGGAGAAGGAGCAAATGTATATTATGATATCTTCTTCTCGAATAATACATCAGCTCCAATTAATGCTATTTTCCAAGATCAGAGATCGAATCCAGTTGTTCAGAGATCAAGTGACTATGAATTAGTTGTAACTAAATTCACGATCCCCGTTCAGTTAATTCCTATTTTCATTCCTAATATTGTTGATGAAAACAAACTAACAACATCATACACTGTTACATTGACTTGGGGAGCAAATCCACCAGTTCAAATTCCTATCGTTTACAAACCATTGAATTTAGACGAATCTGATACTGAAAGTGCTGTATACATTTATTCATATCAACACTTTATCGATCTCATTAATATCGCTTATGCTTCGGCTTTTGCTATTGTTTCGGCTTATGCAGGATTCCCAGCAGGTGCAACTGATCCGCCGTTTCTCACATTCGATTCGGGTTCAGGACTGATTACAATGAATGCACAAACTGCTTATCAGAATGCTTCGGCCAACGTTTATTCAGGCGGAACTTACACTCCTGAAGCAGATGGAGAAATTGGTATTTACATGAATAATGAATTATTCGACTTCTTCGAATCGTGGAAAGCATTTGCAAGGGAAGATGATACGGCCGGAAGAGATCAGCAAATTCTAATTATGGACAATAAGAATAATGCAATTACTACACCTGTTGTTGGATTTGCAATGATTCAAGAGTTTTCGACATTGTATCTCTGGAATGATTTCCATGCTATTGTTATTCAAAGTACATTACCAACCAGAAATGAATGGATTCAGGGTGCTTTGCCAACAGATTATTCTGAATCAGCTTCAATTACTACAGGTGAAGGAGCTTCTGCAGATTATTCACCAATTCTTGCAACATTCGATGTTCAGACAATGATTTCAGCTGAAAGGGGCGTTCTTCAGTTTGTTGTAGGAAGTGAATTCAAAAGAATTGATTTACTTTCAGATAATGCATTACAAGATATTCAGATTTCTGTTTTCTGGCAAAGCAAAAACTATGGTCAGCTTTTCCAATTACAAATTCCCCAAAACAAAGTTATGTCAATGCAATTGCTCTTTATTAAGAAAAAGTGTTAATAATCAAGGTCGGAATTAAGTATAGATATTTAATTGATCTAAATTAAATATCTCTACTATAATATATATTCATACAATCACTATGTCAGACAATATTATTCCCCTATCCTGCTTCCGGATCTTGGACCCAAGATTGAATTTAAATCAACCTAGATCAGCAGCTATCTTAAGAGGCGGTAAATTCATCACAGAGCAGACTTTTCCATCGAATAACTTCTCAACAACATCAATAAGCTTTGACTGTAGACCCCCGTCCCAAAAACAAGTAATTGATCGACGAGCACTCATGAAATTCTATGTTCAATTTGACTTCACAGGAACTGTTTCAGGAGGAGCTACTCAACTTCTAAATATTGGTTCAACTGATGCTCTTGCTTTTCTCCCCATGCAATCTAACTGTACTAACGTTCAAGCTACTATTAACAATAATAATTTTAATCTCGCTTCAGCAGAATTACTTCCAGCACTTTTCCGATGCGGTGCAATGAAAGACGAGAAAGGATTCGATTTGTCAACACTGCCGAGTATGCAAGATGGAGTTCAGAATTACAATGAAGCTTTTGGATTCGTTGCCAATGCTCTCGCCGGTGAATTAGATTCAACTTCAGATCAACAAGGACGTGGTTCTTCAGTATTTTATGATGTTATTTCCAACACATCGACAACAGCTTCAGTTCAGACAAGTTTTACTGAGCCATTGGTTCTTTCACCTTACTTGTGGGGAAAGTGCAAAGACTATCATGCCGGCTTCTTCGGTGTCACTCAAATGCAAGTCCTACTCACTTTAAAAAATCCTTTAGATTCGATGTGGTCTCATGATGCAGTTTCAGCTAATTCAACTCTTACATCAGTTACTGTTTCATTGTATGCTCAACCCACTATTTCATTCAGATATTTGACTCCAGATGAGCTCTTCTATTCAGAGATCTTAAAAGCTCAAGTTTACCCTTATTATGACATCCAACGCTTCGCAGACCCGCCTGTATTACTAACGCCAGGCGAGACAGTTCAAGTGTTCTCCCAGAACTTAAATATCAAATCAGTACCAGAAAAAATCTTTATTTTTGCCCAAGAATTCCTCGGTGATCGATCAGTTAACAATGTTCAAGGAGTTTTTGCAGGTCTTTCAAATCTCGCTATTACATGGAATGGTGCGTCAAATCTTCTCTCATCTGCAACTCCAGAACAACTTTGGGAAACAAGTCGTGCAAATGGTTTATCTTATTCATGGAATGACTGGAATCGCATTGGCGCAATGATTATCCTTTGTCCTGCGAAAGACTTACAAACTGGTAGCTTTTTGGATGCGCCATTGATGAGTGGCAACTATAATCTGCAGATCAATGCCCAGATGCAAAATCTCAATTCTCAACGTGATGTCAACATGCAATTCTATGTTGTAACAGTAAGCACAGGAACAGCTACAATTGCTGGAAATAAAGTACAAACTAATGAAGGAATCATCTCAAAAGAAGATGTGCTGAACGCTTCGCAAGTTGCGGGATTAGATTATCATACAGTTGAAGCATCTGGTTCAGGAAATTTCTTTGATACATTCAAACAAATTGCACGATCTGCTGTTTCTGCTATTCCGAATGCTGTTTCTACTGCTATCAAATATGGTCCCCAAGCTGTTGATCTCTACAATAAATATGGTCCTGATGTTAGAAAAGCAATTGGTCTTGGAACAATGGGCGGAAGACGTCGAAGACGAATGCCAGTGAGACGTCGAAAACATCGAGCTGGAATGTTTGTCGGAGATGGAGATTTGATTATGGGATCTGGTTATGGAGGCGAAGATTCCGGAGAAGGAGCAGGATATACTGGAGGAAAGATGATTTCAAGATCTGAATTGAAGAAACGTGCTGAAGAAGGAATGGGAACTGATGATGAAGGTGAAGGCCAGAGTGTTGAAGAATACTCTGGATCTGACGACGAGTAAATGATTTTCACTTAAAATTTTTATCTTATTATATAAATAGGATAAAAATGGTTGAATACTGAATCTGGTAAAAAGAATTGTCCAATTTGCAGAAAGAAAATACTTAATTAAACAATGGTAAATTGTTTAATTAATACCTCTGATTCATTTTGATCGCAATGCCTTGTCTAATTGCTTGCATTTTAGCATGTTTTCTTCTGACTGCATCTCCCACTATATAAAAATACCGATGGCCGTGCTTTCCCCATTTATAAAAAGGAAAGCCTCTGAAAACTCCCCTCATAACAGGCATTCTTGTTTTATAGTTAGAAATTAACTACTCAATGACCACCATGAAGATGCTTGTGATTTATCCTTTCCTTTGATAAGCTGTTCTCTCAGTGCCGGAGAAAGACTTTCGAAGTATTTGATCAATTCTTCCATTTTAGGATCTTTTGGTTCTTCTACTTTAGTGACCGGCTTTTCAACTAAGACAGGAGATGATGAAAGAGTCTCGTTTTTATCACAAATTGGACATAATTGACACATTGAACTACAACTTCTTCCCTGTGCTTTATTGTATTCATGTTCATCTTTCAAATAATCTGATGCAGTTTTAGCTTCAGGGCGTTTTGTTTCAAGTTTTTGATCTGCTTTATTTACTTTCACGATTCTATCTCCAAATCTTTCTTGAATGCGTTTTTCTCTTGTTTCTTTAGCAATTCTGACTTTTTCTGCTCGTTCCAGCAAAAGTTTTTCTCTTTCTGTCAATTGTTTTTCTTCAACTTTCTTTTCAACTTTCTTTTCAGGCAACGGGGGAGTCGGGGGAGCAAGTTGGAACATAGAGAGAGATGCAACCACAGATGTACCGCCGTCTGAATTATCAACTAAAGTCGGAGGCGTTCCTTGTTGAATATTATTAAGAAGTTGTAATGAGACAGCACCTCCAGCAGGAACTGCAATCATTCCTGAAAAAGATGCTAATTGAGGAGATCCTTGTGCATTTGCTGTCGGAACAAATGAATTTCCAACACCATTGACAACGGGACTTCCATTAACAGTAATTTGAAGACCATAATTATCAGGTTGTGAAATTGTATCTGTTGTTAATTGTCCTGACGTGGCAAAATTGATAAATGCACTGAACCAATATAATCCACCCACAGTTGTCGTTAATGTTCTTCCGCTTGCTGTGATAGACCAATCTACTGTAAATTGTGGCAATGTGTCGAAAACTATTGGTTGAAATCCCGAGCCAAATACAAAAGAAAAAGGAGTTACTGATGTGGCTTGTGCAAAACTCGGATTAGCTCCGCCTCCTCCAGCAGTTTGCCATGCTCCTACTCCACTTGAATTTTGACATGTCCATACTTTTCCAGTGCTAGCTCCTTGATCTAATTGAAATCCTTGTGAAACTCTTGCATGTTTAAATGTACCATTATTGATGGGATTAAGGCCTTCGTTCGTGCTGTCAAGATTTTTGATACTCATCGTATGATAGTAATGTATATTATTATCATAAGACATTTATTTTTTATAGCTTTTTTATGTTGCCGACTGATAAGAAACTGAGAATCCAAAAAATCCAATGTTTGCACCGAGTGTTGATTGGAAGTTACCAAGTAACGCCGTTCTACCTGAATTTACTACGATGACACCTGCATCCGTGATAGCGACCGACCCAGTATAATTCGTCCCTGTTGCATCCTGAATAATAAGACTGTTGTTATAAATTGCACTTGATACAGGAATATTCGGCAAATATGCTGAAGGAAGACTAGGAAGAAACATAACTGAAGATCCATTATTTCCGGCCACACTAAATGTTTTGAATGTTAATGTCGTATTTCTTCCGACTTTCTCGACTTGGTACGTATATGGTGTTGATGCAACTGGTCCTGTAATATTTCCTGAAACAGGAGTATCTGTGTAATATTGTGTAAGTGCTGTAGATGGAGTATCCCCAAACAAATAAAGTTCGTTAACTGGATGTGTAGAATCTCCTAAAGAACTAATATATCCAGTACCCCACGGGGCTCCAATTGATCCAATATTTCCAACTCCCGTACTGAGAACTGATCCGGCTACATCGATATCTCCGTCAAAAACTCCTGTTCCGACAACTTCCATATCTGTACCGACTTTTAAATCTCCCCCAACTGTCAAATCAAGATGTACTCCCAAATTCCCACCTGCTTTGACATCACCGTCAAGATTAGATGTTCCTGTGACATGTAAACTAGTTGCGACTAACGAACCAATATTCAATGCTTTTGCAAATAAATTTTTGAAATAGCCATTAATCAATGAATTCTTTTTTTCATCGGCTGTATCAAGAATTGCGACTGACATGTTAGTATTGTATATACTAATATGAGAGATTTCTTTTTTATAGCATTAATCTGAGTCCCCTCGGAAACCAAGGGTTTCCAAGGGGCGATACGCAAGTTAGCGTTCGCAAAGCGAACGCTAACTTTCTGAGTCCCCTCGGAAACCAAGGG
>Ga0187874_10003820_pt1 | contig 10344 bp, 12 predicted proteins | sample June2016WEW_16_1_3_FD_132993 | JGI IMG/M metagenome (GOLD analysis project Ga0187874, IMG submission 132993) | Peatland microbial communities from SPRUCE experiment site at the Marcell Experimental Forest, Minnesota, USA - June2016WEW_16_150 | ecosystem: Environmental > Terrestrial > Soil >... | reverse complement strand
GTTCAAGATTGAATCGACGGTTTCAGGCACGGGTTTCGCTTTTGCTGAGCCGACAAACTCAACGCCTAAAACCTTGTCTTTCGCTTGTCTCTTCACGAAATACTCTTCAAAATGAATTAGGCCCTCCTCGGTTCTTATCCAAGTCTCAAACTTATCATCTGTCATAGGCATGATGTTTGCTTTGATTCCCAAGCATCGGCAAGTTTCTTCGGTAACCTTCGAAAGAGTAAACCCCTTGTGTAACAAATCCGTTCTAAAAATGTGCGTGGCAAAATCTCTGTCGCCTATACTGAACCATGTTTCTAAACCCATTTTCTTGAGCGTTTCGAGGCATTGGAAAGTGTCGCCTTTTATCCCCCAACCTTTCTCCTCGTCAACAACGCCCGCTAAGGTGTATGACACGATGTCGATGTCTGGCGAAATGTGTAGACCGAACATTTCCATGTCGTCGCCAGTGTTGACAATCACAGACAAATCTTCTTCTTTCACTAGCTTAGTTAGGCCTGTTAGAAATCTTGCTGCTCCAACCCCGCCAGCTAAAGCTGTAATCAATAGCTTTCACTTCAAGATTAATGGTTATGTTTCTCCGAAACCCAGTATTCATCGGCAGAGCCTTTTTCGTCGACTACACATTCTTTCTTGAAAATTGGTGCTTCGCTCTTATACCTCTCAACGGCTTCTCGGAGAACGTCAAAAACTTCTGTTCGATGGGAACCGGCAACTGCAACGTAAACTAAGTCGTCCCCAACTTTGAATTCTCCTAGTAAATGGTGAATTTGAACGTCAACTATCCCGGGCTTCTTGGTTAAGTCATCGCATATTTTGCCGAGAACAAGGTCGGCTTTTTCTTCATAGGCTTCAAGATGCAGCTTCTCGACCTTTTGCCCCTCGACGGTATCACCGCGCACCACTCCGATGAAAAGCCCTATCGCACCAGCTTTAGGGTAGTTGGGATCCTTTCTGATGTTATCAATAACATCCTGGACGGTGAAGCTTCCTTTCTCATGGACTCCCGCTCTTGCCGACAATTACAATTCTCCCTCTGTTCGGATGAACTTTTTTGGATTAATACTTCTAATGTATTTTGCTTAAAGAAGGGCTTTGAAAATAAGGGTTGCTACGCTTCAGCTACTTCAGGTGTTTCCGGCTCTGCCTCGGCTTCTTTCGTCTTCACCTGAGTCTCAGGTTGGGCTATAAGTTTAGATTTCCTAATTCCAACGTGCCTAAGTGGTGCAACTTCTTTAGCTTGGTTGTAAATGTCTGAAGCGATTTTGCCAAGAACCATTTCTTGGACAAACTGATCAAGCGATAGCGCTTCGGCTTTTTCATGGATTGTTTTATCCATCATCTTGCGGATTATCTTTTCCTGCGAGGTTTTTATTCTTGAAAGCGTCAGCGCTGAAACGGCGATTCTGAGTTTATATCCGTCTTTTGTGGTTAGGTTAATCAATGAATCAACTTTGGTTGTTCTTCTTCTAACTAAGCTGCGGAGATAATCCCGTGAGTACTCATGACCTTTAAAGAGGGTCTTTGCGGTTTTCGCGTCGATCTCATTAACTTGAAAGAACATTTTCAAATAGTGATGCGAAAAATCGGCAGTTATGTCGTAAAGTGTGGCTTCAACAACTCTGCCGATCAGCTGTTCTGGTTCTTCAGCTGGGATAGAGCCTAACTCGACGTTGCCAAAGAAGGATGGTGCAACAACCATGTACCAACCTTTTCCACGCCATTTATCTTTTACATGTCTCGTTTTTGAAGACAAAGCTATTTCTCCGAACGCGCAGTCAACATTCTCATAGAAATATTAAAAGGTTTACCGTTTCCTGTCTATTTTTTCTCTGTTACCCATGTATTTCCGCAAGGCCATCGGGATATTTATTGTGCCGTCTTCTTGCTGATTGTTTTCCAGCAACGCGACAATGGTTCTGCCTGTTGCTACTGCTGTCGAATTTAAAGTGTGCACAAAACCTTTCGGCGCTGCGCCTTCTTTCTCCCGATATTTTATGCCTAAGCGTCTTGCTTGGTAATCAGTGCAGTTGCTACAGGAAACAACTTCCCGGTAACCGTTTTGAGCTGGCATCCACGCTTCAATATCGTATTTTTTGGCTGCCACAGTTCCGATATCGCCTGTGCAAACGTTCACCACGCGATAGGGTAACTCAAGCTTTTGAAGTAGCTCCTCGGCATTAAGAAGTAGTTCTTCGTGTAGTTTGGCTGAGTCTTGTGGTTTGCAAAAAATGAATTGCTCAATTTTATTAAACTGGTGTGTGCGGAAAATGCCTCTTGTGTCTTTGCCATGGGCGCCGGCTTCTTTCCTAAAGCAGGTGCTTATTCCAGCGAGTTTTATGGGCATTTCCTGTTCTTTTAACACTTCATTCATGTACATTGCAGCCATCGGATGCTCAGAAGTGGCTATCAAATACAGGTCTTCATTTTCCACCTTGTAGAGCACCTCGGCGAAATCTCCCATTGCCGTCACACCCTCGTATGCTTCGCGAGTCATCAAGCATGGCGGAATAATTGCTGTAAAACCTTTCTTAGCTAACTCTTCGATAGCAAGGCTCATCAGCGCAATATCAAGCATTGCAACTTGGTTCTTGAGATAGAAGAATCTGGCTCCAGAAACTTTCCCGGCCCTCTCCATGTCAATTTGATCCAAAGCTAAAGCCAGATCAATATGGTTCTTTACGGGAAACGCAAAGGTTGGGATTGTCCCCCAAGTTTTAATTTGAACATTGTCTTTGTCGTCTTTCCCAAACGGGACACTGTTATCTAGCAAATTTGGCAGTTGCATGAGGTAACTGTGGGTTTTCTGTTCTTGCTGTGTAACCTGCTTTTCGATGTTCCTTATTTTTTCGTCAACTTCCTGTGCTCTGTGAACTTCGTCATCAGCTTCTTTACGAGCTTTCTTTAGTTTGGCGATTTCTACAGTTACCTGTTTTCTCTGATGCCGCAACTCATTTAGTTTGGTGAGGTTCACTCGCCATTCCTTATCAACATCGATCAAGTCCTCGAGCATCTGGACGCATTGGGGGTTGCCACGTTTTGTAAGATTGTTTTTTACAAGTTCGGGATTCTCTCGGATAAGCTTGATATCTAACATTGCCCTTACACGCAAATTCCTTACTTAAGGGACTCGGCTATTTAACCTTGCAACATAAAAAAGAAACCCTAGAACGGATATTAGTAACTTGGAAATCGCAAAGCTAGAGATCGAAGAAGAAGACGATTGAAGGTAGCACTCTTCTCCTTTCAATAAACAGTTGGTCCTGAGACTGATTAAGCCTTAAATAAAAAGACTTAACTAAAAATCCTTTAGCGCTGACTATGAAAGCATTCCAAAGCAAGCACAGACCAGGTCCTTAATCATTCTTACTTTTGATTTTCATAGCCGCGCTCATTTTAGTCAGAGAATGTAACTTACACTTGGCCCTAAATAAATAATTGAAGGAGTTAGATTCACGAACGGAACCGGACCACCCCAAGTGGCCTTCGTTGTCTTTTCTGCTTCTATGAGATTTGGCTACGAAAGATCAATCAAAAAATAGAAGAAAGTTTGGATCTGGTTCCCTGTTTGTTTTTGTGTTGAGTCTACTTTTTGCTTAGGGTTATCTCCATTGTGGAAACCATTCTGGACTTGCTTTCTCCCTCTCGCGGTGGCATCTCGACTGTTCCTATTGCGATTTTTGCAACTTTGAGGTCTTTAATGAATCGGTTTCTTGCTATTTCAGCAACGTCAACAGCCGTGGTTATAGCTTGGCCTCGCGCTTTCAAAGTGATTGCATTCATGTTGCTTGAGGAGAGGCTGGTCATGATTGCCAGAACATAGCTCATCGGAGGTTTGTTTCCCACAAAGATAACGTCTGGGTTTTCAGTCATTTTCTTTACTCCTTTTTGTGGTTTGCTTTGGTTACGTTACCTTTACTTGCGATTGCTCGTAACGGAAACGTTGACTTCCAACTAATATTGTTCCTGCTTATAAGTTCATTGAATACAAAACTCTGCAGAGCCAAAAAAGAAGCAGCATCAACTTTGCAAGCAGGCAACGGGAAAGGCTTTTCTACAGCTAAACCATAATGAGCTTTAACACCCGACAAGCCGAGAGTTACTCTTGCTAACGAAACTCAAGAAAAAAGTCCAGCAAATGCTAACTTCCCAAGCGCAGGCGGCGCATAAAATAGGCCTAACTCCCAACAAAGTAAGCCTCATCGGCTTCATTCTCGCTTTTGCTTCCGCTGTCGCATACGGGATGGCTCAAAATCATATTTGGCTTTTGCTTTTTGCCACGGTTTTTCTCTTGGCTTCAGGTTTCTGCGACACGCTTGACGGAATCATTGCAAGAACCTTCCAGCAAGTAACCGTTTTCGGCGGCTTCTTTGACTCCGTTCTCGACAGGTACGCGGACGCGATAGTTTTTGCCGCCATAATAATCGCTGGGTTATGTAACCCTGCTTGGGGTGTATTTTGGGGTCCAGTCTGGGCCTTGGCTACTCTAACCGGTTCTTTCCTTGTAAGTTATAGCAGGGCAAGAGCTGAAGCTGCAGGATTAAAAATGGAGTCAGTCGGTTTCGCTGAACGGGCAGAACGAATGCTGATTTTAGCCGCTGTGAGCGTGATCGCCTTTTTCTGGTTACCTGCCTTAGGTTATGGCGTAGCCTTGTTGGCGGTGCTTTCTAACTTCACAGTTATACAAAGAGCACTCTACGTCTATAAAGAATTAAAGAGAAAAACAGTTTCAGTTAATTAATATCTTCTTCGGGCTCTTGAGTGACGCTCGCTTTCGGCTCTAACATTCACTATTCCTCGGTGAACAGCACACGATATGCAGTAGTATTTCGTGTCCACCCATGAAGCGAGAAATGTACCTTTTTGCCTGAGTTCCTTAGCTAACTGAGGTTCAACAAACGACACCCGGCGAGTAGATCTCTTTGCTTTATCACGTGGCACCATCGCCCCGCAATTAGCGCATTGAACAAGGCTGCTACTTCCTTTGCTTCCTTTTGATCTCCCTCGGCTTTTTCGTTTAGATGGCAATTATTTTTAACCTCTGTCTCTTCTATTTTTCACATTAAGCATTAAACTATCTTATATATCTGCTCTTAACTTTAACAAAGAAGCGACGTTCGCTTCCCGATTTATCAAAGGAATAATTTTTCCGTCAGCCGATGTCATCAAAGTTGTAACTCCGGGTCCATGGCCAGCGATGACACAGTTTGAATGAATGACTACACCCACTGAAACTGCGCCTTGACGGTAAATCCTTCCGAACGAGTGGTCAGCGTCAACTATTGCAACCAAATCGCCAAGCCTCAAGCTTTCCAATTAGTATTGGTCAACAACTGCTTTATCGAACAATTGAATATCGTAGTCTCCCGAGTTAACTTGGTTTGCACCCAGGCCTGAACCCATAACTGCAGCTGGAACGACGTGCGTAACAGGCACTGCAAGCTTATCCTCTTTCGGCTGCGGATCCCATACCGCAAGCAATGCGGGGTCCATATTGAAGATTCTAATGTCGGGAAAATCAACCAGTTTTAAACCCGTTCCGAAGGCTTTCACAAGAATCCTGTCTCCAAGCACAAGTTTATCTAAAATGCCTGAGGGAAAATCAACTAGCACATGCTCGATTCCGCCATGCTTTCCCGTTACAACTCCTCTGCCGCCTTTGCCGTCACCATTGACTACTGTTGCTTCATTACCTACACATGATAGCACATTGAAAGCTGTGTTAGCTGCCTGTCCTGACCGTGCATCGTTTTCCTTGTTTTCTACGCTAACGCCTGGTTCTACATGGTCAGCTTCCCAACCGCACGCGGGGTCGCCGACTCTTAGATTATAGGTTATGCCTCCTACACTGGGCAGCACCAGCGGTTGTCCCGTTGCCGAGATATTGTAGACTGACCTGATGGTTGGACTGGCTATTTCACCCATTACCGAGATTTTCATGAGTCTTTCAGCGTTCGTTTTCAGCATAAATTGTTCACCGTTGGGCATTACGTCCTATCTGTGGAAGTGGCTAATAAAACTTCATGGGTGGAGTTTCCAACCGAAGCAAATCTTAAATTATGCGTCTCTTTATTGTTGCATTGGAAGTTAAGCCTCCTAAAATTGTTGGAAGTGAAATTTCAATGTCTGAAATCGGATTGAGAACAAAAATGCTAGTTCGGGACGTAATGAGCAGCCCCGTCGTCACGATGACTGAAAATGCAGCTTCTAACCTTGCTGCCGCTGCCATGGACCAGAACGATTTAGGGTGCGTAATAGTCACTAACAAGGCTGGTAAATCAATCGGCATAATCACGGAGCGGGATTTGGTTGTCAGGGTTTTAGCGAAGAATCTTAAGCCTGACACCGTGAAAGCAAAAGAAATCATGACAACCCCATTGGTCACTATTGAGCCTGAAGCGACAATCAGTGAAGCGGCGAGAAGAATGAACAGGCTAGATATCAGAAGGCTTGGCGTTATCTACAAGGGCAACCTTGTCGGCATAATCACGGCAAAAGATGTTTTAGGCGTGATGCCTGAGTTGATCGAGATAATTCAGGAAAGAACACGCATTGAAGGTGCCGCGCGCACAGAAGAAGGTGAAGAAGTTCCTCTTTCAGGATACTGTGACCGCTGCAACATTTACTCGGAAAGCCTCAAAGAACGGAACGGACAAAACATCTGCGACGAATGCCGAATTGAGCTGGAACAAGAAAAGTAAGGGCAAGACTTGTTTTAGGTTTTGATTTCATATTAGTTGCCCAGTGCGTGTTGGAGCACCGCAACCCCATAACGCAGGAGGCTTTTCACAGCACTTGCTCTTTTTCTCGGGACAAATGCGACGCCGTTGATTAAGCCGTACAAGGATAGAGCGGTCATGGTTAGGAACGAAGATTTCGAGTAAACAGCAAGCTTCAAAATTAGAAGAAACAGTTTTGAAAAAGCGCCATCCGAATTCCCTGAAACAACAATCATGCTCTTTTCATGCAACAGTTATCTTTAAAAGAAAAGTTAAGGCTTTTGTCTAATTCTGTTTGTTTCATTTGCCTGCAGGCGACCGCGATAAGTTTTTAACCAAACCATCCGCTATTCAATTGACCGTGAACTGGTTTGATTGTTGATTCTGTCCTTACAAACCTCAAAGCTTACCTCAACGGGCAAATCGTCGACTGCAGCATAGCCATTGAAGACGGCAAGATCTATAAAATCGGCAAAGAAACCCAAATGCCCAGCGCTGACCAAAAGACCAACCTGAAAAGCCACCTTGTTCTGCCAGGCTTGATTGACGAGCACGTCCACTTGCGAGACGAACGGAAAGCATACAAAGAAGACTTCCAAACAGGTACCGCCGCCGCAGCGGCAGGAGGCTTCACCACCGTTTTGGATATGCCTAACAACGAGCCTGTCACAATGAGCGTCGGTGCATTGAGGGACCGTATGGGGTTAGCCCAAAGAAGAATTCTGGTTAACGTTGGCTTTTACTCTGAATTTCCAAGAAAACTTGCTGAAACCGAAGACATTGTTTCTGAAGGCGCGGTTGGGTTTAAACTTTTTATGGGTTCCCAAATAGGCGGAATAAACGTTGACGACGACGAAGAACTGCAGGACGCTTTCAAGAAAGTTGCGCCGTTAGGTGTTACTGTTGCTGTACACGCAGAAGACAAAGCCATGCTAACAGCAAATGAGAACAAACTTAAGCAAGCCAAAAAATACAGCGTTTCGGCTTTCCAAAACGCTCATTCTGAGATGGTTGAAGCAAAAGCCGTCGAACGTCTACTGAAAATAAGCGCTTCGATTGATGTGCGTTTGCATTTCTGTCACGTGTCCACGAAAGAGGGTTTGAATGCAATCGTAGAAGCGAAGAAAGCAGGCAGGACGGTAACCTGCGAAGTTACGCCTAACCACCTTTTACTGTCAACTGATGATTTGGAACGTTTGGGGCAAATGTTGATTATGGCGCCGCCGCTTCGCAGCAAAGACCAAGTTGAAGCGCTATGGAAGGGGTTGGAGTCGGGATGGTTTGATTCTTTGGGGTCCGACCACGCGCCGCATGCTTTAAGCGAGAAGGCCGCGAGCAGCGTTTGGGACGTTAAAGCCGGCGTTCCAGGGTTAGAAACTACTCTGCCTCTTATCTTGACAGCTGTCAGGAAGAATCGCTTATCTTTGACTCAAGCAATTGAGCTTTTGGCGGAAAAGCCCGCGGAAATGTTTGGTTTGGTTGACCAGGGTCGTTTGGAGAGGGGTAAGAACGCGGATTTAACGGTGGTGGATTTCAACAGCAAATTCAAGATTGACGCTTCAAAATTCAAGTCTAAAGCTAAGTATTCCCCGTATGACGGCTGGGAAGTTCAAGGAAAACCAGAGAAAACTTTCGTCGGCGGCCTGCTGGTTTTTGACGAAGGCGAAGTAGTCGCAAAGCCGGGCAGTGGCTCTCTTATTCGGAGAGGCAAGATGTGAAGTTCTTAGCCGACAGTATGCTGGGAAAACTTGCACGTTGGCAACGCATGCTAGGACAAGACGTTACGTACAACGTTCAACTGAACGATAACGAGATTCTCGATTTAGCGAAGAAGGAAAATCGTGTTGTGCTAACCAAAGATTTAGAGCTTTACCGACGCGCCGCCGCTACAGGTGTTGATGCTTTTTTTGTTGAAGGTAAATCGGAATCTGAACGGTTGGCGGAAGTTGCCGAAAGGTATGGGTTGACTTTAGCGATTGATATGGAAAAATCAAATTGTCCCGTATGCAACACGAAGCTTAAGGATACTCCTAAGGAGCAACTTTCAGACGAATTGAAGAAGAACACGTTCACTTATTACGAAAAGTTTTGGAAGTGCCCAAACTGCGGACAAATTTACTGGCAGGGAGCCCACTGGAAGCAAATCAGCAATACTCTAGGTGAAGCGCGAACGAAACTGCAAAAAATAAAAGAAAAAAGTTGAGGCTTAAGTTAGCCATTTTAACGGTATGTCTTGGAAGGTTCCGTCGGGTAATGTCCGCCTGATAGTTATCGGCAGTATTGATGCGTCAAGTTCCTTTAAAGCTATGTCGATGGGATTAGTATTTTCACTTGCGTCCACCAAAATCGGTGCTCCCATCGAGATTTGAAGAGCTCTAGCTCCAACTATTCTTGCTTTCTCGAAGCGAGTAATCTTCGGTGGTCCAACGTTTATTTTTTGTTCTGACGTATTTTAGTACTCTCCAGCACCTGGATATCCGCCCATTCCACCCATGCCTCCCATGCCGCCGCCCATTCCGCCTGGAGGTGTCGGTGGACCTTTCATTTTGCCTGAAGCGATAACGTCGTCGACTTTAAGTATCATGGATGCTGCTTCGTTTGCAGACTTAATTATCTGTTTTTTTACTGAGAGCGGTTCGAAAATGTTTACTTTTGACATGTCTTGTACTTTTCCTTCTAAAACCTCGATGCCAGCCCATGTCTCTCCTTTTTCATGTCTGGTTCTTAGTTCTATAAGTATGTCAACCGGGTCTAAGCCAGCGTTTTCAGCCAGTGTCACAGCTATAGATTCGAGGGCTTCTGCGAAAACTCTAACTGCAATCTGCTCTCTACCTGGCATTGTTTCAGCATACTTCCTGAGTACGCTTGCCATTTCCATTTCGGGAGCGCTTCCTCCAGCAACAATTTTCGGCTCTTGGATTAAGTCTCTGATAACGCAGAGTGCGTCGTGGATTGAGCGTTCTGCCTCAGCGGTCATGCGTTGCGTCGCGCCCCTGACTAGGAGGGTTACTGCTTTTGGGTTCTTGCAGCCTTCAATGAAAGTCATCTTGTCATCGCCGATTTTGCGTTCCTCAACTAAAGCTGCGTACCCAAGATCTGAGGGTGAAATAGCGTTTATGCTTGATACTATCTTTCCGCCTGTAGCTCTTGCCAGCTTCTCCATGTCGGACTTCTTGGCTCTTCTAATAGCGATTACTCCTTTTCTTGAAAGGAAATGCTGAGCCATGTCATCTATGCCTTTTTGGCACACAACTACGTTTGCCCCTGAAGCCAAAATTTTGTTTGTCATATCTCTGAGCATCGTTTCTTCTTCTCTAAGGAAGGCTTCAATCATGTCTGGGCTTTCAATGGTTATTTTAGAATCTAACTCGGTTTTTTCGATTTCTAAAGAAGCATCTATTAATGCAATCTTTGCTTTCTCCACCCGCTTAGGCATGCCTGACTGAACGATTTCCTTGTCTAGCAGTATGCCGTTGATAAGTGTTGTATCCATAAGTGACTCGCCTGTTTTCTTCTCAACCTTTACGTCGTCAACATCTACTTTGTAGACGCCGTTTTGCTTTTCAGCGACTGCGAGCATCGCTTTAACCGCTAAATCAGCTAAGTAATCCTTGTGTTC
>Ga0187874_10003817_pt1 | contig 10346 bp, 13 predicted proteins | sample June2016WEW_16_1_3_FD_132993 | JGI IMG/M metagenome (GOLD analysis project Ga0187874, IMG submission 132993) | Peatland microbial communities from SPRUCE experiment site at the Marcell Experimental Forest, Minnesota, USA - June2016WEW_16_150 | ecosystem: Environmental > Terrestrial > Soil >... | reverse complement strand
CTTTCGCTACGCTTCAGCCCCGGACACATCGCATCTCCAACCCCGAACCCGGTCCAGTAAGCTTCCGCAGCCGGGCCAGAGTTAACTTCCGCAAGTGGGCCAAAATAAGTTGCCAAACCGAAGCTGTACTGTTCAACCAGAAGCAGAACGATAAATCCATTTGGCTCACCACTAGCGATGTCACGAATCGCCTACGCGATGATTATGGTATAGGCCTGCACGCATTGAAGATACGCAACATCTTTCTCGCCAATAGCCCCAGCGTTGCTCGAAGAAAGAGGTTCGGGCACTGGGAGTTCTCAATTCTCAAGGCAGGGGAGGAACTGCTAGGAGCAGCCCAATCATCGATCCTCTTTATCGATCCTGCTCAGGCTTTTAAGGCCACACTCTCGCTACACGATTTCTTCTCAAAGTTGAAGGGTGCCATATGCGTTTGCGACGCCTACCTAGACAACACCACACTTGAGCACCTGCATGCCCTCGATAAGGCCGCGACACTCCGGCTTCTAACGAAAAACGTGAAAGACTCAGGGCCGCTCCGAAGATTAGTTGCTGCGTGGAAGAGCGAGGGACGCAATCTGGAGATCCGGGTCGCAAACGCGGCCCCACTTCATGACCGTTACGTCATTGATGACGCAATGATGGTTATCTTGGGGACTAGTTTGAACGGCTTTGGAAAGAAGCAGTGCTTCATTATTCAGACCGGTCCCGACCTCCGCGCGATTGTCGTTCCGGTGTTCGAGAGCCTGTGGAATGGGGCTGCATCATGGCCGTAGACGCTCTCGCTCACCGTGTGCGAGATTCTCGACGAGCGGATTGCACAAAAGCTGGGTTAAGCGTTTCAGAAATGGGGAAGGGAAAATGACCAAAAGTAAAGCCATATCTGCCATGTTGATGACTGCGCTGCTCCTCGGGGCATTCCTGTTGCGGGCGGACGACAAGCAAAAGAAGGAACAGCAGGCCGCCAAGCAAGCGCAACAGCAGCAGCTCAAAAAAGACGTTGCCGCGTACAACGCCAAGTACAAGAACCAACCGGTACAAGCAGGCTCGGCGCAAGCGGCACAGCAGCAAAAAGAGCGCCAGGCGCTGCAACAGCGGACGAAAAACGCCCAGAAGCAATAACACAATGAGTTGCTTGGTGCCCATATCTGCCCGCGTCGGGGTTAGGGTGTCATTCTGAGCGAGCGCAGCGAGCGAAGAATCCCTACACAGCTGGGGAACCCAGGCCGGGTGCCCCAACTTCGCCCGCCGCTGGCTAGTGAGTATCTTCTTTCTGAATCGTACCGTTGTCCCCACGTGTGTCATCGTGAGGAGGTTCGCTGCTTTCGCGAACCGACGTGACGATCTATGCATTTACTCTCTCCAGCTACACGGCGCTAATTTCAGGATGTCACCCTGAGCGTAGCGAAGGGTCTATGCATTTTCTGTTGGTTTTCTGTACCTCAGGTTTGTCTGCGTCGTGATCCGCAGTGAGCACCGCTCGCTGGGGTGAGTGGGGCTGACCGGGGGAAGTTTCCGTGCGCAACCGGAACTCTGCACAAATCCCCTCGACGGACGCAGTTAACGAGCATACTTCACAGAATATCTATTATTACCGGACGTAGAAACGATCTTGGCAGAGAGCTAACAACGTTGCGCACACAATATTTATGCCGTAAACCTATGTCAAGCAAATTCTTTGTCTATGCTGTGGATAACTAGGTTCTTTTTGCCGAATTAGTCCAACAAAGTCAGCAAAACCAGACCACCTGCGATCCCCAGCGACCACTTCATAACGGAACTCGAACCAGAGTAGCTAACTGGCAAGTTTGGCGGCTCGCTCTGGGTGGCCGCCATCTGCAAAGCATTTACGCTACTCGAACCGAGGACCGCGGCTACATAGTTATTGACCGCCGCCGGAAAGGGCGCGCCGCTCAGCAGCGCCTTCTGTACCTTTCCCGGGCCCCAGTTGTAAGCAGCTACCGCCGTCGTCCAATCGTCGAACTCGGCATACATTTGGGCCAGATAGCCGACGCCAGCTTGAATGTTGGCGTCGAGGTCGGTGAGATCCACCCCGGCCGCAGCCGCCGGCTCGACCTGGAAGACGCCAATCTCACCAGCGGCGCCCACTTTGACTAAACCATTCGGCCACCAATGACACATGCCACTCTCGCGCTGGGCAACGGCGATCGCGATCGCTGCGGGTACGCCCTGCCGAGCAGCTTCAGCTGCGATCAGAGGCGCGAGATTCTGCTGGCAGCCCATTTCCCTAACCTCGCACTGCCGCGTCAAGATCAAACGAGAACTCAGCCATGAGCGGATCAAAAATCTCAGGCGGCGTTTGCCATCTTTCAGCTGAGGGAGTCATCTATATAATTCCCAAACTTTTATTGACGTCAACAATTGCTAGCAAGTACCAACAACTAATAGGTATCGCTCGCCGATAACGAGGTTACTTGAAAACAATGATCGCTGCCGTCCAGTCTGTGTTTGTGTTCGCCGTAAAAGTTGGGTTGGTCGCAGTGGCAGTCGTACTAATCAGATACGAGGCTCCCCCGGATTCATAAGCGCTCGTGTCGGTGTTTGTGACTGGGGGCGAAAAACCACTGTTAATGGAGAGGGACGAAAGCGTTCCATTAGAAGTTGCCCCAGCAAGAACAATGGCTCCCGGAACCGATGGGGTTACGCTTCCAGTCTGAAAAGACGAAGCCCCCGATGCCGCTACGCCATTCTGGGAATCGAACACACTGGCGGTTGTTAAAGTGCCGGAAAATGCCCACACGACTATAAAAGAATCAGTGGTTATATAAGGCTCAAACGTGTGAGTGGCACTCGTATTCGGCGCATAGTCATAGTAAAACTGTGCACGGGGAGTGCCCGAACCATAGCTGGTTGCAGCGGTCCAAGTATTACTTGCGGAGTCGTGGATCGTGCACGAGGACGCCGTGGACCCGCAAAATACGACAATTAGCGAGGCTCCCGTAGTATTTGTTGCGGGGGTATAATTGTCTCGCGTGGCAGAGACAGGAAACCCGCTTAACAAGGTCCTGGCTCCAGCAGATGGTGAAGCGGTTAGACTCGGAGCCCAAAGAATTGTATCTGCGGCAAGAGCAACCCCGACAGGCTGAACAAAATGACCTAACGTAGACGGAGCGGTCTGGGTTAAAGCTCCGGCAGATGCGTCAGACACATAGATTGCGCCGCCTACCGTCCATGACTGTGAAGAGCTATATTGATAGACTCCATTAAACATGCAGTTCGTGCTAGCGATTGCAAGGCAAATACCAGGAAGCGTTGCTGAGGCGTCTGCCTTCGCTTGGGCAAGTCCACCACTGCCCTGATAGTATGCCGTTCCAGCGGTAAATAAGCCCGAAAGCACTGGCCTCATGGGCTTCGGCTGAAACGGTCCCCGCACAAAAACCATGTTGGTTTGAGTATCGCCAGGGTATACTGCGCTATAGAACCAGCCAAAACTATAAGGGGTTCCATAAGGGTGAATCATGGCGGGATAGCCACTTGAATCACCGAGAGAGCCGAGACTTGTTAGTGTGGTAGCGTCCCACCCGGAAGGCCCAGCAATAATACTAGCAGCAGGTCCCGAGACAGCCACTAGTGCTGCGCCGTTCGTGTACTTATTTGCATAGAGCATCACCTGGAGCTGCCCGCCATCCACATAGGGAACAAGCTGCGGAGCGCCGTGATGCTCAGCGTCAAACGACAGATTGCCTTGATCCGTGTAGGTCGCCCCGCCATCGATACTCAAGTATTGACGCAAGCCAAATGGCGTGAGATTTTCGCGGGACACCGCCAAGACAGTATTCCCGCCTAGCGGAGCTATCGAGGTTTCGGTAATACCGACATGGCTGGAAGAATCATCTCCAATCTTTGTGAGCGATCCCCACGTCTTACCGCCATCCGCGCTTCTTACCGTCCAAGTGGAGTAAACCACAGAAGGAGAAGTTACCCAACTATACAACGGCATCAAAAGCGTGCTGCCTACAGGGACCATATTCCCGTAGGTTGAGAATACCGCTGCTCCCGTAGGAGTCGGTAACGCGACAGAAGTTGAAAAGGATGAGCCCTCATCTTCGGAGTAGATATACCGCATATCCACGTAGGAAGCCCCAGAGATGTTGTAGCGCACAAACGAGATTACTAAGCGATTGTCTAGGGATAGTCCGCCGCCGATATTTTCGAGGTCATTACCGTTGGCAGAATCCGATTGAATCGTTACTGGCGAACCCCAGGTACAGCCCTGATCGGCCGAGGTCATCATGCGGATAACTCCAGCATCGTCCCCATGAGATGTACCTTCTCGGTAGATGACAGCCCACTTACCCGAGCGAAACTTTACCGTGATTCCCCAAGCGTTGTACTTGCCGTTGTTGAACGCCGCAGGCGTACACGAGTTGCTGATTGTCGCCGGATTCAATAATGGATCAATCCCGTTGACACTTGGCCCGTATTGAGTAAGTACCGTTGTCCCTACCGTGACAGCACCGGGAAAGGTGATGTTGGTCGAGTTGACGATCGTTCCCGGAGGTAGCGTCAGGCAGTTGACATTGCCGGCGTCGTCTTTGGTGCAAAGTTGTTTGAGCGTCGAATCGACATATACGGTAGTCTTGCCGCTCGCGGGAGTCGCCGGCGCCGCTACATTGTCGTAGATGCGATAGCCGTTGATTTCCTGCTGGGCTAAGGCGTATCCACATAGTAGCAAGAGTATTGAAATCGTTTTCAATTTCATAGTTAGTCACCCCAGCAGATTGCGAAAAACGGCATGTCTGCCGTTCCATAGAAAACTACGACGTTCGGAGTGGTTACATAAAAGACGGATATAGGGCTGGTCACGGCATCATATTCTGGTGAAGCTGCGCAGCCCTGAAAGCCGACCATTCCCGTGAGCGTGACGTGTGCAGTGTATCCGGAATCTCCTATAGTGCCGTGGACAAACCAGATACTTTCCTGACTACTATCGCCGTTTTGGTTGTGACTTACCAGAGGACCGGTCGCTCCTTTGATATTGGCGACAATCGATCCCCACCCGCCAGAAGTATTCGGTCCGTACACGTCACTCGTGGTCGAGTTGATATACATATCGCCGACGTTGCCCGTGCCTCCGGAGGGAGCCCCTGCTGCCACGATGTACTGAGGAGAGTAACCATTATTGCCAGTGAGACCTTTGATATTAGCGACAATCGATCCCCACCCGCCAGAAGTCTTCGGTCCGTACACGCTACTCGTGGTCGAGTTGATATACATATCGCCGACGTTGCCCGTGCCTCCGGAGGGAGCCCCTGCTGCCACGATGTACTGAGGAGAGTAACCCTGTGAGCCGCCACCGTTGATTACGCAGTAGCCGGATTGGGCGACTGCAAAATTGATGACGACGTTATAGTTTGAGCTGTTTACCGTCCACGAGGCCGGCGCGATCGCGTTGGCCGGGCTGGCATTGTCGTAACAATCCACGAGGAGAGCTTTGGTAGCGAAGCCGTGAGTCGCGCCCAGAACGGTGATGCTTGTCTGGGTGGTAAATGCTGCGATATACGGTGCAGTGCTCGAACCGCCGCCGCCGTTGCCGATGTTGCTGAGCGTTCCGTTATCGCATTTCCGCCAGGCGTTGGTGCTGCCCGCGATCGGAGCAATCCAGTACATGCCCGCACTACAAGGATCGTCAGCAGTGAGTGGATTGGCGGGAGCGCCGATTCTTGGTATCGTGATCGGCGCCGGAATATTCAACTGCGATCTTCCAGCACTCATCGATTGGTTGGTGATCGCAACCTTCAAAATATTTGGATCGAGCTCCGCTACCGTATAGCTCGATAGGCTTTCGGAGTTATCGGTCACGCTCGTCGTGCTCACGCCCGTAGCGACGGCACAGTTGCATGCACCTTGCGGCGGTGTAGGGCTCGAGGTGCGCAGCACATCATAACTGGCTGCGTTCGCTGCTGGTGGCCACGAGCCTATAATCGTCGCCGAGGCGCTCATCGTGTTGGGTGCCTGTTGCACGGCAAAGGGTCCGGCCGGCGAGCTCGCGCCGGCGGTGCCTTGGGTCACAATCCAGTAGTAGAGAGTACGGTAGCCAGGATTCCCACTTGCCCGGTTGAAGCTGGCGATCGAGACCTGTCCGGGAGCATCCTGCAATTGCAAGGTTAGCTGACTCGTTGTTACCGGAGGAGCCACGGCGGAGCTCTGGCCCCACGCACCGATCGCTGCAAGTACCAGTAATATTAAGAAGTGTTTCTTCATGGCTCGGCTCCTATCATTTTCTTTCCATCGCCGGATCTATGGTGTTCGTGTTCTTCATCGCCAACTCGCCAGTGCGTGTGGGCTGCACAAGGTTTGGGATCCTTACCACACAGCCCATGACGACTCGCATAATCTCTCCAGATCATTTTGTGCTGCTCGTCATAAACCACTATCTTTTTGTGTAGATGTAAGCCAGTCCCCAGGATGGAGATCATCGTCAGTACTTGTCCGAGAGAAATTGTCCAGTCGAATTGCAGCATGGATGTCCCCTATCTTTCTCTTAACTCCAGCGCCGAACTGGCACGCCGCGTCGCACTATGCGTTGCACCGGCAGCGGAGCGGAGGCCGGCTTGGCATTGACTACAACCGGCGCCTGGTCGCCATTGCCGCCGAAATTCATGTAGCCGACTATGCGCGCAAAGGGATTGCCCACCGGCGCTGCCTGGGCGGACGGGATCTCAACGAGCACCTGGAGCAGCGCATTCTGTACCAGCTCGAGCGTCATATCGACAGGCAGGTAGGGCGAGCCCACCTGCACGTAGAGGTTTTCCAGGCCCTTGACTGGGGCGCCATTTAAAAACACATGCCAGAGGACATTGCCGGCGCCATCGGTAAAGCTATTGGCAGCGCCGATATGCGAGATGGCCAGCGAGGTCAGCGCGCCGTTCATTCCGGCGGGCATCTTGAAGCTGGCAAGCACGATCGTTCCCGCGCCGGCAGCCGGATAGGTCGGCAGGGGTTGCGGGGTGTCTTTCTGCCATTGCCTCGAGGCTCCCGTCTGCGTCGGCCTGGTAGGCGCCGTCATGGCGTTGAGTTGCTTCAGCTTGGCTTGGAGTGAGGAAGAGGCGGAGCTCATGCGGAGACTCCTTTCTGGTTAGTGTTGACGTCAACAGTGGGAGAGTCCGCTGCCAGCCCGGCCGCTTTGGCGAGATCGCGCGCAAAGAGTTCCGCTTCGGCAGCGCGCCGGAGAACCAAGCCACCGAGTTTTTTGCCGTCGCCGTAAACCCACTTGCGTAACTCATCCGGCACTGCCTGGTAGTCGCCGGCATTGAGTTTCCGCAGTAGGGTTGAGTCTCGCAAGCGCTCGGCTCCTTCGTTGTAGGTGAACGAGACCAGGCCGTCGTACTGCGATTGGGTGAGCGCAACATGCACGAGCGACTGCACCATCAATTCGCCGTCTTTGCGGACGTCGGTGTGAAACAGGTCCTCCGCTCCAGCTTCGGTGATGCCGCCGGCAAATACTGCTTCTGCCGGTCTGCCGTCGATCGGGCCGAGGTGCACCAAGTGGCCGCGTCCGATCTGACAATTGCCGTCAACATCATTATTGAGCGTGAGGCACAGTCCTTCGTCTTTGCGCATCAACTCCAAGCCTTCGTCGCTGGTGTGCAGGCTTTCATTCATACGTGCACCCCGTGCAGCACAATCTGGATGTCGCAGGCGACGTAAACGCCTGCGGCTTTGGCTAGATTGGCGATGTCGGCCGTGATCGTGTCGCCGGCGCCGAGCAGATAGGGAGACTGAAGGATGTTGGGGCTTGCGCCGACGCCAGCGACTAGCCTGTAGTCGAGAGCTTCGGTAAATAACTGCCGCTGTACACTGCCATGCTGGTGATAGATCTGCAGCGTGAACGTACCGCCTGCAACACTCATGCTTGCCGTGATCTTTTCCACCAGAAAGTTTTGGTTCACGATCAGCGCCTGGCTGTCGGTCGCAAGTACTCCTTCGCCCGGGAAGTCAAAGACGAGCAGGTAGGCAAAGCCTTCAATCCGCTCGTCGATCGCTGGCAGGTGCAGCGAGCTCAAAACCCCTTTTTGCGGCATCCATGACAACATGGCATCACTCCTTAATAAAGGGACTTATATACTTGACTACCCATCGCATTCTTATCTCCGGCGCTTCTTCTTTTTTGGTTTACTTCGGGATATTTCGCCCGCTCTTTTTCGGCTGTAGTCCGTGGATGCCCGAATGGGGTGAAATTTCCATCATCTCCAACAAAACCAGCGACTGCATTACGTCTCACGGCAATTCTTCCGGATGGATTACGCTCAGCCGGTACAATGCAATAACCTCTCATCGTTTTCCTCCTTTCGGGTAGTCAAGTATATAAGTCCCTTAATAAACCGCGCCACCTCAGCAGCGCGGGACCCTCGTCAGGTTTTTAACTCGAGGCTGCCGGCGGAGGAGCAGTGGGAATGATGGTCAACAGTGATTTAGCATCCGCACTGATAACTAACACCCACTTGGTGACGCCAGAAAGCGTTTTCGAATCCTTGACCTGTCCAACCGTCAGCAAGCTTCCGAGATCAGCCACAATGTCATCGATGATCGCTGTCACCTGAGCGACAAAGGTCGTGTGAGTCTGCGAATCGTACTCAGTGATTAACGCCGACAAAGCGGCAAATCCGGCTTTGATCTCGTTGACCACTAAGGCCACAGCGGCGGACCCAGCCTCGTTTCCAGTCAGTTCCAGGATGTTCTCAATGGCTGCCGAGACCGCGATCAGAATCGCTTGCGCCGTGGTTTGCCAGGAAGTGTTCTTGATGACTTTGCCGAAGAATTTCACGATCCTTCCGAAAAAGCCATCGATCTTCTGTATCTTTGTTTCGGGTTGCGCAGCGGCCGCTGGCTTTACCGGAGCCGCCGTCGCTATCAGAGTTGTAGACATAAATACCTTCCTCGTTTCTATGGTTGTTTTGGGAGTTCTTGTCTCTTTGAATCATCGGTTTGTTGCAACTTTCTCACAGCAGCTACACCCGTGATCGCTCCAACGCCTGCGGAGACAAGCGTATTGGCGATACTCAACACAACAACGGCATTCGGGTTAGAGGCCGCTAAGATCACGCCCATGGCGATAATTACGAGAGCGATCAGGTTCACTGCTTCATTCAGATCTCTAATCATTCGAGTGCCCTCCACCAGTTGAGGCTCTGTGCGCCGGCGCTCGATAGTCCTACTAACACTCGCTTAAGAAAAGAGGCCGGCTTGAGCATCTCGGTCACTTTGCGATCGAGCTGCGCGGTCGTATGATTGACGTTGGCCATGGTTCCAGTCGACTCATCGAGCGTCGCCTTCGCCTCGACCAGGTCCTGCAGAAGTTGCTCCATCACCGGCTTCACTTGCTTGACTGCGAGATCGGTATCGTTGAGCACGGCCAGGGTGCGCTCCGAGACTGCGCACTGCTGCGCCACCTCGTCATGGCTGGCCTGGTCGATGTGGCCAACTGTCTTGTCGATGTGCAAGGCGATGGTATTGAGCGTCCGCGGATCGAGCTGGTCGAACTGCTGCTTGATCAGAACGATCGCCTGGTCCATATGCCTCAGGGTATTGTTCGCCTTCGCGATCGCACCATTGAGCTTGACGACGTCGAGGACCACGATCTTCTGCTTGAGCGTTGTGGTAACGTCGTTTACCTTGGCGGTATCGATTGTCGCCAGCTTCCAGTGCACGAGTTCGAGCGTCTGGTAGGCGCTCCACAGGCAAAGCGTCGCTATGGCAAGGAAGATCGAGAGCATTCCCAGCGCAGCTACTTTGGCGACCTTTGCCATCCGCTCCATCTCGCCTCTCCCGCTCTCCGCTCGCATCAGTTGACCTGGCGTCCGCGGAAGGTGATATCGATCTGGTTGGGGTTGTTGCTGGTGTCAGTCAGCGACACATAAACAATGGTATTGCGCGCAAGTGTACCCATATTGACCGGCATCGGTGCCTGGCCAGTACCGAAGATGTTCGCGCCTACCACCGGAACATTGGACAGATAGCGATCGCCGATCTTGATCTGTACGTTGAATGTTCCGATACTCACGTAATTCGCGAAGTCCGGAATGAAGTCGTGATCGGTAATCTGAAAACTTGCCTGCACTGTAAGCCCGGCGCCCACAGCCTGGCTGATATGGTAGTCATATGTCATACCAGGCGCCTGCACTATGGTCGCCTGAGGAAGAGGATTCGCCGCCGGCGTCGCCGCGGCTGCGGATGGATCTCCAAAATGCATAACGTTTCTCCTGCGCGTGTGTTGCGCGGTCCGCCGAAATTGGAAGCCTGGGGCAGGGAACGCCTGCCCCAGGGAAAGGGCGAAAGATCAAAACTACGCGACCTTGCGCAAACGTTTGCCATCGAGGAAAACG
>Ga0187874_10003816_pt1 | contig 10347 bp, 7 predicted proteins | sample June2016WEW_16_1_3_FD_132993 | JGI IMG/M metagenome (GOLD analysis project Ga0187874, IMG submission 132993) | Peatland microbial communities from SPRUCE experiment site at the Marcell Experimental Forest, Minnesota, USA - June2016WEW_16_150 | ecosystem: Environmental > Terrestrial > Soil >... | reverse complement strand
TGGTGCCGAACTCTATACCTTCCCACTTACGGCGTCCCGTTTTCTTCGCGGAGTTGGTCGCGGCGACGCGGTTGAAGATGCCGCGCTCACCTGACTTCGATTCGATGAGGGTCAGGAATTCCTTGATGAATATCTCCGGGTCGGGCTTCTCGGTGTACGCGACGGAGTTGTTCGCCAGCCTGCGCCACGGGGCAGCACCGGGCTGCGTGTCGTCCCACCACCGCCCGTTCTTGGCGTTGCGCATGCGGTCGTCGGACAGGTTGGAGAGGGAAAGCATGGCGGAGCGGCGGACGCCACCCACCACCACGACGTCGCCGACCATGCACATCAGGTCGTGGCACTCGATGGAGTTGAGCTTGCGCCCGGCTGCTTTCTTGAAAACCTCAACGGCAAAGCGAAAAAGACGATCAAGCGGTTCCGGTCCGCTTGCTCTCCCTCCCATTGTTTTTAAGATCGTGCCTGCGGGGCGGATGGCGCTCAGGTCCCACACCGGGATCGCGCCGCCGTAGAGAAGCTGTATAAGCTGGCGGAAGCCGCTGGCCCAGCCGATCTTGGAATCCTTTATTTTGATGCAGGTTTCGACGGGATAAAAATTCTCCGCGATCACCGGCATCTGGTTGACATACTGGCGTTCGACGCTGAAGCCGACGCCGGTGCCGCACATCGAGAGGTACATCGCCTCGTCAAAGGCGCGGGGATCATCGACAGCGATGTACGAGCAGTTGTAGCCCGCAGCGTTGTCTTTCTCCAGCGCTAGGCCTGCGGTCATCATCGCACGCATGGACGGCATGACGTCCAGGCTGAGGATCGCCTTCTCTATCTCGTTTGAAATCTGTTCGCGTTCGGACTTCGGGAGACGCGGGGCGAAAAAGCTCACGTAGCGGTGGACGGTCTCGTCCCAGTTTTCCCTGCGCTGCTTGTCGTAGTCCCAGCGTGCGTACCTCGACATGGCGATGAATTGCTGGTAGGGGGACATTGTCACAGCTTTACTTACCATTTGCTGTCCCGATATTTCGGTTTTTAAGTGGAAATGTGTAGATATAATGCCCGCCGCTTGCTGCCATGAATGGACTCTCTCTTTGAGTGGGACTATGTGTAATACTATTTTTGGACGACATCTAAGGAACACGCAACGGAGAAATTTTTCGTTTGCGATCCCTGAAAAATTTTCGCTGTGTTGTTGGGAAACGAAGAGAATTAGAAGAGGTCGATAACCTCTGCGGTGGATTTGATACGGTGCATGAAGTCGCCGCCCATCTGGGCAGCGAACACTTCGGGTGTGAGGTTGGACGTCATGACGAACTGCCCCATGCAGCCGTGAAGTGCGTCAAGAATCTCAAACATGGTCGCCCTGCGTGCCTCAGTCTCCTTGACCTTGTCGATTTCCTCAAGGAATAGGCGGTACTTGCTACCGTTCTCATAGCAGCGGATGATGCCCTCGCGGGTCACGTCCGGTTCAAGCACCGCGTCATCATCGAAGTTGCCGCGCATGGCGAAGGCCTGGTGCTGGTCGAGAAGCACCTTGCTCGCGAGCCTGCGCACGGGGACGCGGTAGCCGGGCTTCATGTCCGCAGACATAAGCTCTTTGTAGAGAACCTTGGCGTAGAGACCGACAGTCCACATGGTTTTCCCAATCTGCGGTGGACCAAAGAGCGCGAATCCTTGGTCCGGGTTCGATACGATTTTGTTGATGAGCCTCGCTTGTCGTTCTAACCCGGTCAACCCACTCTTAGGTTCAAGCTTTGACTTCTCGCTGGGCTGTAACCTGTTGAGATACACCGCGTCCCAGTAGCGGGGCATCACATACTTCGGGTTAAAGAACCCCCGACAGAACAGATCGAGCCTAAACTCGAAGTCGGCACATTGGCTGCACGCTATCTTGATGTTGGTATCACCGAACGCGTTGTGATCCACCGTTCCCGACCCGTGACACATTACACACTTCGGTTTTTGCTGTTCGACACGCTCTGCGAGAAACTGTTCTTTCGTCATAGCTTGGTTTTATCCTCCACCCAACTGTTACCCTGTGCGTCAAGCCCGGTGTGAAGCTCTGGATTGACGGCTGCATGCCCCCCCACAGCCGCCTTAGCCTTCTTCGCCACGTTCTGCGTGAATTCCTCGTCGGCCTCCATCTTGATCTTCATGTCCTCGTACTTCTCGATGAACCAGTCCCACGGAAGTTGGTTGCTCGGGTTGAGGCTTTTCGCCCCGCGCCTGTACTGCGGGTTCTGCCCGGATGCCTTGATGACTTTGAGCGCTTCGCCTTGGTCGTGCCTCTTGAGAAACTCCGCGAAGGCGATGTTGCAGGCGTCGTAATTGTACCCGAGCTTTCCGGGGCGCATCTTCAAATCGAAAGCGTCCATGAACGCATGGCTGACAGCGCTCGCGTCGATGTCATCAGCATCTTGGGCATACGGTTTTTCTATGTTAACCTTGGGGCTGTTTACTACAGTCGTATGGGCAGTAATTTCGGCCTCGTCCTCCTCCTTGACGCCCACGCGCTGCGCAGCAGCGCTACTTGTTGTTTCCTCTTCTTTCCTGTTCTCTTCTCTTCTCTTCTCTGTGCCCTCCTGAGCCTTAGGATTTCCCTTCTTTAATGCGATTTCATTAAGTTTTGGGTTCACCAAATGTGCAGCGTTTGTGGAAGAGATAGGGAAGAGATGCGACCACTTTGCGAACCATCTGCGGAGCATTTCAGGACGCTTTCCGCACTGTTTCGCCGCGAGTTCAGGACGAGATGCGATGAAACCATCCCGCCATTGTACACAAAGAAGGCGGATGTAGATGCCCTCCTCGGCCGATGTCATCTTCATGATATCGTCGCAGGTCAGCCAGTCCACCACATCGAACGGGAACCAATGCCACCCTGTCATCTTAAACTTTTCGATCTCCGACCTGTGCTTGGTTGGACTCATAGCTCGTCGATAGCCCCCATGGTGGCTTCCGGTCTACCGGGATTGGAGCCGGGCGGGGCGGACGACCCCCCCACGGAAACCGTGGGATACTTGCCCTCAACGATGACATTCGACACGGGGTCGGCCGTGAAGGACACGCTTTGAAAGGTGTTGAGGAAGCGGGCGCGGCCCTTCACGAGGTACCCGTCCCTGCCGTTCTTGACGCGTGTGACGATCCCGATCCCCAAATCGAAGAAGTGGGATATTGTGGTGAAAAACTCGACCCTGCTGGGCTGCGACAATAGCTCGATAAGCTTGTCGTCGTGCTGATCCATTCCCGCTGCGTTCTTTGCCTGCATCTTTTCGACTTCGCGCTGGTACTCCACCCCGAACTGCGCTGCCATCAAGACCATAAGACCTTGACCACGCCCCTCGAACTCGTGGCTAAGGGTTCGAACAGCCATAAGCAACTCAGTGCCGTACCCCCACCCCTCTTTTTTGCCCATGGCACCGAGGGGCATGAGTTGGCTGAGCGGGTCGATTACGACGAAATCCAAGGGATAGTCTGCGTTGAACGTGTGGATGTAGTCCACCACCGTGCCGAGCCTGTCTTCGTTGTTCTGCGCGATGGCATTGATGTTTTGCACGCCGAGGTGCCCCGGCAAGATTTCGTAGTCGTGGACCTTGTCGAGCAGCCTGCGGATGCGCCGCCAATCTTCCTCGGTCACCCTGCGGTTCTCCAAGTCTGTGCGGGAAGGAAGCTGACCAATTTCAGGGTTGTCCTTCACGTAATGCCCGAGCATCAGAATAAGTGTCTGCATCATCGACAGGGCTTCGTGTTCGCCTATGAGGATGAGGCCGTTCTTGCCCCTCTTAGCCGCGTTAATAGCGATGGTCACCAGCATGGTTGTCTTGAAGTTACTGTTGCCGCCGTATATGTAGATCAACCGCTCGCGCCCCGGGCCGAGGCCGATCAGGGAGTTGTTGTCGATTGCCGCGAATCCGGTTTCGAATTTTTCGGCGTCGTTCGCGCCGTCAAAGTACTTGCGGAACTCCTCGTCGAGTTTGTCGGTCATCAATTGGATGGGGCCGGGAAGGATGTCACCGCTGCTGTAGAGCTTTTTCTGCGCGTGCTTGCGCTGGGCGATCCTGAATGCCTGTGCATCCTCCTCGCTCCCTGTCTTCAAGTATTTGTCATGGTCTCTCTTCGTGACGAGTCTTTGCGAGACAAGCTCTATGGCACGATCAAGCTCCGCCGCCATGGGAGCGAACTCCTTGGTAGGGTCGTCCTGGAGGTCGGTGATATAGGCCCGGATGTCGCTAAAGTCGTCCAGCTTGCGCACCTTTCGAGCTATGACATAGGAGGATTCGTCCATCCAGTTCAAAAGCTCGCCCTTGTTGGGCAGCAGGTTCAGTTCCTCGAAGTACGCGAGAACGCACGTCAGCGCTTGCCGCATCGGGCTGTCTATCAGCCATATCTGCCTGTTTTCTATTTCAACGAATTCTTTGAGCGAAAAATCAATATGCGATTTTAGCAGCCTGAATTTGGAGAGTACACCCACCGGGTCGCGCAGGATGGCACCTATCATCCACCCTACTAAATCCTTGATCCTTCCGATTTTAAGCCGCTTCTTTTTACCATCAGCCTTATCGGGTTCCATAGGTTCCGGCTCTAAGGGATCAATGGGCGTGGGTTCAACTTTGTCAGTGAGGCTTATGTCCTCGGCCCCGAAAGTTTCGAGAAGTTCTTCAACGGTCTCGGTCTTGTAGATTGGCTTGTCATAGGGGATGAATCTCGGCGAGCCGTCGTCGTTCACGGCCTCCCGCAGCCATTTGTAAATGTCCTTGATCGTCTTGCCTTCGCAGTCGTCGGAAAAGCACTTGTAGCCGAAAGTGTCACCGATGATAAACCCGGACTTATATTCGTCGCCTGAGTGCTTACGCCCGGCAAAAAGGCAGAAGTCTGTTGCCAAGATCGGGTTGCCCTGCCACTCCTTCTCACCCTCGATGGAGAAAGCGTGTTGTCTCACGAAATGCTCGATCCAGTCGTTGGGGTCGAAACTCGGGTCAAGCTCCGGCAGGTCGCCGTCATTGTGCTTGCTGTAGCCGGGGGATGCCGTGGCGAGGAACAAGATCATGTCAAGTGTGACATCGCCGACAGGCTGTTTCATCTCGAAGATGCGGTTTCGGCGGTACGGCCGTTCGGGCATATCGGTGCCCTTACGCGTGGTAGAACCGTAGGCACGAGTGAGGCGGGCAGGATTGTACACGGAGGCATCAATATCCGCGTCAGGTTCGCTTGCAAATTCCGCCTTCAAGGCCTTGAGGCAGTCCGCGATGTGGTGGACGTTGGTCGGGTTGTTCTGAAGATTTACCCGGAACAGGATGTGGAATCCGTTGCCCGAATCGCAAAGAATCGGCTGCGGCCATCCTTTTTCTTCGAGGAACTTCAGCACTTTCTGGGCCACTACCCTGGCTCTCGCCTTTTCCTCGTTAGTAGAGCACTCGTGCTGGAGGCGGTCGAATTCCCCCTTGTCGGTTTCCTTGAGGTGCGGAACGCGGATAGTATCGACGTCAACAAACATCCACCGCAGCATGTCAATGTCTTCGTCACGCGCAGTCTGCCCGCCAGGACCGGAGATGACCTGCTCTACCTGCTCATCGGTCGGGTTCACTATTAGCTTGCGCTCGCGGATGAGGCGTCCCTTCAACGGGTTAATGACAACATAACTGGACTGGACTCGGGGGTCTTGGTCGAGCATGGCGACGACTACCGCTAAGCGCTCCAAGTCTGTGAAGTAAAGCCCCCGTCCACCCCCGCCCCAGAGCAGGGCGCGGTATTCGACCAATTCGTCTAGCTTGAAAAGACGGGAAAGATGGCTGTGAATCTCTATAGCTTGCAAGTTGTCGGAAGGGATCAAAGTTTCCTCTAGTGGACAGGGAGCGCGGCTAGAGGTCCGCGCCCCGTCCTGAAACGTCTGCCCGGAATGACCGGAGACGGTGAACAACCAATAATACCGCCCTTGGCGGCAACTTGACGGTATTTCCTCTTGAATAGGCTACGCAACCTCTCAGTGACATGGAAACCGTCGAAGTCAAATTGCTCAAATACACTCTCCGCTTCCGCCAGCTTTCTTGGCGGGAGGAACTTTCCCTCAAGTTCCCCGAGAAGGAAGACCGCCGTTGCACCCTTTTAGCGCATGCCCTCGCGGATGTTTCCGGGCTAAAAGTTACATCACCGGAGGACGCGCTCAAGGTCATGAAGACGCTGCCTGAATCTGTCATCCACCGCGTTTTCATTGTGTATCGCGGTTCGTTCCCGCCGCCGCGAATCTTCACCACCACAGGGCTTTTTAAGGCACCAGAGCCTAATCACGTGTCGAGGCTCTTTGAGGAAGAGGAGGAGAAGCGCGACCAGACCATGGACAAGGTCGAAGAGGAAATGAGGCAGAAATTCGGGAGCAAGGAACTTGAGGAAACGAAAGAAGTCGAGCGCCAGATGTTGAGAAACTCCAAGATGCGCGGGCTAACCAAAGCGACGCCAGATGAAAACAAGTTCGGAGCCACGCCACCTGTCGGGGGAGTCATCGGGAGCAAAAAGAAGAATGTCAACTAGGTTTACTAGAGGACGCGAGGCGTCCCTCGGTATGGACATCATGCGCCAGCTTAACGATGGCCGGATCAAGGACGCCCCAACTTCCGCAGAACTGGAAAAGATTAGGCAGGAGATCAGCGAAAACTGCGAGGAACTGATCGAGATCGGCGCTCGCATACGCCCGTTGCTGATTGAAGGCGTGCAAGTTGGCTGGGTGCGAGGACTACATCCGCAGGAGCGCAAGATGCTCAAGCGCTGGGTGCGCGAACCCAACGACTACATCGCGCTTCTTCTTCAGCATGCCACATCCCTAACGGCGAACGAGATAGAAAAGCTGCAACCGTTCGAGGTCCGCAGTCTGGTCGAAGTCACGCGCAGAATGAGCGAGTACGACATTTCGCTCTTCCCATTCCTTCCGGCCTACGTCACGACGCAGTCCTCGGAGTCGCTGTGGTACAGCAAGGGCGAAAGGCTTGCGTCGTTCGACACGAAGGTTGTTGGCATGCCGGATGGCAAGGAGATCAAGATCATGGCTCCCCCCACCCACGCGAAGGTATGGGCGAGCCTATGCACGTACAGGGAACAGGCCAAGAAACGCTTGGAAGAAAACATGAATGCCTTGTTTATTGTGCGTCCCTGGGCGGGCAAGAGCGCCGACCCCATCGCTGGCGACCTCCGCAGGGTGGGGCGTCAGCTTGAGACCGACTCCTTAGAGCCTTGGTCGCGGCTTGTCAGGGTTAAGCCGAAGGCGGACGTGAATGACGGGTGGGGGCACCCCGGCGACTCTCTGGAAGACCTTCAGCGCGAATTGAAAGGCATGATCGAGGGCGACAAGCACGAACGCCTGATGGAAACGTGGGCAGGGCAGATGCAGGCCGAGGCGGAAGCCAAGCAGAAGGCGGTCGCGGAGTCAAGGATGAAGAGAGGCGTGCAAGCCCCCGGCATCACGGCGGAAACGACCGTAGTCCTTACCGAGGCTGAGGTTAGGGAACGGCAGGAAGCGTTACGGAGAGGGCAGAAGCCCGGTGTTGTGCCGCGCCGTCAAGACTTTGAGCAGTCGCCTATCGACCGGCAACTGGAGAAGATTCGGAAGTACCGCTGATTCCATCAAGTACGGAAGAGATTTCCCGCTTGCTTGGGTAGCGTCGCATGAAGTGTCGCGTCAGGTTGATCAGCACCGGACTCCATGCGGCAAGCAGAAGCACGGGGGCAAGCTCTCGGATGGATAGTGCAATCGCCGTCTCGCTCATTCCTGCATACGGACCGAGGACGGCTTCCCCTGCGAAGATAGCGGTTAGGACAGCGGCGAAAGACAGGAGCGTCCCGCCGATGTGGCGTCCGGCAGACCGAAGGATGCCAGTGTGGGGGGTCAAGCCGAGATGCTTCGCTCTGGCACGGTGCGTCATGGACGCGATGAACATATACCAGACGCCTACGAAGAACGGGCAGAATACAAACCAACCTATGGGGTTAGAGTCCCCCCAAGAGCGGGAGATGGGGTCGATTTCCAGCAGGACCACCACCGCGATTGAGGCCAGCGGCGCAGAGAGGATGACAATGCAAATCACCACGAATGCTATGATGTTGCTTATCACTTTTCCGATGAACCTGATGAGCCATTCCATAGGAGCTTCCTCCACTAACAGTATACAGGCTGCCAGCCCGTTTTGTCTGGTTTTAACCTATTGAAAATACAGGCAGATGCCGTGCCCGAGTATTAGAGAACAGCGATTTCATCTTTTTGGGTTTGCAAATCTACTTTACAGAAGAAGGAACATTCACTATGGATAGCGTTGAAAAAGCACAGGATGAGTTAAAAGTGGTCGCCCCGCCCGATCCGCAGCCGGAGCCTCCCAAGTCGCTCGAAGAGGTGATCTCCGGGCTGAAGGGGTTCGGCATCGAGGAATTCGAGGAAATCCTGACAATCAAATGTAAGAACAGAGACTTGCGCGTGAAGATCGCGAATATTCCGACATCGGACGAGATGCTTTCGGTGCAGGCGGCGGACGAGTTCAAGGGCTATCTTTGGACGAAGCGCGTCAAGGTCGAGCTTCTGTCCCGCGCCATCTCTTGGATCGAGGGCATCGACCTTCGCGGGCTGCCTCCGGAGAGGCGCTTCCTGCCGGACATCACTGACAAGGATAAGCCCCTGCGCGACTGCCAGGTCGTGCTGCGCAATGTAATCATGGGCTGGGGTCAGGAGCTTGTCGAGGTTCTGTGGAAGGTGTTGATGACGCACTCGCAGAACATCGAAGACCGCCTGAAGGAACAGTTCCCTGACAGCGCCACGCTCACGGAAGTCGAACGCAGGCTTTTCGAGCGGGCACGCAAGCAGATCGACGAGGCGAACAAGGCAATCCTCGAAGAGCAAGTGTCGGCGCGGTACGACACGGAGTCTGAAAAGGAAAACAAGGAGTAACTAAATGGCTGACCCGACAACTCCGAATCCGACAGGCGCGGGCGGTCCCCCGTCTGGCCTCGATCCCGGCACAGCGAACCAAATGGAGGGGATGATGGAGGCGCTGCGCGAGGCGAACAGGGTGGCGGGGTTGTCGGAGGAGCACCTCAAAGCTATGGCCGAGCACGCCAAGAATGTCACCAAAAATCTTGACAAGGAAAAGCTTTCTTTCATCGTTGGGCTTTTCGACAAAGTCGAAAACAAGCTCGCCGAGATCAACAGGTTCACTAAGAAGTTCGTTCACGAAATCCGCAACATCAAGGACACCAAGGAAGCCAAGGAGCAGATTGAGGACATGGTGAAAGCCATGAAAGACGCCCTTGCCTCCCAGAAATCTTTTTCTGTTGGTGCTGCTGCGATTCGCAGGCAAATTGGTGATTGGGAAAAGGCCCTTTCGAAGTTTGGTGACGAAGCTAGGGACCTCACCACAGGCGAGATGAGGGACCTGACCAATCTTGCTGAGCGCACCGCTAAGGCCGGGAAGGATTTTTCCTCGTCCATAAAGAAGTCCGAGATCGGTAAGCTTGGGGATTTCATTCGCGGCGCTACGACGACGCGCAGGAAAGGGTACGTGCCGGAACTGAGGGAGCAGTGGGGAGCCATGAAGGAGGCTTACCAAGCCCCCCGCCTCGCCCGCATGGCTGCGACTGAGGGGGGCGCGGCAGGCGGAGTGATGGACAAAGTAATGGACGGAGTGGTGGACGCAATCGAAGGTGGCGTCGGTGCGTTGGAAGTGGGCATGGAAGCACTGAGCGGGCCGTTGGGGTGGCTTGCAATCGCGGTCGAAGCGTTGATCGCGGTGTTTGACAAGTATGTCAAGCAGAACAAGGATATGGAGGCTAAGCTCGCCAAGGGCGGGCTGTTCACCGGAAGCGCCATGCTTGACCGCCTCGGTGGCACGACTCTGGGCGGCGAGGATGCGTTCGCGAGGACGCGACGCGCCTTGACTCCTAGCGGTCTCGGTCTCAACGAGCTTGGTATTACGTGGCAGCGCAACCTCGACATCGCCGCAGCTTTGACAGAGGGAGGCTACGGGATCAAAAGCATGCTCGGGGAGGAACGTTTGGCGGACGCCCGCCCGATCACCACGGGGGTCAGTGCCTTGACCTCCGGCTTCGCTGGCGGTGGGTTCGGTCAGGTGCAGAGGATAGTCACCGGGATCGGCAGGGTTCTCGGGATGACGGACGTCGAGGGAGTGCAGGAAGTCTTGAAGATGCTGGAACAATACTCCCAGACCTTGGACAGCACGGAAAAGTTTCTTGCGCAGATCGAGAAGGACACCGACGCTGCCGGAATCTCCACGACCAAGTACCTCAAGATCATCGACGAGGTGAGCGGTCATTTCAATAAGATGAACAAGGAAATCAACCAGACCTTGGGCATCATGCGCGAGCTTGGCC
>Ga0187874_10003814_pt1 | contig 10350 bp, 9 predicted proteins | sample June2016WEW_16_1_3_FD_132993 | JGI IMG/M metagenome (GOLD analysis project Ga0187874, IMG submission 132993) | Peatland microbial communities from SPRUCE experiment site at the Marcell Experimental Forest, Minnesota, USA - June2016WEW_16_150 | ecosystem: Environmental > Terrestrial > Soil >... | reverse complement strand
GAGCCGAGACGACGCCTTCGGTTAGAAGTGCCATCGCCGTCCGTATGGAGTGGTCGAGGATCTCATCGTTGTTCTTCTCCCCGAACATCTTTGCGACAAAGTCGTCACCGATACGGAGCGCCACTTCCTCACGGGACATATGCGCTTCGAGTTCCCGGATCCGGGCCGCCACTCCATTGATCCCGACAAGCACTTCGACCCGGTCGGCAAGGTCGCTTGCGATCGGGATCTCGACAGCCATGCTGGGGTCGATCCCGCGGGAACGCGCCTCCTGAGCGAGTGCAATCGCCCGGGAAAGCCCGTCCATCAGGGTCTTCCCGTACGCTTCCATCTCAGGAGAGAGCTTGAGCATGATGATAGATTGGAGACCTCAAAATTTATACTGTGGTATTTTGCGGTTCAACCGTCAGAAAAAGAAGATTTGGAGAATGAGATCAGGGTTGTTTTTCTTCTCTGATCTCCTCGATCATGGACGGCAGGCCTGTCTCGCCCATCTGCCAGAGCGTGAGCGTGGCGCACGAGCGGAGGATCTCGTCGGCATCAGAAAGCCGCCGGGTGAGCGGGGCCACCGCGGGTTTCCCGATCCGGCAGAGCGCCCGGGACAGAAAGCCACGCAGTTCCTTGTCCTCGCTTGCCATTGCGGAAATAAGCGGTTCCACCGCCGGTTCCCCTATCTCGCCCAGCGCAGCAGCTGCATAGCGCCGGAACTCGCGGTCGGGAGTTTCGTTCATCGCCGCGATGAGGGGCGCGATCGCGGGCACACCCGTTTTTGAGAGCGCAATTGCACGGTACCAGCGTCTGTCATCGTTTCCTGCAGCGGCAAGGGCGCGAATCAGGGGCTGTACCGCCGGCTCTCCGGCATCCGCCAACGCGAGAACCGCATGATGGCGGTTATCAATTGCAGGGTCGTCAAGCTGCATGATTAAAAAGGCAATATCCTCGTTGCCGTCTTCATGGTTATCTGGAGTCATGGGAACACCGGTACAGTTCATATTTCGTGCGGCAGCTCATGTGTGTTGTTATCGGCATCGGCCCCCTGGGGGGAGGCTTGATTCTTTCCTTATGGGGTCAGGTAAACCCGAGCCATGATGGGATAAAGAGAATGCAGAAGAACGCCGCCATCAGGATAAGTCCGAGAGGGACTCCGGTTTTTGCCCATTCACGGCTCGAAATCCCCATCTTCCCTGCCGCGATGATGTTGGGGATGTTCCCCGGGATCAGCATGCCGCCCGCAATCAACAGGCCCATGAGTGCGCTTGTGATCTGCTGGGATGAGAGCACCGGGTTGATCTCCGCGGCAGCGAGGGTCGCATTGTCAAGTACCGCCGAAACGATGTTGATCCAGTACAGCCCGGCGGAGGGGATCGAAACGACATACTCAAGGATGAGCGGCTTGAAACCCTCGCCAAGAAAAACAAGCGCCATGATGAAGAGGTAGACCTTCCCGGCCCTGATCAGGATCTCCCGGATCGTTTCGCGCTCAACAGTGCATTCGAGTTTCTCATCGACGGTATGGCTCCGGGAGAAAAGGATGACACCAACAACCCCGAGGAGAACAATGGCAGGGACGATAAAGATACCCAGCCGGTCGAAGAGGAACGTGAACCCGGCATGGTAGGGGGCGCCCGAGAGTTTCGAGACCACGATCGTGGTGAGGGGTTCGCCCAGCGGGGTGAGGCCGGCCCCGAGACCGATAGAGAGGCAGGATACCACCGCGATCTCCACCTTTGCTTTTTTCACCACGGGGAGGGCGTTGACGATCTCGACAAGGATAATTGCAGCAAGGATGGCGGAGATAATACTCGATACAAGGCCGAGGACGACAATAAGCAGAAAGACGATCCATGTGAGGGAGAGCCGGTCGACCATCTCCACGATCGCAGACTGCAGCCGGTGGTAGAAGATGGAGATCAGGAGCCCGAATACGAGCACTATCTGGACGATACCAATCGGGATACCAAAGAGGCTCGTGACATGCAGGGGGGAGAGGAGTGCCTCCTGTACGATCGCAAGGCTCCAACCGGTCTGCTCACCGGGGATAATGATCAGGCCGGAGAGTGTCAGGACCACAACCCCGCAGGCAAACAGGAACACCTCGAGGTTGTGCTCGATGCACTTCACCCGGAACGGGAGAATGAGGACGAGCAGAAAGATGAGGATCAGTCCGACGTTTGCAAGAATCTCCATGGTAAGCCCTCCAAAACACCAGGCATGAGGTGTGCAACCGGTTCCTCACGAGAAGAATGGGGCGCCGAAAAGATTAATGGATTTCTATTGCAAAAAAAAGAACAAAGTATATATCCCCCTATGATGGTATAGACCAATTGATACCGGGGGACCGGCAGTATGGCGCAGGACATTCTCGATACCGTCAGCACAATACGGGATGCGGCAGTAGGGCGATGCCGGAAACGGATAGAGGATGCGGCAAAAAAAGCAAAGGGGATCATCCACAGAAACCCGGCGGAAGAGGAAAACTCAGGGCTGTGCTGTGAACCGCAGTGTGGCGTTACCGCTGTACTGAAGCGCAAACACGGGCTTTAAAGGAGAGGGTCACGATGGATTCTGAAAAATCGCTGCTCCAGCAGATCCGGGACAGGGAGCAGGAATTTGCCATAAAGATCGAGGCCGCAAAGCGGGAAACCGAGGCTGAAATCGCGGCTGCATACCAGCAGGCTGATACGATTATCACGGAGGCCGGAAAGCGGAGGAAAGCAGCAGCGGAGGCGCTGCTGCACGAGGAAACAGCAACAACAGGTGCTGAAGTTGACCGCATAAAAAAAGAGGCGGCCGCCTTGGCAGAGGCTGCCCGGAAAAACGGGGAGAGACACCTCCCCTCCGCTGTGGAAAAGATTACAGAGTTTGTGACAAGCCTCTAGGCCGGGCCATTGTTCCCAAAAAAAGGAGTCCTATGCTCCAGAAGATGAAACGGATCCAGGTCATCGGGCCAAAAAAGGAGTTCGGTGCAGTCGTAGACCTGCTCTATCACGAGGGGACGATCCACCTGGAAGATGCCTGCCAGTGCATCCCGAAAGAGGAGATCCACCTCATTCCGATGGAGAAGGAAAAAACTGCGGAAGTTGCTGATATACAGGGGAGAATAGCCGGGATCCTCTCGACGCTCCCGGACGCCCCGGCGGATCCGGCAATAGATGAACAGATCGCAAGTGAGCTGCAGGACAAAACCAGGGATGACCTGATCACCCGGGCACACGAGATGATCCGCGAACTGGAGTCGGTCACCCGGGAGCTGGCATCAAGGAAAAGCGACCTGAAATTAAAGATCACGACCTGGGACAGGTACGCAAAAATACTTAATTTTATCCAGCCCATGGAGCGCGAGCTCCCGGTTCTCGAAAATTATGAAGTAACCATCCTGCTGATCCAGAAAGAGTTCAGTGAGGTCCTTGACCTGATCAGAAAGGAGCTCGCCACCATTACCCACGACCAGTTCGAGATGAACTCGATGGCGGTGGATGCCGAGACGCTCGCCACGATCATGGTATTCAACAAGCGCTATTCCCAGGCAGTCCACTCCTTCGTCTTCTCCGTCAATGTCAACGAGGTCCGCCTCCCGCAGGAGTACATGGGTAAGCCGTTTTATGCGATGTTTGCCCAGATCGAGGGTGACAAGGCACGTGCGGCAGAAGAGATCCGGCTGATTGACGAGAAACTTGCCGCCCTCTCCCACCGCTGGTATCACGAGCTGACATACCTGAAAAGAACGTTTGAGGATATCAGCGAGGAACTCCTCGCATTCAACAAGTTCGGCCATTCCGAATATATGTTTGTCGTGATGGGCTGGATCCCGAAAAAATTCCTCAGGCGGATGAAAGAAGCGGTAAAAAAGACATTCGGGGACCGGGTGATTATAAGCGAGCTCGGGGTAGGGGCAGAAGAGATGGAGAAGGCACCCACCTTTTATGACAATCCCCGTTGGGTCAAACCCTTCGAGACGATCATGCAGCTGGTCTCCCCTCCGGCGTACCGGGAGGTCGACCCGTCTCCGGTGCTTGCGATTTTCTTCCCGTTTTTTTTCGGGCTCATGGTGGGGGACATCGGTTACGGGCTCGTCATTCTCGCATTTGCCCTGATCGTGAAGAAAAAACTCGGGGCCAACGCCTTTGCAAAAAACATCTCGGAGATCCTGATCATCTCATCCATCCCGACCATCATCTTCGGGTTCCTGTACGGGGAATTCTTCGGCGATTTTGGGGAAACAATGGGTTGGATCCAGCCTGTTCATCTTTTAGGCATCACCTGGAACCGCGTGGATGCGATGATCCCCATGCTGATCTTTGCCCTTGCCGTTGGGGTGGTCCATGTCTTTTTAGGCCTCGTGATCGGCATCCGCAACGAGATGATCCGGAAGAACAAAAAACACGTCGCAGAAAAAGTGGGGATGTTGTTTGTGATCACGGCAATTCTCCTCCTCCTCACGCTGGCACTCAAAAAGATCCCGTCATGGATGATGTATCCCTCCGTGGCCATGGCGATCGTTGCCCTCCTCCTGATCATCTACGGCGGCGGGGCGCTGGGCCCGATGGAGATCATGAGTTCGGTAGGGAACATTTTGTCCTATGCGAGGCTGATGGCGATCGGCATGGCATCCGTGATCCTCGCTATAGTGGCGAACAGGATCGGAGGAGCGATCGGGATCGCGATCATCGGCGTCATCGCCGCAGTGCTCCTGCATACCCTGAATATCATCCTAGCCATGTTCAGCCCGTCCATCCACTCGATGCGGCTGCACCTGGTGGAGTTCTTCTCCAAGTTCTACGAAGGGGGAGGGGTAATGTATAAGCCGTTCAAAAGGGTGTGAAGGTTTGGGTTGGGAGAAATTCTTGGCGTTGGACGGAATCACTTGATTTTTCCGTTGTTATCCTCCCGTCCTCCGGAGGGGCCCTGAGGGCGTGATCAATCACACCAGAAGACTTTCCGGAAAAAGAACAAAAACCCCGAACTCTTTAAAAAATCATCAGGAAATTCTCTTAATGCACCTGGGGGCTTCACCTTTTTAACTCCACCCCGGCACGCTTGTGGCATCCCCCACACTATGATAACCCTACGCGCAAAACGCCTGCCTTTGTTTTCGCGCTATCCACGAGGTTTATCTGTTAACTGCGTCAGGAGTCAATACGCCTGTCATCACAAGGGCGGCAGGGGCGGCGAGGGAGGACAGGCACTCTCGCCTTCTCACTCATGTACATAAGGTATTGAATCTCAAATGATGTGGTTTTCTCCACAAGAGAGTAAAAATGGCGTAAAACCTATACACTCACGGCTGGTGTTCAGCCCATGCCCTGTATCTTTTTCGCTATCTTTTCCTTCTGGGCCTTTTTCTTGCGCTCGAGGATCCGCTTCACTTTTTTTAACCGGAAGAGGTCCTCCCGCTCCCTCTCCTCGATCGCATTCTTGATAAACTTTGCTTGGCTCTTCAGCTCGGGTATCAGGACCTGTTCGAGGGCATTCACCCTGCGCCGGTTCCTCTGGATCTCCGCGCCCAGCCTCCGCATGGCAGTCTCGGTCTCCGCCAGCTCGATCAAGAGGTCAAGTTCTGCCTCAAACCGCTCGGCAGTCTCATCGATCCGTCCGCTGGTGGCAATCACACCATACCCCCGTTCGAGCATGCTTTTCGAAACCCGTTTCTTCTCGATCACCGGTACCGGAACACCCATGATATTTTTCCCGGTGATATCAACCGTTATTGCCCGGCGGGTGGCAAACGATGCGGACCGGATCGTGACCGGGTCATCGACTGCCTGCGCTACTAGGAGTGCCATGTCTGCCGAGCGTGAGATCGCATCGAGTTCGTCGCGGGATGTGGAGACCGTGTTGAGGATCTTGAAAAATTCCTGAATGAGTGCATCCATCTTCTCCCGGAGAAGGTCCCGGCCCTGCTCGGCAAGCTTGATCTGCGCTTTTGTTTTCATCAGCTCCATCCGGGTAGGCTTGACCTGTTCCATCACTCACCGTCCCGGTTCCCTGTGGGCAGGATGGTACTTTGTAATATACTCCTTCTTGATCCGTTTTAGCTCATCCTCGGGAAGGATCGCAAAGAGGTCCCATGCAGTCGAGAGGGTTTTTTCAATGGAGCGATCCTCGTCACCCTGTGTGATAAACCGTTTTTCAATCTCATCGGCAAATTTCAGGTATTTCTTGTCCAGCTCCGTGAGCGCCTCTTCCCCGACAATGGCAACAAGCCTGCGCAGGTCTCTCCCGTAGGCGTACGAGGCATACAGCTGGTCTGCCACCCCCCTGTGGTCTTCCCTTGTTTTTCCTGGACCAATCCCGAGGTTCATGAGCCGGGAGAGGCAGGGGAGGGCATCGACCGGCGGGTCAGCGCCCCTGCGGAAGAGATCCCGTGAGAGCACGATCTGCCCTTCGGTGATATACCCGGTCAGGTCCGGGACCGGGTGGGTGATGTCGTCGTCCGGCATGGTCAGGATGGGGATCTGCGTGATGGACCCGCTCTTTCCCTTGAGCCGGCCGGCCCGCTCGTAAATGGATGCGAGATCCGTGTACATATACCCGGGATACCCCCGCCGCCCGGGCACTTCTTCGCGTGCCGTCGAGATCTCACGGAGCGCTTCGCAGTAGTTGATCATGTCCGTTAATATCACGAGGACGTGGAGGTTATGGGTGAACGCGAGGTATTCCGCAACGGTCAGGCCGCACCGGGGTGCTGACAGCCGTTCGACCGTGGGATCATCGGCAAGGTTCATGAAGAAAACAACACGCTCCAACGCCCCGGTGCTCTCGAAGTCACGCATGAAAAAGGAGGCCTCCTTGTGCGTGATCCCCATGGCAACGAACACCACGGCAAACTGTTCCCCTTCCCCGAGGACTTTTGCCTGCCGGGCGATCTGGGCGGCGAGCTTGTTTGCCGGCAGCCCCGAGCCGGAGAAGATGGGCAGTTTCTGGCCACGGACGAGCGTGTTCAGTCCGTCGATAGTGGACATGCCGGTCTGGATGAAATCCGCCGGTTTGTCCCGGGCCGAGGGATTGATCGGAGTCCCTGCGATATCGAGGATCGCATCCGGGATGATCTCCGGGCCGCCGTCGCGGGCCTTGCCGACACCGGAAAACACCCTGCCGAGCATGTCGATGGAGACATTGATCCGCGCCGGCTCGCCGGTAAAACGGACCTTTGTCGCCTCGGTATCAATCCCCCGGGTACCCTCGAAGACCTGGACCACGGCAAGGTCTTCCGAAATGTCGAGGACCTGCCCCGTCCGTTCCTCGCCATCTTTCAGGAAGATCCGGACGATCTCCCCGAACGATGCCCCTTTCACGTTGCTGACAAAGATCAGGGGGCCAGAGACATACGTGATCGTCCGGTAATCCCGGGTGACGAGGGGGGCCTGCTTCATTTCTCCACCTCCAGGGCAGTAAGCCCGGTGCTGATCTCCCCGATCATCTTTTTGAGGTCGTCTATGTTCCCGATATCCTTCATCCGCCCGATGCCTGTCCTAAACGGGAGGCCCTGGATCTGCTTGAGCGTGACGCCGCGGTTCATCGCATCGTTCATCTGTGCATAATAGGTCATGATCACCTTGAGCATCAGGTACTGTTTCTCCATGGGGCAGAACGAGTCCGTGTCGCTGTAGGCACTCTGCTGGAGGAAGTCTTCCCGGATCATCCGTGTCACTTCCAGAATCGCCTTTTCACTCTCCGGCAGCGCGTCCGGACCGACCAGCTGGACAATTTCCTGCAGCTCGACTTCTTTCTGGAGCAGGTACATGGTTTTTTCCCGGAGCTCGCGCCAGTCCTTTGCCACATGTTCCACGTACCAGTTCCCGATGCTGTCGAGATAGAGCGAGTAACTCTTGATCCAGTTCACCGCGGGGAAATGCCGGCGGTACGCGAGACTGGTATCCAGTCCCCAGAAGGTCCCGACCACCCGGAGCGTGTTCTGGGTGATCGGTTCGGAGAAATCACCGCCCGGGGGAGATACGGCACCAACAACTGTCACCGACCCGATCCGCTCGCCGGTACATGCGCACTCGACCCTACCCGCCCGTTCGTAAAAGGCGGAAAGCCGGGTGGCAAGGTACGCGGGATAGCCCTCCTCGCCGGGCATCTCCTCGAGACGCCCGGACACTTCCCGCAGCGCTTCACCCCACCGCGAGGTCGAATCCGCCATCAGGGCAACATCGTACCCCATGTCACGGAAGTACTCGGCAATGGTGATGCCGGTATAAATCGAGGCCTCCCTTGCAGCCACCGGCATATTGGAGGTGTTCGCGATCAGGATGGTCCGTTCGATCAGCGGGAGATTGGTCCGCGGGTCAACCAGCTCGGGAAACTCAGTAAGCACGTCCGTCATTTCGTTGCCCCGCTCGCCGCAGCCGATATACACGACAATCTGCGTATCCGACCACTTGGCAAGGGTCTGCTCGGAAACGGTCTTGCCGGTCCCGAAGCCGCCCGGGATCATCGCCGTCCCGCCTTTGGTGACCGGGAAGATGCAATCGAATACCCGCTGCCCGGTGACAAGGGGAAGGACCGGGTCGAGCTTTTTCCGGATCGGCCGGGGGATCCTGACCGGCCAAACCTGCATCATGGGCAGCCGGGTGCCATTGTCAAGGACGCAGACGGTCTCTTCTACAGTGAACGAGCCGCTTCGGATTTCCGTTACCGTACCAGAGACTCGTGAAGGGACGAGGATCCGGTGCTCGAAATGGAACTCCTGTACAGTCCCGATCACGTCACCGCCGCTCACCTTGTCGCCTTCTTTTACTGAGGGCGAAAACTCCCATTTTCTCTCCCGTTCAAGCCCCGGGGCGGAGATTCCGCGGGCGATAAAATCCCCGCATTTCGCGAGGAGCACCGGCAGCGGGCGCTGCACGCCATCATAGATGGAGGAGAGGAGGCCAGGCCCGAGCTCGACCGAAAGGGGGGTCTCCGTATCCTCAACGTTCTCACCTATGGTGAGACCGGTTGTGTCCTCGTAGACCTGGATTACCGCCTCATCACCCTCCAGCCGGATGATCTCCCCCCGGAGTGCCTCTTCTCCGACTTTCACCACGTCATACATCCTCGCCCCTTTCATACCGCGGGCGGTGATAACGGGACCGGAGATCCTCGAAATGGTTCCCTGGATCATACCTTCACCTCCTCAGGACGATGTTGTATCCGATCGCTTTTCTTAAGAGTCGTTCAATATAGGACTGCCGGTCAACCTCTTTGGATTTTGAGGGAATGGGGATGATAAGCGGGCGGGCCAGCCGTTCGATACGGGTCATCAGCTTCTCATCAAGGGAGAGCATGTACTCCTCGTTCACCGCGACAATTCCGATATCATCCTTATACAGCAGCGGGGGAATCACTTTTTTTGCCTCCTCCAGGTTTCCCGCTTCCAGCACCTCGACCCCCGCGAGCCGGAACCCCGATGCCCGGTCACTGTCGGTCACGACCACGAACTTATACATATATCAGTTCCTCCTTGAGCTGGTCAAGCGGAAAATCCGCTGTTTTGCACCGCGAGATGATCCGGATATTGGTGATCTCATTGTACTTTGCCCAGAAGTACCCGATCACCGAGGCAACGCTCAGGGGGTCCGAAAAAAAGGCATCCACGCCTTTTCTGATCAGGTACTTCTCGAGCTGCTTTTCGAGAACGGAGATCTTCCCCATGACAACAGTCTCAGGAATATCCGCAAGGAACCGGTATGGGGTCTGTTCCAGCGCCCGGACTGCCTCGTTTACCGTGTGCAGGGTTACGAGGTGCTCCAGATCCTTTACATTAAGTTCCTTTCCACCTTCGATCAGGAAATCAAGCACAACGTCTTCCTTGACATGATCCCGGATCATCCGCAGGATCGTCTTGATGTTCACCACATCGATCTCCGTCCCGAGGATATCGCGGATGAGTGCATTGTTGTAGGACCGGGTTCTGACAGTCTCAAGGGCATTCTCATAATAATACCGGTCCAGTGCGCATTCAAGGATCGCAAGATCCCCGGAGTCAGCGAACTCCTTGTAGTGTTCAGTCAGGGGGCGTGCATACACGATCTCCCACGTGGCAAGCATGTCGATTACTGCCCGCACGTCGGGTTGTTTGATCAGCTCGGTGAGGGTCGCCTCATCCAGTTCCCCGGCGGGCACCAGGCAGTCGAGGATCTCCTCATTGGTAACGTGTATGTTTTTTCCCCGGAGGATTGTCGTGATGTTCTGGACATCCCACCGGTGCAGGAAGATCCTGATGTATCGTTCCGCTTCGCTGTCCTTGACGAACTTCAGGATTTTCCGGAACGTGCGGGTGAAATTTTTCCTGAGGGCATATTCAATGCAGAGCACGTCGGAGTACTGGACTTTTGCCGAGATAATATCATCCCGGTATGGCGT
>Ga0187874_10003810_pt1 | contig 10359 bp, 21 predicted proteins | sample June2016WEW_16_1_3_FD_132993 | JGI IMG/M metagenome (GOLD analysis project Ga0187874, IMG submission 132993) | Peatland microbial communities from SPRUCE experiment site at the Marcell Experimental Forest, Minnesota, USA - June2016WEW_16_150 | ecosystem: Environmental > Terrestrial > Soil >... | reverse complement strand
CCATTTTTATCTACTTCGACAAAATATGGTAGGTCTTCCCCTGTTGGCTTATATGTACTCATAAAGACTCCTTTTAAGGGTTTTGCTTTCTCAATTTTTGTTATACGAGCTGTTTTTGTGTAGAGTTCGTAGCACTTCTTGACAAATTCAAGGAGAGCATTGGCGAATAGTTGGCCATGGACATACGAATCAACTATTAAATCTCTGTCTCCATTGAGATTTTCTTTCCAAATGCGGCATCCCCCATAATTGTAAAGGGCTTGCTTAATTTCGTCCACTTTCCTCTCCTTTCCGGTTCCTGTCACCGGGCAAATGTGGGTGGTTAATAAATTGTGGCGGCTTACACTCAGAGTCCTTTTTACCAGAAGCCTGACACGGGCGAAGTAGGTCACATTGCCTACGGGACGCCGAAAAGTGGCTTGCTCATTCTCACTGGGAGCCAGAGGCCGCCACAAACTGTATTATCTCTTCCCCGTAGTCTGTACCGCGCCGCCACATGCTGTCTTCTTATGCTTCCGATGCTTCACCTTTGCCGATGGAGTTTTCTTTTCCGGCGTTGAGTAGTAGTAGTAATTATTTGTGACATTCGGAGTGGACACTGGAGTGGACACAACAGAAGGTAAAGCTGCTACCGGCGCGGCGGGAGATATGGACATCGGAGTGGACATTATTGTAGGTGGTGTCCCTTTTATCCTCCCGACAATCCTGATAACTGCCGCAGGGTCATTTAGTGACGCGCTGCCTCCAACGGTTATTCCCGCACCGCCTACTCCATTTTGCCCACCGCCCAGGCCATTTATACCGATCTGTGATGCTCTTACTTTCCCAGCCAGTTCAAAGGACAGGTCAAGACAATACTCGTCATGTCCGTAGTAAGGCCCGTAATCTTTGTCAAGGCGCGTCATGTAGTTTGAATAGTTGATGGAGTCATACCAGAACGGCCAGATTACCCAATGACTGTAATCCTCAACAAGCGGAGGCAGGATTATGGTATCATACGGCTGGCAGATATTCAGTCCCTCGATATGGTACAGCCTGCCGTTGTAGTTCAGTACGTTCTGGTCAAAGCCTCCGCCAGTAAATCCGGCGAGTTCAGCTTGGAGAAGTGGTATCTCTTGGAGTCGGTCAATATCATTTACAACCGCGCTCCCATTCCCCGTATTATTCCCTGCATTACCTACCGCTGCCAGGGCTGTGCCGCCTACAGCAATTTGAGATTGTTGCTGAGACTGAGACTGCGTTGCGCTGGCTCTGCTACTCGACCGGGAAGAGGATGAAGAGGTCGAAGAAGATGAAGCAGATGGGTCGGCAGGCGGATCAGGCTTTACCGGGCAAGCAAAAGCGGTTGAGGTTGAAATTAACATCGCCACGGAACAAATCAGTACGTTGAGTTTCATTGAGGCCTCCTTTAGTTTGTTTACCATCTACTTCTCTGGCCACTTTGTTTTCTTGAACCGCAAACTTTACATCGTTTAGGGTAAAAAGGTATGATCACTAACCAACATAAAAAGGTACACGCCACCATAACCAAAGTTAATATGGTAGTATGTCGTTTAAATCCAGTTACCCTTCCACAACTTACACAATATGCTGTTACCATGACATCACCTCCACTGGCTTCTTATCCACTCTAATATTGCCAGTTAATTTCATATTTGTATCGTCTGTAAAATAAACATTAAAGTAATTCTGACCATAGTAGATATTTCCCGGGTAATGAATATCTAGCCAATCCATCATGGCCTGTTTCCCTGCTACATTGCATTTATTGATAAAATCCGGTGGAGTTGGAACCTTGCAATTATTAAACTCAAAGTTTGCCCAGAAGATGTGTCTCCCCATTATTTTCCCGTCAATCAGTGGCTTGTAATATGGCACCACATTTTCAACGACAAACTTGCCTTTAAAATATGTCTGCAAAAAGATAATTTCTTGGTACAGCGACATGTCAGGGTAGCGTTTCAGTTTATGTCTTGTAAATTTTGCCATTTTTGAATGTGTTTGGCATGGAGGAGATGACCAAATAAAATCAAATTCCTCAAAATGTTCAATTAAATATCGGTGGGCGTCTCCAACTATTACAGTGTCATCCGGATTAAGTCTTTGATAAACTGCTGATATCCGCAGGTCATTCTCAACGGCCGTCACTTCGCACCCCTGCCAGAGTTTCCGATTGCCGCCTAATCCAGAATATAAATTAAGCACTTTCATTTCTTCCCCGCCTGTACCGCGCCGCTGCATGCGGTTTTTTGTTATCCTTCACGCCTATTCCACTGGTTGATTGCATCTTTTGCAGCTTCTTCCTTGTCTACGTATTTAAATCTTGACATTGGGCCTATCATGTCTTCACAGGCACTATCTCTGAAATCGCCGTCACAGCAGACATACGCCACCCATCCATCAATATCGTCGTAGCGAATGCGAGTCCTTTTCGACCCACAGAACGGGCATGGGAGAATAACAAAGCGTTCCAGTAGAGTAGTGTTAGATTTCTGCTGTGCTATCACCTTTGCAAGTATTATCAATTTTCTTATCCTTGTGAAAAACATTACGCATCCCGCTAAGCCCAAACAGTTAATTCTCCGCCGCAAAATGGACAATATTTCCAATTTTTATCGCAATACATTTCTTGGTTGCCACACTGAGTTGCCCACCAATGGCGGTAATCATTTTCATTTTGCTCCCAGAAACAATAATGCCCAGGTGAATATGACATTTTAAATGTCTCCCTATTTACATTCCTTTTTGGGTTAGTATTCAGCAGCCCATTCAATATCAGCGGGCAGCCCGAAACTCGCGGATTTTGCTTTCCAGCATTCCGTCTCGCGGGTCTCTAGGAAATATCCTCTCCCCTCGGTTGGGCAATGGCAAGCTAGATACCGGAATGGCTCTTTAAATCCCGGCAGGCTGAATTGAACGACTTGCATAGGGTAGCCTTTCCCGTCATCTTCTACTTTATCGATAACGGCAAATCCTTCTAATTCTTTCATCTTGATTTTGTCCATCTTTTCATAAGCGACTCGCCGTTGTTCCATGTCTCTTATGGCAAAAACCTGAGATGCAGACAGTTCACCATGGCGCACTTGATCGAATAGTGGCTTATCGAATTGGACGTTATTGATTTGATAGATAGTTTTTTTGTGGCCATAAGACAGCAGGTATTCTGAGGTTTTTTCGTCCATGTAGATGTAGCCGGAGACCTTATCAGGGAAGGTGACGCTGGTCAGGCCGATGCAGCCGTCCATGTAGATGTAGCCGGACTCTTTCGGGAAGGTGACGGAGGTCAGTCCGGTGCAGCCGTTCATGTAGATGTAGCCGTAGCCGGAGATCTTATCAGGGAATGTGACGCTGGTCAGGCCGATGCAGCCGTCCATGGAGATGGAGCCGGAGATCTTATCAGGGAAGGTGACGGAGGTCAGTCCGGTGCAGCCGTTCATGGAGATGTAGCCGGTAATGCCTTTATATTTCTTAACAAACTCATGCCATTCTGCGGCAGTGGCGATAATAATATTGCCTTGATAAATCTCTTTTCTCATTGTATCCTCCGTTAGTCAACCACAGGTTTCATTTGATCTGATGTAAATTCAAACTGCCGCCGAAGTTCGTAAAAACCTTCTTCCAACTCTGCCGTTTTAATTTTCCCCTTTCCTTTGCCATGGTCAGGGTGAACAAGTTGGCATTTTGACAGGGCCTGAAGATAGCCAAAGACAAATTGATCAACATCTTTCGGGAAAAATGTTCCGTTCTGGACATCGTGGTTATTCCCGTGGCTGCCGGTCATAAGCGTTTTTGATGCTGAGGGAATGAGTCCGGTTGGTAAACTGTCGATTTTCACAAGGCAAAGGTCTCCGTGGCGTATTGCTTTCATAGTGTTCCTCCTTTTGATTACTGATACTTTCTAAAAGTGAATGTTTCCTAGTCTGCAACATTCTTCCCTCTCCCTATTCCGAGACTGCCGGATTACGTTTCTAAAACTGCAATTTGGTGAACGCTTGCCATGAGATGAATTTTGATTCTATAAACAGGGTCTTTCCTGGTTATGGCTGACTTGGTATCTTCCACCACTTCTTTTTCATTTTCGATATACACGGCATCAGCGTAATACTTCAGGGGCGGTTTTTTCCGTCCGTTAAGGGTAACGGCAGGGGCCAATACGAAAGGCACCTCACGGCGAAGATTTGACACTTTCCCGGCCTTTTCTAGCATCTTCAGTTGACACCATCGGTCATATTGCTTTTTTGAGGCATACCGGACGCCATCAACAATGACAGGCTGGTTACGATACCGGAGTTTTCCTGGAGGCGGGGCTTCGATATTCCCGGCAGCTATATTTTTCGCCATCAAATTTTTGTACTCTTCTTCACTCATTCTCATTGTCTAGCCCAAGGGCATTGATACTGGCGGGTCATCTTTTACCTCTACGTTGATAATATTCCACTCTGCGCTGATTCTCATATCTCCGAGCATAATGTCGGGATGAACATCGTCATAATCTTCAGGGACTTCAATTGTGAGTACTAGGTATTTCATGATTTCCACACTCCTAATCTACGAAGTAAAGCCGCACAGCTCATCTTCTCTTTTTCCTTGGCGATCTTCTTCTGATCTTCCGCTTCCTTCAACTCTCTGTCCCGGCGTAAGCGACGCCATGTGATGAGATGCTTTGACATTTTTCCCCCAACAAAGAATAAGACCTGCCAACTCCACGGCCTTCAAACGATGATCCATATTCACAATGAGAACACCAATATTTTATTCTCATTTGAGGGTCAGTCTTTTTTACTCTAGGTCCTTTAGGATGGTGAATATATTCTTTCCCTTTAAGCTTCCATTTATGGAAAAGTCCGCCACAGTTAAAACACTCTCTATATCCGGTATCGACTGGTATAATTCCTCTTTTACGTAGGAAAACTTCAAGAAATTTCGCCATTTCTTACTCGCAGTCTGGATGAGCTGACCATCCGCAATTAGGACACTTTACTCCATCTCGGTCAGGAATTACCTCGGTATCACATTCAGGGCAAGTGTAATCGGGGTATTCTGGCGGGGTCATGGCATCATAATGGAGTTGACACCTTCTAAGTGTCTGTACGTTCTTTTGATATTGGTCCATGATTTTTCTCCCAGAGTGCGTTTAACCGAATGAGTTCCTTCTCGTAATTTATCCCGTAAAGAGCTGCAAAACTGTGTCTGCCAATCCGATGCAACTGAAAATGATGAGGGTAGCATAGGGGGATCGTTCGGTAATCAGAGCATTTTAAACCTTTGCCCCCTGTTTCAACATGATGATGAGTCGCCTTCGTAACGCATCCCTTCACAATGCAGGGACGGGTGTCTATCCATTTCAAATAAGCCTTGTCTCTTGATGTTTTTTCCTTAAAAAAGGTCTTCATATCTCTCCAACTAGCGTTTAGACCGGACAAGCGGGCCAAACGGTCGTTGTCACTCTAACCTCTCTCCGCACCTAAAAAGGAATATCCGAATCATCAAACGGCGGATTGTGCTCATCATATTCATTTGACCGGTCAATGGTTGCTTCACCCTTGAACCGATACTCTTCTGATTCTTTAATTATGTCTTTTATTCCATCCGAAAGAGAATCGAAAACATCCTCATCCCACTCGTCTATAACGAACACTACAGACGGGTTAATTTGAGTCGGTACGGTCATTCCTTTAGGAAGTGCCATGACACCATTAACTTTTGTTTTTCCCGTCTCAGAATGGATTATGGACACCATACAAGGCGCGCCCAGGATGTTCCGTATGTCAAAACCTTTTTCTTCCTCTTTGGTAAAGGCTTTTCCCCTCCAAGTTTCGAGGTCTTTACGGAGATTAGCTTTTTCGTTAAGGGAAAGAGTGTAGAATTTTGCCACTGCATACGGTTGCCCGGCACAGTCACCGTCAATAATTAATTCGGTCGGCAGTTCCCACACGACCAAAACCTTGTGGGCGACATTTACCTTACCGTTGTAATCGCTCTCTTGTGTCCCCAGATCGATCAGTTTGATGCACCTGGCCGGATATGTCCCAGGGGCTACTGATTTAAAAGTTCCGGTTGATGACGCTACCAATCCCATAAGTCCTCCCCTTTAGCTTTTTTTATACTCATTCTTTCGTAAGATTCCCACACAAGCCAATCTTCATCCTCTTCATGTTTCATGATTTACTCCGTGATAGTTTGTACATCCGAGCGCCTGGAGTATCCAAACCTAGACATGCATCATCCCGGCCTTCATCATAAATCCTATCAGCTTGTCTCCACTCTTCAGGAGTGGTAGCGATTTCTTTATACTCACCCGCGGGGATAGGTTCAAACTCTTCGATTGATTCATACTCGTTAAACGGGTTGTCGGGAATTTCTAAGGAATTGCCTAGCTTACCAGCGTAATAAGTGGCTACAAGGGCGTTGCGAAAATCCCAATCAAGAACCTTTAACCCTAAAGAAGTGAATCGGAAACTAGGCATCCTACCGACATTGGGAGCGAGTATGTAATGTTGCCCTTCATGCGCGATCATCGTTAACCCCTTCTGCAAGTAAAACAGCCTTGTAATGCTTACAATTTTTATAAATCGAATATCCCATACATCCGCACCCGCCGTCTTCTTCAGAAATATCTACCAAATACTGAGGACCGCCATTGATAGAAACGAAATATCTGTCGCATTCAAACTTATCAATGACGATCTCCGTCACGGTTCCCCTCCTGACTTGGCGAAGTAGAGATTTAAGGCGTCAATAATTATTTCGGAAATAAACTTCTTTTCCTTTTTCGCTGTTGAATGAAGTCTTTTCCTCATTTCTTTTGACAGGCAAACTGTTTGCATTACTGAATCTTTACGCATGTTCTAGCCTCCTTTATACCCAAGTCTACCACATATAATTTAAATGTCAATAGCAAACTAAAATTAATTTCCACTTAACAATGTATGCCTCTCTAACGATCTTATCCCCTGGTCTATTAACTGGCTGATTGCCTCTTCAAGCTGGTATCCATCTATTTTGCACAAATCGACAAGGAACTTCCTGTTCCTATACGAAATCATGCCCTCCACGCAGACTTTGACATCATAGCAAGTGCATTGTCTGCATTTCGCATATCGGCCTTTCTGAGAGTCAATACAGGCATTATTTTCTATTTTGCAGGGCATACTCTCTCCTGTGGGGAAGGGGTTAGAACGGGTCAAGATATTTTTCCGTCCATTCTTTTGCTGTTTCTCCAAAATGGAGCCCAGGATATTTTCTTTCAAGTTCCCAAAGTTTCGGAACTATTTCATCATAGGTATGTTTCGGTTCGTCTTCGAGAATAAACAATAGGGTTTCCGTCCAGTCTTTCATTAATCCCGATCCGTATTTCCGGCTAAGTATTGAATTATCAAGATACTCTTGTTTTTTTCTGGCGCGTTCTTCATCCTCAATCCGGATACCCTGCGCCATTCTCAATTTTCGCCCCTCTCGTTTGGTCTGGTCAAGCAACTGCGCCGGAGAAGGAAGAAAAGCCGTATTGAGAATAAAATAATCGCAGGCGTTGGTTAGGGCGGCTTCGGTTTCCATTAAGAGAGAATCTTTGATCTTTGCTAAGCCTTCAACATTAAATTTTTTGTCAAATGTCTTTTGAAGTGTTGCGATACAGAATTTTGCATGTTCATATTTCATAAATCACCAATCCAGTGAAAAGTCTTTTTCTTTTGTTTTAAGTACAAGAGTATCATATTTCTCTCTAAGTTTCGAGCCTGAGAGTATATTTTGGCTCCAAAACGGGTCTTGTTGGCACCATTCTATTACTTTTTGTACTTGTTCAGGGGACCGACTATCTATCCGGAACATAGCATCTATATCTTTAGCCCATCTCACAATGGTTGCTGAGTTTTTTCCATTATTCAAAAGCCGGTTTTCTGGATTGTTTTTAAGAATAAGGTGAGCTAACAAACTCGACAAGCGAAGCGCGTCGGGAGAAAGAGGGTTTAAGGTTTTATTGTTACTGCTTCTGTTACTGCTTCTGTTACTGCTTCTGGTTATAACGGTGTTATCGTTTATTATATCACTGCTTAACGATGTTATAACGGTGTTATCTTTCTTTACTTTCTTTTCATGGCCTAACCATCTGTTTTTCATACCTTTTGCGCCTGATTCTGATTTTTTGGCAATAAAGGCTTGTGCTTCATCAATGATGCTTTGGACTGCAGGATGTTTTGATTCACCTTTTTTCAATTCCTTGGCAAATTCCAACAAGGTCATATTCATACCTTCAGGCTCGGTTGCAAAATCATACAATTCAGTTAAGTCAATGCGGAAAAAAAACGGTTTCCCATCCTTCATAACATCTCCTGGTTAACTGCGGCACCAGTCAGAAATAAGAAAACCTGCAAGGGTGATTGGGGCACCGCATGCAGGCTTTCAGGCTCGGACCCGTTAAGGTCCAGAAGCCAATCGTGACAATTAACGCTCCCCAATAGCTTTGTCGAATATTTAGTTGTTAAATAATACTACCACAAGATAGTAAAATTTCAAGCAAGTTTTTCCATCTTGAAGTTGATAAGCTCAATAGCTTCGTGCGGACCTGGAATACTATGTACTTCAGCGGGACAATGATCGTATTCTTTATCCAAGTTTAAAGCGTAGATAGTCCATAAAGTTCTATCGGCCCATTCGTAAGCGCAGGAAAGCACATCAAAACTATATCGCGGCCATTTCTTCTCAAGCTCTGTTTTTACTTCCCATGGGTCCATGTTATTTTCCTTTCTGGCAGGTTCCGAAACAAGTCGGAAGATTACAATATTCACAACTCCATGAAGTAGTTATCCGGAGATGTGGAATTGCGGCCTTAATTTGATCAAGTAAATGAGGCACCGGATTGTTCAGATAAGCAAAAGGCTTATCGTCTCCATTATGGTAAAGATTGTAGATCATTTCTTCTCTCCATGGCATCGGCATGATTGCGTTGCATACCAGTTATAAACCCACATAGTTGATGTTTTTTCATGGTGTAGGTACTTTTCTTTCTCCTGAAGGAGCCTATCCATTTTGTCATACTCGAATAGAACGCCAGGGAAAAGAGAAAAGAAAATTATGGTGGCGAGCATAAAGCCGACTATCCCGGCAACTATTTCATGGCCGTCTTTCATTATTCAGCCCCGCAAGTTGCGTAAATTTTATTTTTTTTCCTAGTTATTTCTCTAGTGTAGTGGCCGGTAAGCAGAACACGTTCATGAGCGCATGGTAAATTAGAAATATTATTACATATAGGACAATACCATTTGGAAATTTCTACCTCTTCCGTGGCAGGGATATGGTTGACCAATTCCCAATCGTCGTATTGAAAATCCATCAAATAGGGGATGTATGATATACTATTGGGAAATTCTATTTTCTCCTTCACTGCGATTAAAACCGAGTCAGCACTCCATAGACTCCTTTTAATCCCCTCACATTCCCCATTCCCTAATGCTGTTACCGCTTCAATGAAATTCATTACTTGCCTCCTTAAATAACATAGTTTTGTCTCTTCCTTTGTACGGCTCAATAGCAATGAAGCCGCATAGATAACAGCCGTTTATCGGGATTCGCCCCTGAATAGTTATGAAATCGTCAGATCGTTCGTAAATAATACCTGTGGAGCATTTAGGACATTTCACAGTGAGCCCCCTTTGGTTTATTTCAATTGCCTGATAACTTTGACTTTTCTACACCTTACTTTTGAAATATCAGTTCCATAGATAACAATATCATCAATATGGACATGGCACTCTAATACTTTGCCGCTGTTGTACGATCTGGCTAGTTCGGGAGTAGGCGAAAGATGTAATCCCCCGCCGCAGTGACGTTCGGGATTTGGATCAAAATCAGGGCAAATAACGATTCCCTCATATTTAATTTTTCCTGTATAGAAATCACAATTTGTTTCAGGACATACCGACTTATAAAGCACTACTATTTTTCTTTTGGCTGGATAAATTTCAAGAAAGGATTTTATATCGTGCTGAAATGTTTTTGTTTTTATGACAGGAATATCACTTTTATGCACAAAATCACATTCAAAATCTTGCAGTGTGACGATGGCGTGATGGTACGATTCGAGTTTTGAACACGAAAAAATGCGGGTGAAAGAATTATCCCTTGCCACGACGCTGGACGATCCCCATGCCACGACGCTGGACGATCCCCATGCCACGACGCTGGACGATCCCCTTGCCTCGACTCTGGACGATCCCCTTGCCTCGACTCTGGACGATTCCCTTGCCACGACGCTGGACGATTCCCTTGCCACGACGCTGGACGATTCCCTTGCCACGACGCTGGACGATTCCCATGCCACGACGCTGGACGATTCCCATGCCACGACGCTGGACGATTCCCTTG
>Ga0187874_10003808_pt1 | contig 10360 bp, 10 predicted proteins | sample June2016WEW_16_1_3_FD_132993 | JGI IMG/M metagenome (GOLD analysis project Ga0187874, IMG submission 132993) | Peatland microbial communities from SPRUCE experiment site at the Marcell Experimental Forest, Minnesota, USA - June2016WEW_16_150 | ecosystem: Environmental > Terrestrial > Soil >... | reverse complement strand
CAATGATGGCAATTATTCTCCCCGTAACTGTCGCTGGGCCACTCAACGGGAACAAATCCGCAACCGAAGACCACGGAAAGACAGCAAGGGCAATCACAAGCAAAGCACAAGAAAGGCATAAAGGTATTAATAGATTAGTATGGCATTGAGCGAAGAGCAAAGAAAGAAAATAATAAAAGAAAACGAAAAGTGGATCACTGGCTGGAGCCAACCGGACTTCGGCCCAGACTATTCATCCCCGATTGCTGAAGATATTCCCTCTCTTCAGGGCGATAAGGACGGTTTCAACAGAGTGGATATAGGCGGTCTGCCTAACGAGATACGAAGCTATGTCAAAGGCACGAAGCCAATCCCCTCAGACGTGCTTGATGAACTGGTCGATCAGACTGGTGACGAAAACCTAGCCTATGATCTTCTGGATAGGAAAGGCACTCAAATTGCGGAACTCTTCATCAAACGAAATCCGAAGTATGTTCGCAGTGATGAGAATTATCGTCAATTAGTAGAGACACTGTGTTTCAACTTTGCTTTGGATTTGGAATCTTACATCGATGAGGATATCTCCGGGGTAGTACATGAGCTGGTAAAACGGCAAATCTTTACTGTCCAGAATCTCACCGATGCTTTTCAAGCTTTATATGATTCCGGGGGCCTTTCCGAGTATCCAGAGGGCGATCTGAAACCGATTACCCAGCGGCAACTTCAACAGTGCCAGATTCTCGCCACACACAATATACAAGAAGCTACAAAAGCATATATACGCTATCGCGTGGGTGCCGATGTCTTCGATGCAATGACCGCCAAGGAACGTGATGAGCTGGTAGTGAATCCAGAGTACCGACCTTTGTTAGTCGAAACTGCCTTTTTCTTGTTTCAACAGCTTCACCCGGAAGTCCTTCTATCTCAGGAGCTAATTGACTATATGAGCCCTTATCTGGAAGGCAAATGGGCATCTGCCAAGCTAATAGAAAAGCTCTATGAGCAGTTCCTGAGAGAGAAGAAGGAAGATCGCCTGTTCAATGTCGGAAGTCAACCCCTGCAAAATCCAATCGATCTGGAAAACCTTTCCGATGATGAAATAAATAATTTACGCAAGAAAACCCTTGCAGAGTACCGCAAGCAGAACCGTCACAGAACCGGAGGCATAATCGAATAACAATGAAACGAGTAAAAATAATGAAAAACCATGAAAAAGATAAACGAGTGGAGCAGACCCCGGAGCAAAGAAACCCCGGTCTGGCGAAAGCTCAAGACTTCGAAGTAAAAACTCATGCCGATGCTGCCAAGATGCCGACTCCCGGACATGGACAACACGGAGAAAATAAAGTCGAATATACAGCTCTGCTCCCTAAAAGCAAGCTCATTCCAGATCGGAATGACGTTAATGATCGCTCTCCAAAGCTCAAAATCGGCATAGGGAAGCGAGTAAAGAAGCAAGTCGATGCCTAACGTCTTTACATCTAACCCCCTGTATTTTGATACGGATACCACTACTGCTGGCAATACAAACTGGCAGGGCTCTAGCGGCGGTAAGCTTCTCAGTTCCAATGTCAAAGGAATTGTGCCTACGGCTATTCTCGTACAGCAAGCTAATTCCGGTACTGCCTTGGTCGCTGGAAATATTTCCGTTGCTGATCCTGCGTCTTCAGTTGTCCTATTCAAATTTGTCGTTAACGAAACAACCATGACTCCGGTCTTTATGCAGATATTTCCGGCGCAAGCTTTGTGGCGGGATTTCATTCTCACTGGATTGACCGCTACTAACGCTGCAATGCAGGTATTCTATAAGGGTTGGTAATCTATCAGCCTTGTTCAGCTACTCCGGTAACAGCCTGCTCAATTTAATTTGCTGCTAACCGAGCTGCTCACGAAAAGCCATCGACAACTATGTGCGGGAAGAACTCGGCTTTGTTCGCATAAGAGCCAAGAAAGAGACTGCCCCTACATCCATCAAAAGCCAAGGCCACGGCCAAGGAAAGAAAGCTGCTGCCTAAAAAAGCAGAAAAGCAGTCAGATAAACAGATAAAACGCAGGAGCCTCCAAAGGGCTCCTTTTTTGTTTTGCAGAGTTATTCAGGCGTGAGTAACTGCCTCAATGTCAACTCCAAGCGTGGGCAGGGACTTTACGATCTTCACCGTTTCTAGGCTGACATGTACCACCTGCCCGATTAGCCGCACGATGTATTCAGGATCATCTTCCCGGTTTGGATCATTGGTGATGCCACTGCGTGTGTCTGTGGAAACCTGATACTGATCGATCACCCAATCCAGAGCAGAGCGGTTGCCCAGTCGGTATTCGTAGACCTGCGGAGGAATGCCGCTGAGGGTCAAGAAACTGTTGTAGATGATCGCTGTCTTATCCTTGCCCAGCCGCATCTTTTCCACACGGTAACTGATCTTCTCGTTCGGATTCTCAATGCGTTCCAGCGGATATTCCGGCTGTTTTTCGTAATTGACGTGCAGATCGGCCAGTCGCTTCCCGGCTTTGGCGAAACCCCAGAAGTCAGGAGAGTAGGGGATGCGGGGCAGTTCTCGCTTGAGGTTTGCTGCATAGCGTTCCCGGTAATCCGGGTGATGCAGCAGAGCGTAAACGTAATGGAAAATGTCCCACTTGGTGATCTTGCGGTCATTGTAATGCGTTCGGAATTCGTTCAATGCCCAATCGGTGATGTTTTCCCGGCGATTGGAGCCATCCTCATCGTATTCGAAAAAAGAAAAGCAGCGAAAGGTATCAGTGGTTGCACAAAGATGAAAATCAGGCAGGACATCCACGCATAACACGCTAAAGGGTGAGCGCATTCCAACATCGGTTGCAACAATCGTTCTGTTCTCTTTTTCCGTAGTTGCGGTTGGAAGAAGCCGACACCATGCACCTTGGCGGTGAGTCAGTACGGAATCGAAGTATTGGAACTGCTTCGCAAAGGGACGGTACATCGAAGAACGGATATTTGCGGGATTGAACTCGGAAAATCTATTTTGGACGAGATGGCTCTTCAGACTGCTATTCCATTTAACCTGTCGGTCGTCAAAAGTAATAAAGTCGTCCACTGTAAGTTGCGGGTTTTTTCTCGATGCTCTACTCCAGCCAGACACTTGCTGATTATAGAAAGCAATCAATCGTTGGACGTTGCTTCGCAATGCAACTGCATCGAAGTTGTAAACCCATTCATCTCTACCAGCTTCAGCCCCCCGGCAGGAAATGTTAAAGATGCCACCCGATGCTCCGCAAGGTTCATGACGGTAGGCTGTTCCTAGCGAAACATAACCAGCAAACTCATTGCTCATGGCGGATGGATGCCAAGGTTTATCGTTTGCAATGGCGGTAAGCCAAGGAACTTCCGAGAGTTCTCGCCATCCGTTCAATGCTGTGTATTTCTGTTCTTTTCGCCACCACTCATCTGTAGAAACATAGCTGAGTTCACAGTCTCGTTTGGCTTGATTTTTTGGTCTTCGAACCAAGAAAGAAATACAGACTCCAACCTGAATTCCGAATACGTTATGCGTTGTTCCAGAAAGTTTTGGGTTCTTCCGAACATTGCCGCCAAGGTCGATGATGTAAATCCGATTGAATTCCTTGGCAATATCCGCTCTCATACCATCCGCTGCAAGAGAGTCCAAGAAATTATTGTTCGTTACCAGAGCGACGATTCCTTCGCCGCCAATCCTGTCCGAAGCCCAGCGGATTGCACGAACGTAGTGGTCTGACAGTGATCGCGTATTAACGGACTTAGAGCACCGGACGTAGGTACCACGGATTCTCGAATCTAAGAACGGATAAGACCGATTCTTGTTTTGCTCACTCTCGTTTCCTTGTCCGACGTTGTACGGCGGGTTGCCGATAATGACGAAGATCGGCGATTCCTTCTGCTTCTTCACCCTAGCCGTGTTCTCTTCGGACATGAAAGCGAGTGATGCCTGCTCTGGCTCTGCAAGTTCAAACGTATCCGTTAGACAGATGCCTTCGAACGGCTTGTAGTCGCCAGTCTGCGTCTGGTACTCATGTTCGATGTTCATGCTGGCAATGTAGTACGGCAAGAGCATGATTTCGTTGCAGTGCAGTTCATTCTCGTATTTGTAGGGCAGTGCCGATTTCCGAGTCTCCGTGATCTGCTTCATCACGCGGGTTATAAAATTGCCAGTGCCGACGAACGGATCAAGGATGTGAACGCCTTTATCGGCAAGCGATTTGCCGAACTCTTTCCTCAGGATGTCTTCGACTGAGCGCACCATGAAGTCCACGATGGGCTGTGGCGTGTAAACGATGCCGTGAGTGTCGGCTTCCTTGGGCGAGTAACCTTGGAAAAATCGCTCGTAAACATTGTTGAGGAATCCCTGTTTCTCGGAATAATCCTCTTTGTCATCGGCAGCGCGTTCGATGACCTTGTAAAAGCGATCTAAGTCGGACAGGAACTCATCACGGCTGAAGTGGCGTGAAGTCATCGACTGGATTACTTTTTCAATCTCGGCAGCGATGACGTTCTTGTTGCGAAAGTCCGTGTTCTTGAAAATCCGTGCGAAGATGCGCTCGGTGAGCAGGTGCTGAATGAGCATCTTCTCAACCGCTTCTGCCGAAAGATTCGGATTGATCGCCTGACAGCACAGCTCATAAAAGCCATCGAAGCTGGCACGGAAAGCCCGGTTGCTCTTGCGTTCGGCTTCGATCAGGTGTTTTGCCCGGTCTGCCAGTTCAGGAATGCGTTCCTTGAATTCGGCAACAGCGGCATCCCATTCTTCGTGATCGGGTTCACGGTAGCGGAAGAATTCGTTCAAAAGTGCTGCAAGATTCTTGGGGCTGCTGATGTCTTCGTTCAGCCCTTGCCGGATACCGTGCTGGTAGATGATGGCGCGATCTGGAGCCTGAAAGATGATGTTGCTGGTGGGGTAGCCCTTTTCGATCTTGAGCTTGACTTCCCGTTCCAGATCATCCTGCTCATCCTTGGCTTCCCAGAATCCCCGCCGCTGTTTCCAGAAGTCGAGCAAGGCTCCATCAACCCGGAGATTCCGCGCATGGTGTCCGGGAACCGGGTATTCGGGGATCAACGTCCAATCTAATTTCTTGGAATAGCCGGATAGCACGTTCTGGAAGGCACTGCGAACGGCCATTTCGTGATTGACATGCTGATGGCCGAACTCGCTCAAGGTTTCGTAATAGCCCTTGATGAGCCTGTCACCCGGTTTCACATTGAGCTGGAGCATGGATTGGCAGAAGCAAGTTTAATCCAGAAACGCCGGATTTCAGCAGTAAAACTTCCGGGGGAACCGTTCCTCACCCTCTCTGCAACTCGCTCAGCACCATCTTTGCCAACTGCACCGAATCCGCAATCGTAGCCACGACCTTGGGTGATCGCACAATCGGTTCCCCCCGGAGCCGGATGGCGGCAACGATTGAGGCAGCAATCAGCAAAGCCCCGTTCTGCTTCTGGGTGTCCATAGCCAAATTATGTTAGGCGAACAAAAGACGAACGTCAACAAAATGAATTTCATTGCAATGAGGCAGTGTGACAGCGAGAATCCCGGTATATGAGCGAGTGGGCAAAAATCCTTATTTCCACGGTTGTTGGCTTCAGTGCAGCCCTGCTGATAGAACCAATCAAATATCGGCTTTCAATTTGGCTTACATCAAGACGAGCAGAGAAGGCGATTAACCGGGAATTGGGCAGGATATATCACCTCTTCTGCGTCAGAACCGGAGAAGAGGAACTGGCGTATTGGGTGGCATTTCGAAGCAAGCTGACTGAGGCGTTCGACTATTATTTTGAGCATCATCGTGAAGCCATTTACGCAATCAAGTGGTATGAGCGATATCAGGGGTTTTACGAGGGTTATCGAGTAATTCTTGAACTCCTGAATGCTCACAAAATAACGGTAATCAAGGCAGTCGAATACGTGAGGGATGAATTCCAATTCCGGTTTGACACTGGACTTCTGAACAAGCAGGTTGTTTCTGAGTACGCCGATGGGTTTGGCGAATCAGACAAATCTCTGCTGAAACACGAATCATTCAAGAAGTACGAGGAAGCGAGACAGAAAGCCAGCGCAGGAACTGAAACGTAGCCGCTTTCCCTTCAGTTGAGCACCGCTGCATCGTTTCTCTCCGCATCTTATCCACATAGCGGCAGCGGCAAGCAGCGCAGTTTATGAAACCCAAAATTCTGGTATCCGATGATGAACGGGTGATTGCCGATGTCCTGACCCTGATTCTGAATCAGCACGGTTACGAAGCACTCGCCGTTTACACCAGCAAGGATCAGGTGGAGATGGCACGTTCTTTTCGCCCAGACTGCATCATTAGCGATGTGATGAAGCCCGACATGAACGGCATTGAAGCTGCGATTCTTGTTCGGGAATTTCTTCCATCCTGCAAAATCCTGCTTTTCAGTGGACAGGCCCAAGGTCTGTACGACTATGCTCAAAAACACAGGTTGGAGTTGAGGGCCAAGCCCGTTCATCCGCAAGACTTGCTGGCATGGCTCGGTTCTGGTTCTGATTCGATATTTAAGCCCGTTGCCGTTCCTTACGCTTCACCGCCTACTCCAGTTCCCATTGAAGCGGCAAAGGCCGTGAGGCTCCCTGCGAAGAAACCGGAAAAGATCACCCCATTCTTTGCGGCAAAACTTATAGGCGATTTTCTGCTGAAATTCGCTCTTTTTGTCGCTTGTTTGATGATTGTGTTCGGCGTTCTGGCGTTCATCGGCTACGGATTGGATCAGTTGATTGCTCGTACCCCGCACATTCAGCGGCAGCACTACACAGAACCTCCGCACGATCACACCCGGTTCCGGCTGCTGAGAACCTGACTCAGAAACAACGGCAAGACTAAAAAAGTCATGGCCCGGCTGCGCTGTTGAGGTTGGAAAGGTAAATGCTGCGGATTTCCGAAGTCTTCAGCAGGATATTATAATTAAGAGCATGAATGAGTATGAGCAGCTTATTCTGGAGAACCTTAAATCGCAGAATGACCTTGAATATGAACTAGGCGACACACTCGATATTAAAACGAGCATCTCCTTGGTTGTCCTTGTTTTCTTAGCAACACAATCATCTGGGTTTCTTGCCTTGCGTGTTATGCCACGACACTGGCACAACATTCAGATAGTTTCCGTAATATGCCTGAGTGTTGCTGGTTTGCTCGCCGTATGGGAGCTAATTCCACGAACGTACATAGTTGGTCTAACTCCAGATGAATTTCTTAAATGGGCTCAAGAGGTAAAGACATTCTATAGCACTGCCGGAGAGCCCAATCCAGAAGCAAAAAGTGTTGAGTTCATTCACGGCAAAACAGCCGACCAACTGCGGGCAAGATTTACCGCAAACCGCAAGATCAACGCAATGAAGTCAAATGTTGTAACCTGCGTGTTTATTCTTACAATGGCTTCGCTTGTTCTTAACCTTGCAACCTTGGCGGGGCAGTCTTGCGGATGGCGATTTTAAGCACCACCCTTTTTGACGCCTCTCTCAGGCGGCGGGTCTGGTGGGCCTGACGGAGCACTGTCGCCCGTTCGACCGGGAACACTACCCCTCTTTGGAAAACCCGGTTGTTGTGGTGGTTGTGCTGGTTTCGGCGGCTGTGGCGGTTTCGGCGGCTGTGGCGGCACTGGTTTTTGAGCCATTATTTCCAACCTTTCCGATTTCATTCTAAACCCGTCAGCGAATTTAACCAGCTACTCGCATGTACCAACTGCGTACCAAATAGGAGCTGGAACCCCGATTTCTGCGACTAATGCGGATAGTGTTTTCTGTAAGTTACAGATTCCATTAGGGGCTTTGTAGTCCGACCCCCCCTCCCGGCACCAGCAAGACCAAAGACTTGTTTATTTGTCCGGCACCATTCCCGGCTATACTCTTCCCTGCATCGCGGGCCGGAGACGCTCCATGCCGGCCCAATTCCGAGTGAGTGCCTGATCTGCCCTGACACGCGCGACGACGGCGCGTGCCGGGGTCCCCAGCGACGGCCGGGCCGTTGCTGGGGCGGGAGCCCGAGACCCCAAACGGAGGAAATATGCAACCAGCCGCGCACGAAAAGCCGTATGCAGTCGAGTACTACTACAAGGTAAAGTGGGGCTGTCAGGACGAGTTTTTCAGGCTGTTTCGCAAGAATCACCTGCCGCTGTTGATGAAGCAGGTGGAGGCGGGCCGCATTGCTTCCGTCGATATGGTCGCGCCCCGTTTTCACATGCCCGAAGAGGCGCGATGGGATTACCGCGTGACCATCGTCTTCAAGCACGTGGCGAGCTCGATGCAGAAGGATTCCGCCGAACTGCTCAAGCAGCTATATCCAGACCAGGACACGTTCAAGCGTGAAGAGCAGCGACGGTTCGAAATCATGTTGGCGCACTGGGATCTGCCGATTTCAACGCTTGAGCCGGAAGACCGCGAGCCTGCCGCTGCACCGCGAGGAGAGGCATCATGACCCAGGCAAACCGGATCAGTTCCAAGGCAGCGCAGTTCACTGAATCCGTGATCCGCGACATGACCCGGCAGGCCATTCGCTTCGGCGCCATCAATCTTGCGCAGGGATTCCCCGATTTTGCGGCTCCCGCGGAGATCAAACGCGCGGCCCAGGAGGCGATTGCGGCCGACATCAATCAGTACGCGGTCACTTGGGGCGCAAAAAACCTGCGCGAGGCGATTGCCCGCAAGCTGCAAACCTGGCAAGGTCTCGCCATCGATCCGGAGACGGAAGTGACCGTGTGCTGCGGATCGACCGAGGCGATGATCGCATCGCTGATGGCTGTTCTCGATCCTGGGGAAGAAGTTGTGGTTTTCGAACCTTTCTACGAAAACTATGGTCCGGATGCGGTCCTCTCCGGAGCCACTCCGCGGTTCGTCACCCTGCATCCGCCGCGTGGGCCGGAGGGCGAATGGAGCTTCGATCCCGCCGAACTGCGAGCGGCGTTCAATCGGCGGACCCGGGCCATCATTCTCAACACGCCCAACAATCCAACGGGAAAGGTGTTCACCCGCGCCGAACTGGAGCAGATCCGCGATCTGTGCCTGGAGTTCGACGTGCTCGCAATCACCGATGAAATCTACGAGCACATCATCTTCGACGGCGCCAGGCACATTTCGATTGCTACCATCGACGGAATGCGCGACCGCACGATCACCATCAACGGCATGTCGAAAACCTATAGCGTTACCGGTTGGCGAGTCGGCTGGGCAGTAGCGCCGCCCGTGCTTACCGGCGCCATTCGCAAGGTGCATGACTTCCTCACGGTCGGAGCTGCCGCGCCGTTGCAGGCCGCGGGAGTCACGGCGCTTTCGATGCCGGAATCGTACTACCACTCGCTGGCCGAGAATTATCGCCAGCGCCGTGACCGGATGCTGGCGGCATTGTTCCAGGCGGGATTTCGCGCCTACACCCCGCGTGGCGCCTACTACATCATGACGGATGTGACCTCATTCGGCTTTGCCGACGATCTGGCGTTCGTGCAGTATCTTGTGCGGGAAGCCGGAGTGGCGGCCGTGCCGGGATCGAGCTTCTATAAATCATCGGCAGGTCGTCAGCAAGTGCGCTTCGTCTTTTGTAAACAAGATGCCACGCTGGACGCGGCCGGCGTCCGTCTGCAGAAACTTGCCGTCAAAGCCAACCGGTAGAGCAGTACCAGAGATACTGTATCCTTCGCTGCGGGTGTCATCGTGAGGAGGTTCGCCGCCTTTGGCGAACCGACGTGACGATCTATGCATTTCGCAGGGCGGCACCGAAGGCCGGGAAAAACAATACATGGACCCGTTCGCCTCAAGCGCCGTCCTTTGCCGAAAGCAGGGTGCGCTTCACCTCAGAGATGGGTTGTTCCTTCCACCGCCGACTGAAATTCTCCAATGACATGAAAGTCCGGGTGTGCATCCTGTCGATATAAACAGCGCCATTCAGATGATCGACTTCGTGCTGCAGGATTCGCGCGTACCAGCCTGATGCTTCGATCACCTTGGGCTCCCCATTCTCGTCGAGGCAGCGCACGCTGACCCGCCTGAATCGAGGCACGAGCGCGGTAAAACCCGTCAGGCTCAGGCATCCCTCGAAGAATTCCACCTGCTCGTCGCCATGCCCGGCGATCTCCGGGTTGACGATAACGTGAAACGGAGTGGGGCGACGCTCGCGAGCGGCAAGTTGCTCCGCGCCGATGTCCCGGCTGTACTCCGGCAGATCCTCGATGATCGCCAACTGAATGGACACGCCCACCTGCGGCGCCGCCAGGCCCACACCCGGCGCGTCCCTGAGCGTCTCATGCATGTCGCCGATGAGTTGCCGAATGAATTCCGAGCGAATTTCCGCGGGCGCAAGTGGCCGCGCCGTTTGGCGCAGCACCGCTTCGCCGACTTGTACCAGCTTGAGCCGCATGAAAGACATTTCAGATTGT
>Ga0187874_10003807_pt1 | contig 10360 bp, 7 predicted proteins | sample June2016WEW_16_1_3_FD_132993 | JGI IMG/M metagenome (GOLD analysis project Ga0187874, IMG submission 132993) | Peatland microbial communities from SPRUCE experiment site at the Marcell Experimental Forest, Minnesota, USA - June2016WEW_16_150 | ecosystem: Environmental > Terrestrial > Soil >... | reverse complement strand
TGATGTGGCGCGCGCGCAGTACGAGCACGCCATTGCCGTCCTGGCGGGCAAGGCCCCCGCGGATCTTTCTATCTCCGCAGGTGGCATCAAGATCACGCCGCCACCCGTGCCGGTAGGAATACCCTCCAACCTTCTGGAACGCCGCCCCGATATCGCCGCCGCAGAACGGCAGATGGCCCAGGCCAACGAGCAGATCGGCATTGCCCAGTCCGCCTATTACCCAACCCTGACCCTCGCCACCGGCAGCGGAGTAGGCCTTGGAAGTGCGGATTTCCTGAAGTGGTTCTCCTGGCCAAGCCGTTTCTTCTCCGTGGGGCCGCAGTTGGCGGAAACCCTCTTTGATGCCGGGAGGCGCCACGCGACGGTAAATCAGTCACAGGCGGCCTATGACGCCACGGTGGCGAATTATCGCCAAACTGTGCTCACCGCCTTCCAGCAAGTCGAGGATTCCCTGGCGGCGTTGCGCGTACTTGAGAACGAAGCGAAAGCCGAGGACGATGCCGTGCAAGCTGCCCAGAATTCACTGGATATTTCCACCTACCAATACAAGGCGGGCGTCGTCAACTACCTTACCGTCATCACCGAGCAAGCCATCCTTTTGCAAGACCAGGAGCAAGCCCTAAACATTCTGACTCGCCGCATGAGCTCGAGCGTCCTTCTGATTGAAGCGCTGGGCGGCGGTTGGAACTCCTCGAAACTTCCCACGGTAAACGACGTGAAGGCTGGCAAGTAGAGCCTCATAGGCCTCTACCGGACCAGGTTCGCGTAAAGCCGGAAAGCGAGGGCGGCCATGGCCAAAGTGGCCGCCAGCAGCGCGACGAAATCAAATCCCAATTTTGCGGGCCTCAGAGGGCTTCCAGGCACGGTGAAAAATCCTGGCAAAAATGGGGTTGTTTCATTACCGAGTTTGTTTCATGCTTGGGGCCATGAACACGCCGAAAAATGATCACCTGCGAATTCCGTTGATTGCCGCCCTCGCGGCGTTTGGATTGCATCTGGTGGGGAACCCCCACTATGGATTCTTCCGTGACGAACTCTATCTCATCATTTGTGGGCAGCGTCCGGGGTGGGGCTACGTTGACCAGCCTCCCGTAACGCCGCTTCTCGCCGCCGGATCGCAGTTGTTCGGCCACTCGCTTGCGCTCTTGCGCGCGGTCCCCGCATTCTTTGCCGCCGCGGCCGTTTACGTAACGTGTTTGCTCGCCGTGGAATTGGGGGGAGGAGCTTTTGCCCAGGTTCTCGCCGCGCTCGTGGTTTTTTTCGCCCCCGTCCTCATGAACTTCGGGATGAAAGTCTCCCCTGATGTGGTCGGGCTGTGGCTTTGGCCGCTGACTGCCCTTTACATACTCCGCCTGGCGAAAGGGGCCGATCCTCGCGGGTGGCTGGTGGTGGGGGCCGCCGTTGGCATCTGCCTTGAGAGCAAATACACCGTGGTGTTCTTCGTTGGCGCGTTGCTGCTTGCCTTGCTCCTTACACCTGAACGGAGGATTCTCTTTTCCCGCTGGTTCCTGGCGGGCTGCGCGGTTTGCGGGGTGATCGCTTTGCCGAACTTCCTTTGGCAGGTCTATAACGGGTTTCCCACCCTCGAGTTCCTGCGCAACGCTGAGCATGGGAAGAACATGATCGTCGGACCTGCGCAATACCTGTTTCAGCAACTCCTCATTACTAACGTATTTCTTTCCCTGGTATGGATTGCCGGCTTGGTTTGGCTGCTGTGGAACGCCCGATGGCGTTTCCTGGGTTACACGTACATCATCCTGATTGCTATCATGATCGTGCTGCATGGTAAACACTACTACCCCGCCAATGTGTACCCGTATCTAACGGCGGCGGGCGGTGTGGCCATCGAAGCCTGGACGAATCGACGGAAGGCGCTCCGGCCGATTCTGGCCACCGCGGCGATTGTGTTGGGTATCGTTTTCGTCCCCTTCGCAATGCCCATATTGCCGGAAGAACAGGCAGCCTCATACACGAACTGGCTTTTTCGCACTATGCACCTTTCGCGCCAAGCCGTCGCCACCGAGCACCATGAACTGCCCACCCTTCCCAGCGATTGGGCCGATATGCATGGCTGGCCCGAACTCGCCGCGACCGTCGCGAAAGTCTATCAGTCCCTGCCGCCGGGTGATCGCGCCCAGGCGGCCATTGCGGCCAACAACTACGGAGAAGCTGCGGCCATCGATTTCTTCGGGCGCCAGTATGGATTGCCTCCTGCGGTGAGCGGCCACAATCAGTATTTCCTCTGGGGAACGCATGGCTACAGCGGTAACGTCGTCATCGATGTGGCGGGTGACTGCGGCGCCAGCGAGCATTTGTTCCAGTCCAGCGAGCGCGCGGCGACTTTTACATCGCCCTGGGTCCAACCGTTCGAAAACAATATTCCTATCATGGTTTGCCGTGGCATCCAGCGGCCCCTACCGGAGTTGTGGCCAAGTGTTAAGTCGTCCTGGTAGGAAGAATCCCTCCCTGGATCTGCGGAGGAAAGCGGGATAAGGCCCTTCGTGTTGCGTCGCCCGCCTGTCGAAACACGCCTTATTCCCAACCGTTTTCAGCGAGCCCTGTGGCGGGCAAACGCAACGATGACCGGCGCCCGTCCCCCCTGATCAGGACTTCGTTCTTGGCCACTTGGATGTCGCGCAACCCTCCAAAATCCTCCGAGACTTGGGCGAGAAAGCTGAAGTAGCGGGCAGTCTTTTTCCCCTTCGCTGGAACGATGGAAAAAGTTGGGGTGTCGAACAGGGGCGACACTGCGAACGCATCCCGCCGCATTACCGGGAAAGGGGTAGAACCGAACTCGAGCCCGCGCGTTTGGCAGCACCCATTCCAAGGCGCCACTGTCCGTGCCTGGTTCTCTTCCCAAATGGCCACCCAGGGAAAATCGCTGTGCCGGAAGCAATAGCCGAAAAGCAGGCGGTGCGGCAGGTTCAGGGCGGCAACGTACTGCACCTGCCGGCGTGGATTCAGCATTACCGACGCGATGAATCCCAGTCCCTGGCGCGCGAAGGGCCGCGCCAGGTCAACGCTTCCGCCCGTCGGCGACGGCGCAAAGGGCCAATGAAAGTTGCGCCCGGAGGCGAGCAACTCATTGCCGCCATAGCCGCCCGCACCGGTTCTTCCCCGGGTGGCGGTGATCGAGATGCGGCTGGTTTCGTTCCCTAAAAAGGGCGGGCCGAGGGTGACGTGTTGAGTCCAATGGAAGAAGTGGTCGGCTTTCCTCTCGTTCGACACGGTCTCGGCAAAATAGGCCACGGACTCGCCGCGCCGCAGGCGGAGCTCGCGGCTGAAGTGCAGGCCCGCCACTGGCAGGCCCACCGCGACGGTGAGGTTGACCTCTTCTGAAGTCGCTCGTAGCCGGGTCTTTTCCCAGCGCGCCGAAGGCGCTTCACCGTGCGTTGAGAGGCCCTGCGCGGCCTCCTCCTCCGACGGCGGGCCGAAATAGTCCAGGCAAATATTGTGCCCGGCGATCCCCGAAAGCAGCTTCCCTTCATGCAACGAGCCGTATTCCGCGGCGTGCTTATCCGCTCGATATTTGTAGGGCTCAATCGACTTCCAAGGTGGAACCCACAGGGGATTAATGACGGGCAATCCGGTTTCAGCCAGGAATTGAAATTCCGCAATGTGGCCGCCCCCGGGCAGGGTCACCATTCGCACAAGGTCATTCTGAAGCGTGTAGGCCTCACGTCCGTTCCATCTCGTTTTCAAGCATTCAAGTCGTGTGGTCATCAAAGTGGTTTCCTTTTCGCCATCGGCAGGCTGCTCGCCTTGTTCCGCGGGAGATCATACCTCACTGTTCGTGCAACATCCTACTTCTTCCCGCCGCAGAAATGAAGTGGCATCACAACTAAAAGAGAATCGAGAGCACGTCGCCGTTAGCGGGAAGAACTCAGCATCCTGCCCGGCCCGGAGATCGATCCCGGCTCTCACTCGTACCGCAGGGCAATGAGCGGGTCGACCTTCATGGCGCGGCGCGCGGGCAGGTAGCTAGCCAGCAGTGCGACGCACGTCAAAATCACGGCGACTGCGCTGAAGGTCACGGGATCGGTCGTGCTGACGCCGAAGAGCAGGCTGGTCATCACGCGGGACAGCGCCAGTCCGCCGATCAATCCGCCGGCGATGCCGAGAGCAGCCAGTTCCATGGCCTGGCGCAACACCCAACCGAGAATGTTGCCCGGTTGCGCTCCCAGAGCCACGCGCACGCCGAGATCGTGTGTGCCTTGCGAGACCAGGTAGGACATGACGCCGTAGACTCCCACCGCGGCGAGCAGCAGCGCGAAGACGGCGAAGGCGCCCAGCATCGTCGCGGCAAATCGCTGGCGGGCCAGCGAATCGTACAGCCGGTCCCGCATGGTGCGGACGTTGTAAACCAGGACATTCGGATCAACGGCGTGAATCTCCTGCGTGATGGCGCGGGTCAGCGCGGCGGGACGCTCCCCCGCCTTCTGCCCTCCGGTCCACCCTTGGATTCTGCCTCTCCGTGCCATTCGCAACTCACCGAGGCTGATCTGTATTTTCAATAACTACATTTGTTATCATCAACATCACGGGGTACGCGCCGTAACTAGCTTATTTTTCATCAACATCACGGGGTGCCAGTTTTTGTCTCCATTGTTTTCAATAACATCGCGGGTTAATCCTTCATTTTTGATATGCTCTTTTTTGCTGCACCCTGGAAGTTGATAATTCGCTAACTTATTTGATATCAATGGCATCGATTCTTTGAAGATTTCCATGATTCACAGCTAACTCTTTTTATTTCTAGTACATCTCGGGGTACCGGCGGCGTTCTAACGTCGCCCTTGTGCCATGGCCGTCCCGGACATGACTCCTTCACGGGCAGGATGCCCGTGGCACGGAACATCGCGCCCACTTCGTCTCGATCACCGCCGAATTACTGCATCTTTGGCCGACAAACCTGTACGGTTCGTGTAAAGTCGCTCTCAATTCGTGCATTTTGGTGGAGAAAGGTGTGCTTTTCGCCGGACATTTTGTCATGCCCTCTTTTGTTTTCATATACATCCCCGGAGGTTCCTTCATTTTTAACATCTCTTTGGGTCCGGTGCTGTTTCGGATCTCGAACAGTTCTGCCTGGGCCGCGACAGCGAGGAAGTTCGCAAATCGGCAATCGACAATCGGCAGTCGCAAATGCGCCCACGGCCGGCACCCCTGTCCCCGGCGTAAGCCCCAGACTCCTGCCCGAGGGACCCTGACACCGTAATTCTGCTCTGGCGACTTCGCTGCTTGGATGGTCTGCGCTTCGAAAAGATGGGAGGCTTGCACAAATCCATAACGGACCCCACAGTAACACCCGGTTATTGTATCATGCGATACTAAAAAGTCAAGAGAAATCTACCAGTGCCAGAGGCTACAAAATGTCGCTGCCGGAAAACGTCCGTAGCGCGGGCGTCTCGCCCGCTGGGGCGTGGGCATCCTGCCCGCGCGCTGGCGGGAGCGGGACGCTCCCGCGACAGCGGGCAGGATGCCCGCGCTACGAACCGCGCTACGCACCCAATCGATTGACAATGCCTTGAGATGGGCAGATGATCATTCCAGGTGACACTGGGGTCCGGTCAACGGAGGGATGAATCCATGAAGCCCGTAATCATTCTGACCCTGCTGGCCATGCTGGCTCTGCCATTGATAGCTGACGCACCGAAGGGTACTGTGCCCAGGAGCGCGGCCGATAAGTACGCGACGCATGCCGAGGCCGACGGTGCTGCGTTGGGCGCTACGCTCCTTACCTCCAAGGAAGTCCACAAAGCCTTTACCACCGATCTCAACCGCTGCTGCCGAGTGGTGGAGGTTGCCCTCTATCCCGCCAAAGGAAAGTCGGTCGATGTTTCCCCCGGCGAGTTCGTTCTCCGCCTGGCTGGTACCGACACTGCCGTCAAAGCTTCCACCGCGGTGGTGCTCGCGGCGCAGTTGCAGGAAAAGAATAGGAATGATACCGCCAACACTGGCGTTACCACGGTTGGAGAGGTCCACGTGGGATACGAGTCGGGCATCGATCCGATCACGGGACAGCGGGTGCACGGTGTTGAAACGGGAGGCGGCGTGGGGGTCGGGGTAGGCAACTCGCAACCGGGACAACGACCGGCCTCAACGGATCGCGACCGCTATGTGATGGAAATGGAATTGAATGAGAAGGCTCTTCCTGATGATACGGTGTCGGCTCCCGTCGCCGGCTATCTCTATTTTTCTCTCTCCAAGGAAAACAGAAAGGCAAGTTACCAACTGGAGTATATCCTGAACGGCCAGAAGATTTCACTCAAGTTGGACTAATTCCACACAACCACCTACACCGATTGGCCTTCGTCGTCGCCGGTTTCGGCCGTGACCTCGTCGAGATCATCCGCCGTCAGGGGGGTAATGGAAGATTTACTTCCCCGGCGCATGGCCACAATACCGGTGCGCACCATTTCCAATACGCCAAAGGGGCGCAGCACTTCCACCAGGCGATCGATTTTCTCCTCGGCGCCGGTGATTTCGATGACCAGTGATTCCGGCGACACATCGACCACGCGCGCCCGGAAGACGTTCACCAACTGGAGCACATGGGAGCGCTCCTCGTGCTGAGCGGCCACCTTGATCATGGCCAGGTCGCGGGTGATCGCCGGCTCATCGGTGATGTCTTCCACCAGGAGGGTGTTCACCAACTTGTAAAGGCTCGCTTCAATTCGGCGCGCCTGGTCCTGGTCTGCCTCAACAGTAATGGTCATGCGTGAGACTTCCGGCTTTTCCGTGCGCCCCACCGTGAGCGAGTCAATGTTGAAGGCGCGCCGGCGGAACAGCGACGCAACCCGCGTGAGGACGCCAGGCTTGTTTTCGACATGCACTACAAATGTTTTCAGCATAGTAACCGTGCGCAACCTAAAATTGAAGATTCAAAATTCAAGATTCAAAATCGAAAAACAAAAAGGCTCCAATCCAAAATCCAAAATCCAAAATCGAGGATTCAAAATCCTATTCATCCTCGGCGGTCTCAACCAGCGGGTTGGGGCGGCGAATCATTTCGTGCAGCGCGGCTCCGGCGGCCACCATGGGATAGACCGTATCTTCCTGCTCGACCTGGAAATCAATCAGCATCGGTCCCTCTTGCCGGCGCGCCGATTGCACTGCGGGCACCACTTGCGAGCGCTGGGTTACAACGGCGCTGCGGATTCCATACGCGTCCGCCAGCTTGGCAAAATTGGGGCTCAACAGCGGAGTGGATTCGTAGTTGCGGTCGTAGAAGAACTCCTGCCACTGCCGCACCATTCCCAGGTAGCCGTTGTTGATGATGGCGATGTGGATTTTCAGGTTCTCCTGCACCAGGGTGGCGAGTTCGGCCATGGTCATTTGAAAGCCGCCGTCGCCAACGACCACCCACACTTCCGCCTCGGGGCGCGCCACCTTGACCCCGATGGCGGCGGGCAGCGCGAATCCCATCGTCCCCAGGCCGCCGGAAGTGATCAGCGAAAAGGGCGCTTCATGCTTGAAGTATTGCGCTTCCCACATCTGATGCTGGCCGACGTCGGTAACCACCACAGTCTCGGCGCCTCGCGTTTCCTGCCACAAGTCGTTAATGACGTGCGCCGCGTAAAGGTGCCCGCTGTCGGGGAGGTTCTGAATGTCCCGCACCGCAGCATCGCCTTTCAGTCCGTCGATGTAACCGCGCCATTCACTACAGTCGGTGGGCTGGAGGCGGGGCAGTAGTTCGCGCAGGACTCCGCGCAGATCGCCGATGAGAGCCACATCCACTTTTACGTTCTTGTTAATTTCCGTGGGATCGATCTCCACTTGGATTTTTTTCGCCTTGAGGGCGTAGGTCTTCAGGTTGCCGGTGACGCGGTCGTCAAAACGCATGCCCAGGGCGATCAGCAAGTCGGCATCCTGAATGGTGTGGTTCACCCAAGCCTCGCCGTGCATTCCCATCATGCCGAGATTCAGCGGGTGGGATGCGGGGAAGGCGCCGAGGCCGAGCAGGGTCAGCGTGACGGGAATTCCCGTGCGATCGACCAACTCGCGGACCTCGGCCATGGCGCCGGAAAGCAGAATGCCGTGCCCGGCGAGGATCACGGGCCGCTTCGCTTCCTGAATCAGCTTGAGGGCCTTGGAATAATCTTCCGAAGTGGGCGATAGATCGGGCCGATAGCCCGGCAATTGGGGTTTCGCCGCTTCCCAATCAAATTCGCAGGAGGACTGCTGGGCGTCCTTGGTGATGTCCACCAGGACGGGGCCGGGACGCCCGGACGCAGCCACATAAAAGGCTTCACGAAGCGTGCGCGCGATTTCGTTCGCATGGGTCACAAGATAGTTGTGCTTGGTGATGGGCAGGGTCACGCCGGTGATGTCCGTCTCCTGAAAGGCGTCGGAGCCAATCAGCTTGCTGCCCACTTGGCCAGTGATGCAGACCACCGGGGAAGAGTCCATCATGGCGGTGGCAATGCCCGTAACCATGTTGGTGGCGCCCGGGCCGGAGGTTGCCACGGCCACTCCAACGCGGCCGCTGGCGCGCGCGTAGCCGTCGGCCATGTGGGTTGCGCCCTGCTCGTGCCGTACCAGCACGTGGTGGATGTTGCTATGCTTCAGCGCATCATAGGCAGGAAGAATCGCCCCGCCCGGATAGCCGAAGACGTGCTTCACGCCTTCCCGCTCCAGGCATTCCCAAAGGATTTGCGCTCCCGTCTTGACCATGTTTCCCACTTCCTCTCCCGCTGTATGGCTTTTGTTGCGTGCGCCAAGCCCTAGCATTCATTGTACAATAGGCGGGCTCCACATAGGGTGCTTCATGTTGGAATTGTGGCACAGCCATTCAATTCAGGGTCAATTCTACGAGGAGGGAAGCGGAACCGCTCGAACGTTGCAGCCGACCGCCCTAAGCGTGCAGGAGTGCGCTCGAAGGGCACAGGAAGGATCTCGATGATTCGCCGCTTTTTCAGATCACTCATGCTTCTGGGATTATTTTCGGGCAATGGACTGTTTGGCCAAACACCGCAGCCGCCGGTTGCGCCGGTCATTGAGCATCGCGAGACGCGACACGGGGCCACGGTCGTCGACAACTATTTCTGGCTTCGTGAGAAGTCGAATCCGGATGTTATCAAGTACCTCGAAGCGGAGAACGCTTATACCGAGGCAATGACCAAGGACCTGAAACCGTTCCAGGCCGCGCTCTATAACGAGATGTTGGGACACATCAAACAAACCGATTTGAGCGTACCTGCACGGCGCGGCGACTACTACTATTACTCGCGCACGGAGGAAGGCAAACAGTATCCGATCCAGTGCCGCAAGAAAGGCAGTCTGGATGCGAAGGAAGAAGTGCTGCTTGACCTGAACGAGCTAGGGAAGGGGAGGAAGTTCGTCGGGCTCGGGGCCTTCGTCGTGAGCGACGATCAGAATCTGCTTGCCTATACGATCGACTACGTGGGTTACCGCCAGTTTAGTCTTGAAGTCAAGGACCTGCGGTCAGGCGCCACGCTTCCGAATACGATCGAACGCGTCGACAGCGTAGCCTGGGCTGCCGACAATCGGACCCTGTTTTTGACTACCGAGGACGCGGTAACAAAGCGCGCGAACCGCGCGTGGCGGCATACGCTGGGCCAGAAGGAATTCGAACCTGTTTATGAAGAAAAGGACGAAATCTTCAGGATCGGCGTGGACAAGACCCGGGACAAGAAATACTTGTTGCTGGCGGCCGAAAGCACCGACACCACGGAGTTTCGCTACCTTCGGGCCGACCAGCCGGGCTCCGACTTCACCGTTTTCCTCCCGCGCGAATTGCACCACCGCTATTTCCTCGATCACCGCGAGAATCTTTTCTACATTCGCAGTGACAAGGGGGCGAAGAATTACCAGGTTTTCACCGCGCCCGAGAATGATCCCCAACCAAACAACTGGAAGATCTTCATCCCTTACGACAAAGATGTTCTTATCGACGGCATCGATTTGTTTCGGGATTTTGCGGTCTCGGTCGAGAAGTCGCAGGCGCTCAATCGCATGCGCATCTTCGACTTCAAGTCGGAGAAGTGGAGCGCGATCCCCTTTCCTGAATCGGTATACGCGGCATTTCCCGGCAACACACCCGACTATGACTCCAAAACGTATCGCTACAGCTACCAGAGCATGATAACGCCCTCGAGCGTCTTTGATTACGATACCCAGACCGGCAAGTCGACCCTTCTGAAGCAACAGGAAGTGCCGGGCGGCTATGATCCATCTCAGTATGATTCGGAACGCCAGTGGGTGACGGCGCGGGACGGCGTCAAGGTGCCGCTTTCGATCGTCTATAAGAAGGGTTTCAAGCGCGACGGCACGGGACCGCTCTTTCTGTACGCCTACGGTTCTTATGGATTTGGCGTGCCCGCCACCTTTTCGAGCTCGC
>Ga0187874_10003804_pt1 | contig 10365 bp, 10 predicted proteins | sample June2016WEW_16_1_3_FD_132993 | JGI IMG/M metagenome (GOLD analysis project Ga0187874, IMG submission 132993) | Peatland microbial communities from SPRUCE experiment site at the Marcell Experimental Forest, Minnesota, USA - June2016WEW_16_150 | ecosystem: Environmental > Terrestrial > Soil >... | reverse complement strand
CTTTCTGTTTTACTGCGACAAATTGAGCAACTATGTCATCGCCGTCCTTCACAATGGGAATAACTTGAGTGTCATAGCCTCTGCGCTTTGCTTCTTTAGAGAGATCTTCCGCTTGTTTAGGATCTAACGCGCCTTGGTCCGTTTCTACGATCCAGCCGTCATGTGCAAGTTCAGCTGCTTTATCCATGGCGCCCTGGAATCCACTGGTCCAGGCACTTGGGTTAAACATGCGACGTTTAGCCGCATATGACTTATTGTTTTGTTTCCTGTACGACATATAGTTGGACACTCTCAAATGATAAATGGTTTGAGATTCTTTACTATCAAATTTTTCTTCACTCATCAAATCACCTCATTAATCTTAGAGGGCTAACCTTACCCCGTTATCATGCGATGTAAGAAAAAATCGAAAGAACGCAATTTTTCACCTAAAATGCGAAAGCCGTATAAGATAATTGACGCTAACGAGTCTTTATGGAGAATCTGAAGAAAACCTCAGCTATCCTAATTCTGATCACCATAGTTCTTGCCATGTCAGCAGCCAACACAGTCCACGCTCTTGGAGTAACTGACACAATAACTGTGGGAAACCTCCCTTACGGCGTTGCTTATGATTCTATCAAGAGCGAGATTTTCGTATCCAACGCGGGGGGTATAGTTGGGGAAAGCACGATCTCAGTCATATCGGACAACAACAACACCGCCGTAGCAACCATACCCACAGGAGAAATGCCTAGTGCAGCTGGTGCCATAGCTTATGATTCTGGCAAGAACGAAATCTTCGTAACCCATCTTATCGTTCAAGCGACTAATACCCCCTCCTCGGTTTCGGTTATATCAGACAGCACTAACACCGTGGCAGCAAACATAAAAGTGGGAAACGATCCTGATGGCATAGCTTATGATTCTGGCAAAAGCGAGATATTTGTAGCTAATCTTGCTTCCAATCAGGCTGCGTCAGGTGTTCTTTCAGTCATAACGGACAGCAATAATACGGTGGTTGCAACAGTACCCGTAGGAGACGCGCCGGAGGGCGTAACCTATGATTCTAGCAAAAGCGCAATCTTCGTGACCAATTTCTTTGACAACAGGACCGCCGGCGGTTATTTTTCCGACACAGTCAAGGTTGTTTCAGATTCCTATCCTTTGGCTGCGCCCTTAGTGACATCTTCTCATAGCACTTTGGTTAAGGGTCAGACTTCAAAATTGACTTCTGCAGTAACGACGGGCGCTTCGCCCTACACATATCAGTGGTTCAGTGAGGCTCCTGGCGCATCCTCCTACTCTTCTATTGGCGGCGCAACATCATCAAGCTATAGCTTTACAGCCTCAACTTCTACGGCTACTGGCAACTGGAGCTTCACACTTCAGGTAACAGATAGCACCGGAGCAGCCGTGAATTCTACCGCGACCACAGTGATAGTTAATTCAAACCCAACTGTACCAGAGTTTAGCACCGAGACTATCATTTTGGTATTGTCAGTAATGGTGGTAGTGTCCTTTTGCGCGCTGGTGATGGTAGGAAAAAAAAAATCGACTAGAACTATCTCCGATTCAAAGTACACAAAAAAATCGCTAGAATGTGCTTGTTGCGACACTTTGTGCTTCACCGCTGATGTCGTTCGCAATGGTGCCTTTTTGCCCGTTTTTAACGCTGTAAGATGTTAAAATCACGATGTTGTAGGTGATTTTCGGGTTTCCTGTGGTTGTGCCTTGTGGACCCCAAATAACTGTTACTACGGTGCCGTTGAGAACGTCATTTAGCAATGCTGCGTTAATTAATCAATCTATTTTGGGTCGATTTTTTATGTGCCAATACAACCGAGCTTAACGTAACTGCGATCATTAGCGTAACTATTGAAACGAATGCCATACTGCTGAACTCTGGTACAGTTGGGGTGGGAGATGAAGACGCGCCAGAGTCAACCGATATTACAGAAACAGTGCCCAAAAAAGCATTTGGTACGAATGCCTCATCCTTAGTAGAATCGTACGCTAAGCCTGAGCCAGAAGAACCTGAACCGCCTATCGCTACGTTCTCAATCACTGTATTGGAGCTATCGGATATGACTGAAAAAGTGCCGACAACCGATAAAGGATCTGTAAGGCCTGTTCCGTTTGAGCAAGTGACGAAAAGTTCGTCTTGTGAAGAATCATAAGCTATAGCATAAGGATATTGTCCCATAGGCACTGTCTTAATCACTGTGTTACTTTTATCGGATATGACAGAGACAGTTTCAAAGCCTAAGTTAGTCACAAATATTTCATTTCTGCCGGAATCGTAAGCTATACCTTCTGGAGAATTTCCCACCTTTATGTTTGCAACAACTGCGTTACTATTGTCTGATATAACAGAAATTGTGCTAGACACAGCGTAGGGATTAAGGTGATTGGGCGTTGGGACATTTGTTGCGAATATCTCTCCTTTCCCAGAATCATAAGCTATAGCTAAAGTGCCATTTGGCACGGTTACAGACGCAATAACGGTATCAGTCTCATCAGATATAACCGAAACATCAGTTGACATTGCATTTGCAACAAAAATCTCTCCTTTAGCAGAATCGTAAGCCAAACCTTCGAGTTGCCCCTCAACAGGTATCTTACTAATAACAGTATTGTTGCTATCGGAAATTATCACTACCTCCCCAGAAAGAGAGACGAAAAGTTCACTCTTGCCCGAATCATAAACAATCGCGCTAGCAGCTCCGATTGGAGCGGGATTTCCCAGTGGAATAGTAGCAACTACAGTGTTACTATTATCAGAAATAACGGAAACTGTCCCAGCGTTAATGTTGATTACAAAGATTTCGCCTTTTGCAGGATCATAAGCTACACCTGCGGGCTCTTGTTGAACAGTTATTGTGCTAGTTACTCCAATTGCATGGGCCATGATGACTGATGACAAGACAAGAATTATACCGATTAGAATTGGAGCAATGAACATTTTCTTTGAACTTTTCATAAAAGTCAGTTCAATTTCAATGCCTTAAAGCATTTCATTAATTTCGGACAAGTATCTACTAAAAATAATGAGGTGATTTGATGAGTGAAGAAAAAATTCGATGTTGAAGGTTTCGAGAAACTTAAAGCCGCATTTGACGAATACGAGGCAAAGCAGAAAGAGCGTTTCAAAAACTTCAGCGTAGGCCTGCTCAAAAGTAGCAAGGTTCCACAGGAGGCTAATGTGCCTGGCACCGGATGGGTCAAATTCGAATTGCTAACCCATAACGAGCTAAGCGACCTAGCGAAGTTTTACAAGGACGATCAGCGCGAATTTGAACTGCAGGCGCTTCTAAATGTTGCTCAGGATATTTTGAAAATTGCTGGGCTGTTCAACCGCTATGGTACTTTTCAAGTAGCCCGTTCTAACTGGAACTAAAGTGTTTGCTGTAGCCAAAATGTTCTGGGCAACATTCCTCATAGCTTGCCCAACAGCCTCCGGGCACTGCTCACAAAGACACGCTAGACAATTGCTAAGCGCATCAAAATTTGACAAGTTAACTGAAATTTGAACACTCAACAAAATCCCTTCGCGCCTAAAACGGTGGCGCTGTACCCGAAATCCATGTTGGCACAATTTGATAACTCGTTACATTTGTGCTGTTAGTTCCCAAATACAGGGTATTGGTTCCACTTTCTCCACTGGCAAGGACTGTTCCAGAACCTATATAAGGTCCAAAAAGTGGCGGAATCGGCGGACCATATGATAAATCCATAGCGTTAATTTGTTGGCCACCGCTAAATAATTGAGCCATTAGGTAGACCCATGCTGATGTTGAATTAGATGTAGGAAAAGGATTTGGCAGTGGATACTCTGTTGAATAATCATTGCGTATGGTGACACTTATTATAACGCAAGGTCCACCCCACGTAACTTCCGTGCCATTAGAATAAGTATACGTTTGAATCGGATAGTAACCGTAACTTGAATTTGTTGAAACTACGAATATTTTACTATAATTACCCTCATAGGGTAAATAATAGCCATCGCTGATCTGCGAAGAATGGGCAAGTTTGCTTTGAAAAACTCCTGCTTGATTATACTCGTATACTGCGGCTGCTGAACTGGCAATTAAGAGAGCCATGAGCAGCAAAGCAACTGGTTTTAAGCCTGCTTTAAAATTAAAACGGTGTATTGACTTTTCCTGTGATATCGGCTTTTTATCGGTTGCATTCTCCACTGTTCGGACGGTTAATAAGGCGTCTTTTCCTTGGTCGGATAGGCAATACTTGCCATATTCGTCCGTCTTTATCAAACCGTTAAGTTTGGTCAAATGATGTTGAAGGTGTCCGCCGCTTTCAATGCCTGTTTTCTTTTTCAAGTCGGCAAAACCGATAGGGCCTTCACTTAGAACCTTTAGGATAAGGATGCGTGTTGGGTGCCCCAATGCATCGAAGACTTCTGCACGTTGTCTGTCAGTCTCTACCTGTTTTTCGTCTTCCATTTTTCTCTCTGCCTCGACCTGTCTTGTCCATGTCATATCCATTAGCCTATTTAATCCCTCTATTGTAGACCGAATGGAAAAGTCGATTAATGCTTAGTCCAGTTTTCTGGACAAGACTTAAGTTACTGACCTTTCTCGAGCCAACGTATACCTTTCTACCTCATTCATATCGCATTGCTTCTGCTGGTCGGGTTCTGGCTGCTCTCCACGCTGGGTACAGGCTGCCCAGTGCACCTAACAATACAGCAACACCTAATCCAAGCAGCACGAGTTCAGGAGTTATGGTTACGGAGATGGAAGCTGACGAAGCCGAGCCGATGGATACGCCTGCGGTTGATACTGTGCTATTTCCAGCTTGAGTTGGATGGGGAAGCAGCAGGTTGGCAAGCGAGGTTGCACCGACTGTGCCAATTACTATACCTACTATGCCAGCGATTAAGCTCAGCAGTATGCCTTCAAGCATAAACTGCCCCAAAATCGCCCAGCTACTGGCGCCTAAAGCTTTCAGGGTTCCTATTTCTCGAGTTCGCTCCCGAACAGTATATAACATGATGAATAGCACAATTGCGGCAACAACTACAGTGACAACAGCAATCTCCATTGTACCAGTGCTTTGGATTTGACTCATCGAAGATTGCGCCATCTGCAACTCCTCGCTGGTCTGGGTTTGCATTTGAATCACCGAATCTATCAGGGATGAAGCTATCGAAACCGACAACTTGGGGTACATGACGGCGATTTCGTTGGCGGCGCTCTGTACGTTGGTAACGTTGTCGGCAAAAACTTTAAAGTCCGTTACGTTTCCTGCGTTGTTGGTTATCGCCTGTGCATCGTTGAGGTTCATGTAGGCGGCGGTTTCGTTAAGCGGCGTGTACCCATCTATACCGACCACTTGAAAAGTTCGGTTTAAAATGTCAACAGTCCCGCCAACCTGAACATTGAAATGATCCGCAACTCGCTCCTGCAGCACAACCACGCCGCTATCGCCTACCTGCAAGTTTCTTCCAGCCGTAACGTTTGAGGGCAAAATCAACGAGTACGCACTTAGCAGTGAAGCATTATCTAACGGTATCCCATAGACGTTAAATGCAAAATCGCCGTCGAATTCTGTTTGGTCTAGAATAGGTATAACATTGGTGACATGCTGAATTGAGGTGAGGTTGGCGTAGTAATCTGTCACGTTCATTAACGGCTGCTCAACGATGGTTTGATTATCAGGCCCTGCGCCGGGAACTGAGACTGCCGGCAGGTGGCAGTCTATTTGGGTCGCCACAATATTTACAGTTGAATCAACCGTTTTTGCAGTAGCTGCTAAGTTGTCAATGGTTTGTTGCGTGGTTGCTTTGCTTGCGGCTATGCTGGGCGGAATAGAGATTAGCATAGCCAAGGCAAAGCTCAATACCACAATCACTAACAGTGATCTGGTTTTTCTTCTCGAGATGTTTTTAGTCGCTCTGGTTAGTATCCCCGTGAATTTTTCCTCCTGATTTTAAACCATAAAAAAGATTGTAAGTTTCCGTTGGACCTTAGGTTTCTGTGCTTATTTTTGTCGATTTGGATTTTCCAGCTTTTTTCATTGCAATGATAACTAGGGAGAGGACTATTATGATACCGACAAGCAACGCGACTGCTAACGATTGGGGAGAAAACTCTGGAACGGTAGGCGTTGGTGATGATGCGCCTAAAGGATTTGAACCCGTTAAAGGAATTGCTACTGGTTCATTTAACACGCTACCCTGAATACTCCCATTTGTGGAAACCCAATAATTATTATAAATAGTTTCAGAGATACTCTGAAATACGTTAACACCGCTGCCTATGAGGTTATTTTCTGTTATGGTATTGTAGCTTGCGCCTTCTACCATTCCGATTGATTCTGTAACGTTTGAACCGATAAGAGTGCAGTAGGTAATGTTATTGTAATCGCAGTTGCCAATTAGCATAATGCAGGCGTCACCTGAACAATTAGATAGGTAATCGTCATAGAAAGTGAAGTTACTGCCTCCGTTAGAAATTATTCCATCACCGCAATTAGTGATATACAAGTTTTCGATTGTCACGTTACTGACGGGTAGCGTTGGATAACTGTTTGGGTCATTTAAGTCAATTCCGGAACTTCCCTTACCATTAAGCGTGTATCCTGACCCATTTACAACAACATTGCTTTTCTGCACTTCAATATTGCCAGTAATATTAGCGGTTAATGTGTAGGTATTGCCAACTTGATGAATGCTATTTGTTCCTGTAACTGAACCATCAGCATTGATTATTATGTAACCGACTGATTGTGCATTGATTACTGAACCGCTAAAGGTAGACAACAACATGAATAAGATAAGGCTGATTACCGTTGCTAAATTTTTGTTCATACCATCCACCTCTCCAATTTGTTGTTAGAACACTTGAAAGATATATGGGAATTGATCAACATTCTTTGACTAACCAGTTCCCAATATTTAGTCAAACTTTCTTGACGTGGTTTTTTTTGATGCCTAAGCATTGCAGCAACAGCGAATAAGGAAACTATTAGCGGTATAATGAACAGCAATGATGGAAACTCTGGAACTGCAGGGGATGAAGAAGAGGTTGGCTCCGTGCCGGTACCTGTGCTAATCACTGAAACAGTACTGTTAGATCCGTTTGCAATGTAGGCGTATGCTCCGTTGGGTGTTATAGCCACGTCATAGGGATAGGCTACAAGGGGTATCGTTGTTGTCACTGCGTTCGTGGCTGTGCTTATCACCGAAGCAAAACCCAATCTATTGTCTAAATCTTGTTCTGTAACATAGGCATATTCACCGTTGGGGGTTAAAGCTACACCATAAGGCTGGCTTAAACCTATTATGGTCGTCGTTACTGTATTGGTAGCTGTGCTTATTACTGAAACTGAATCGCTGCCTGCATTTGTAACATAGACATATGCGCCATCGGGGGTTATAGCTACACTTTGAGGCCCGATTCCAACGGTTACCGTTGTAGCCACCGTGTTCGTAGACGTATTTATCACTGAAACTGTACCGTTGTCCTCATTGCCGCTACAAGCTACATAGGCATATTCACCGTTGGGAGTTATGGATACAGCTGTGGGAGAGCCTTCAACAGTTATCGTCGTTGTTAGTTTGTTGGTGGCGGTGCTTATTGCCGAAACTAAACCGATGTTTCCATTTATCTGACTATTTTCTGCAATGTAGGCGTATTCCCCGTTGGGCATTATAGCCACACCCGAGGGAAAGCCTCCAAGGGTTATCGTCGCCATCACCTTATTCGTAGAAGTACTTATCACCGCGACCGAATTCTTGTCACCAGTTTTAGGATCAGAGACTGAGCTTGTAACATAGGCATATTTACCGTCAGGCGTTATAGCTACACCGTTAGAACCCTTAAAGTTCACCGTTGCCGTTACCTTATTGGTAGACGTACTTATCACTGCAACATTGTTAAAAATCGGAACATAGGCATATTCACCATTGGGCGTTATAGCCAAAGCAAAAGCGTAGTACGGAATAGTTATCGTCGCAGTTGCTGTAGGAGTAGCTTGAACTATTTGAGGCAAGAATGTTAAACCACAGAGAAAGATTGCAAGAAAGATGCAGCCAACGCTCAGAGTCTTTGTTTTTAGCTTCATTCAAAAGGTCTCCTTTGATTTTGATTGACTGATAAAAGGAGTTTCTATTTGGGCTTGTTTATCTTCGCTTATTTTTCCGTCGCTTAGAAACAGCTTACGTTGAGTCTGCGCTGCAACCTGCTCGTCATGGGTTACCATTATGATGGTTGTGCCCTGTTTCTGGTTAAGGTCTGCCAGCAACTTCACAATCTCCTGCTTGTTGGCTATATCCAAATTTCCCGTAGGTTCGTCAGCCAAAATTATTGCTGGATCGTTAGCTAAAGCACGTGCAATCGCAACCCTCTGCTGCTCTCCTTGGCTTAATCGTTGGGGTCGGTGTTGTTCTCGTCCTGATAAGCCTACGGTGGCAAGGAGGTCTTTTGCTCTTTGTTTACGTTGTCCCTTAAATTTGCCTGCAAGTTCCATAGCTAATTCGACGTTTTCCCGAGCGTTCAGGTACGGCACAAGGTTGAAGTTTTGGAATATGAAGCCTATTTTGTCCCGCCGAATCTTGTAAAGTTTTGATTCAGGAAGTTTTGCAATGTCTACGTTGTCGATGAGTACTTTGCCGCTTGACGCTTTGTCGATGCAGCCGATAACGTTTAAAAGCGTCGTTTTGCCGCTACCCGACGGACCCATGATAGCGGTGAACTCTCCCTTTTTGACTTCAAGGTCGAGGTTGGTTAGAGGCTGGACATCTCGTTTACCTAGTTTGTAGGTTTTGGTTAGATTTTCAATTTTTAATACTAAATCACTCATATCTCATTGCCTCCGCTGGTCTGGTTCTTGCTGCCTTCAAAGCAGGATACAAACTGCCCAAGGCACCTAGCAGTACTGCCACTCCCAAACCTTCTAGAATAAGCTCTGGAGTTACAGTTGCATAATTAGTAAACCACAACATCATTCCTGAGTTCGAACCTGGTGCTGACGGAAATATAATCGTTGGATGCGGTAACAGCAGTTTAGCTAATGTTGTTGCGCCGAATCCGCCAATTACTAAGGCGACTACGGCAGCCATTACGCTTAGTAAAACGCCTTCAAAAATGAATTGGCCAAGGATTGTTGTGTTACTAGCGCCCATTGCTTTGAGTGTGCCGATTTCTCTGGTTCTTTCCCGAACGCTATATAACATCATGAATAATATTATTGCTATGTCTGCAATGACGGCGATGCTTATTTCGATTAAACCGTTGTTTTGTATTTGGTTCATTACATTTTGGGCAGTTTGCACTTGTTGGTTGACTAAGGTTAACACTTGTTGGACTGAGTTTACCTGAGATAAGCCTTCTGAAACTTGCAGTTTAGGATATTCACTGGTGATTCGTGTTGCAACGCTGTTCACGTTGTCAACGTTGTCAACATAGATTTTGAAGTCTGACGCTTGACCAGTCGTGTTAGTGAGAGCCTGAGCGTCAGCTAGACTCATAGTGACGTAAGTTGTATTGACTGCTTCCGGGCCTTCGATGCCTACTACCTTAAAGTTCGTCCCTGAAATGTTAAAGGTACTCCCGACAGTGACATTGTATATGTTTGCGAGGTTCTGTTGCAAAATGACGACACCGCTGTCATCCGCCTGCAAGTTTCTTCCCTCAATGATATTGGCGGGCAGAATTGATGGGTAATCCTTTAGCAGAGAAGCGTTATCTAACGGTACGCCATCGACTTCACCATATGTGAGTTGTGGGACGTTTTGCTCAAGCACGGGTATAACTGTGCTTACATCGGGAATTTTGTTTAAGCCCGAGTAATCCGTGATGCTAACGGTGTTGTACTGGGTGAATACTTTGGTGGTGTTTACATTTCCGTAGGCGCCGTTTAGGAAAGAACCGAGGCTGAAGTTGGTTCCGAGGTTGCCGTCGATTTCTGTTGCTGCCAAAGTTACAGTTGAATTAACGTAGTTGGCATTAGCCGTTAGAGCATTAATTACGCCTTTGACATTTTTGGTGCTTACGTTAATGTTTGGTGGAAGGACTATTAGCAATGTTAGGGCGAGGCTTAGTGCGATGATTACTATTAGGGCTCTGGTTTTTCTTCTCGAGATGTTTCTGATTGCTCTTGTTAGGATTCCCATTTTTTTGCCTCCGGATTACGCCTACTATTAGTAGTGGTAGGTCTTATAAGGCTTACTATCACTGATAGTAGGCAATGGCAGAACCTAAGAAAGATCATTTCACCGCTCATAGCCTAATTGCGGAAAAGTTAAAAGCCTACCATCCCTTATGGTACTTGAGGAAGTAAAACGTTCGCAGACAAGAAAACAGCTGTGTCGCAGTACAACGTTGAAGGAAAACAGCTGGAAGCCTTCTTAGGTCCACT
>Ga0187874_10003803_pt1 | contig 10369 bp, 7 predicted proteins | sample June2016WEW_16_1_3_FD_132993 | JGI IMG/M metagenome (GOLD analysis project Ga0187874, IMG submission 132993) | Peatland microbial communities from SPRUCE experiment site at the Marcell Experimental Forest, Minnesota, USA - June2016WEW_16_150 | ecosystem: Environmental > Terrestrial > Soil >... | reverse complement strand
CCACTCCGACTCCTTCTCTTTCGTCCACTCCGACTCCTTCTCTTTCGTCCACTCCGACTCCTTCTCTTTCGTCCACTCCGACTCCTTCTCTTTCGTCCACTCCGACTCCTTCTCTTTCGCCCACTCCGACTCCTACGCCGAGTGGAAATAACTTGGCTCCTATTCCTCCAGCGTATTTTTGGACTTGCCCTCCAATTTATGGTGGTCCAGCAAATGGGTTATCTATTGATTCATGGAGTTTAAACGCGCCGGGTGGTTCTGTTGGAATGGATACTCTCGTTACAAAAAGTGGGCAAACAGCAATACAAATGACACCGAACGCTGCTTATTATGCTACACAATATGGAGGCCCAGCGGCTGATGAATTAGACGGCCAATTAGTATCTATTGCGCCTGGAGATACTCTTTATTTCTCAGCTTATGTTTGGACTGCTTCAGGCAGTCTTGGAAATTCTGGTTATCCTTACGGTGGGCATGTAGAAGTTGACATGTTTGGTCCTGATGGAAGAATTTGCGGAATTGACTCAACTGATGGTACTCCTCTTTATCCAACTTATCCTGCTTCTGACACTGCTACTTGTGTGCCGCCGAATAGTGGTGGCTGGGTTAAGGTAACTTATGATTTCACCGTGGCATCTCAATATGAAGCTGACCCTTGGAATTATGTGACTGGCGGTGGCTATGCTGAAGGAAAAATGGTTACTCCAACAGGATTTGTTATGTGTATAAATTGGTGCTCAAGTAATCCTTCTGCTGAAAGTACAACAACGCCTGATATGTGGATTTACGGCACTGTATTAACCGTTACGCCTCCATAAGCATACATGAACAAGCAGTTGGCTTTTGCGCTTTAAGCCTAATGCTATGTTTTCATGTAATATCTTATTTAGTTCTTGGTCCAGTAGAAGCCATTAGATTTAATAGCTAAAAGCTTAAATATTTAGAGCTTTAGTGAAATTGGCAGATGGAAAAACTTCCGAAACTCGCTGCCAGACGAAGAAGACAAGCAGGCTTTTGATGTACTGATGGATATGTGTAGGAATCTTGCTTCTGCCGGCAACTGCGCATGCAACCCAATTATTTTTGAGCCCATGGCCATGTGCATACTGCTCGCTCAGCAGAAGAAAATGCAGCAGCTCGAATACAAGCTAAGCGATCTGCTATCGCAAAAAAGCGGGGGTCAAAGCCTTGGTTAGGATCCAGACGAGAACTGTAAGCAAGAAATACAAGAAAAACCAACCAGGCTACGAATACAAGCAGCATCTCATCCCTATTCCGTTAAGCAAGAACGAAGAAATCAAACCCTTTCTTAAACAGCGACTGATGAGCAACTCGCCAAGTTCATTGACTTATTCTAGGGATTAAATTTTAATCTTTCTCTCTCTCTCCTCTTGGACGAGGCAAACGCGGTGTCAAGGCGAAGGAGCTTTCAGTTGAGCAGAGGGCATTCAATAAGGCGTTGGCAAAGGACAGAGTGGTCGTGGAACATACAAACTATAGGGTGAAAAAGTTTCACATATTTGGAGATGAGTTTAGGAATCGGCTTAGGCGTTACGATATCATGACTGACATCGTGTGCGGGTTGGTTAACTTTCGTATAGCTGGAAAATTGATTATCTGAAATCCAACCGAAAGTGATAAATTTCCATGAACTTGGTTAAAAAATAATAGGGCCTAAGGTCTACTATATTATCAACTGTATTTTGACTCAAGGTAGGATGGGAGGCAAAATAATGTGTGGATCAGATATAATCAAGTGGTTCGCGGATTTAGTAAAATCAACCCCAGAAGACTTTCACAATAAGTCCGTAATCGAAGTCGGTAGCAAAGATGTCAACGGAAGCGTTAGACCAACTGTGACCAATTTTGGAAAACCTTCATCCTATATAGGAGTGGATATTTCCAACGGCAAATATGTAGATATGATAGTTCCAGCAGAAAAAATAGTTGAAAAGTTTGGAGAAAACGCATTTGATATAGTAATATCTACAGAAATGCTTGAGCATGTGTTCGATTGGAAAATCGTCATAGACAATTTAAAAAGAATACTAAAACCTGGCGGAACTATGATTATTACCACGCGTTCTTACGGGTTCCCTTACCACGGGTATCCATTCGATTTTTGGAGATACGAACCAGAAGATATGAAGCACATATTTGCAGACTTTGTAATTCAAGACTTGCATTATGATACTGTTGGGTTTGGAGTGTGGCTCAAGGCTAAGAAACCTAGCGAATGGCAACCAAGCAAACTGGATTATGCACTGTATTCCGTAGCTATTGGGAAGAAGTCTGCGTTTCCCGTGAACATCACTTTTTCAAGAAAAGTTTTATTAACTTTACAAGATGCACTGTATTCTGTAGCTGTTGGGAAGAAGTTTGCCTTTTCCGCTAATGCTATTGGTAAGAACTCTGTGTTTTCCGTGAACATCACTTTTTCAATAAAGGTTTTTTTATTCCTGCGAAAGTTTGGACTAATTCTCCTGCGAAAGTTTGGACTAATTCAATGACGATTTTTATGTGAACCTGAATATGGCGAGCTTTACAGAACTTTTTTTAACGTTGATTTTGAGTTCTTAATTAAGTGCCTCTGGTTAACAGATCGATCTCTTACTAAAACTTAAAAGCGCGAAGAGTTGGTGCTTTAAGACATATGGAAACTATTTTGCGAACCAGTTAAACGACTTTCGGTCTTTGAACGAGAAAAAAGTTGATAGTTGCTATATTGCCTAAAAAGCACATTCAGTTCAAGGCTGGCATACAATCGAAGAGTATATAAGGCATAAATTAAACTAAAATTAGAAACCTTATTTTTTAGTAATTGGGTTTACTGTGCTTACCAACCACATTTTATTAAATATTTTAAGCACTTAGAAACTTAGCAGAATAGGGAAATCCCCTTTATCTTTTAACCTAACATTTCTAACCTATTGACATTTGTATAAAAACCAAATTGCTAAAAGTTGCAACGAGCGCGCGCTGCCATTATAGCAAAGATGGACTTGACTGTTTGCTCTGTCTTGATAATTCCGTATTGAATAGCAACGCTACTACTATCTTGATTAGTGGGGAAGATTTGCGATTAATATATGTTCAATAAATAGGGGCGCGCAAGTTCATGCCTATTGAGTTTTTATTTATAGGTCAATTGACCTTCGCGTCAGAGTCTTTTCTGTCTTACCTATCTGAACATGATTATAAAGTTACAGTCATAAACACTTCAGACTGGGCATTTCGCGAGAGAATTTATGGGACGAATATTCCAGTCTACAATTTATATGAGGATAGTAAAATTCATGCTATGTTCAAGGGCCCACTAATGTGGTATAGAAAAGCCCTTTTATATGGTGTGGCAAAAAACTTGGGCTTCAAACGCGATAGACTCTGTCGGATTATTGATAAGACAGAAAAAGAGCTAATTTATGGAAATTGGGGTTCTTACGGTCTCCCCGAGATCGGCATGGCGCAAAGATTCCATGTGCCCATAGTTTACGAGTTCCTCACGTATCCTTGTAGCAGTATTAGGTTAGGTTACAAGATTGAGAACTTTTTCAATAAACGAATTGTGAATAAACTAGATGGACGGGTATTTCCTACTCAAAGAATGTATAACTATATGCGAAATGTATTCGGCATACATCTGGGAGAAAACTTGCTTTTTTCGGAATGTTTCACTGAGAAATTCTATTACCGAAGGAGGTTACCTCTTCTATCAGCGGTTGACTGTCAACCGCACGTAGTTTTCATTGGCATTGACGATCGCGACATTCTTCCGCAAATTGAAGAGGTAGCCTCGAGGAAAATTCACGTCCATATGTGCAACCTAAACCAAGTTGGTTGGGCTAGCCGCTTGTTTTCGTCTGCTTATGCGAACGCACGGGAAGGTCTAATTGAAGAGCGTGCGTTTAAAAACTTGGGTTTTATTCACCAATTCAACAGGTTTAATTATCAGGAAATTGCAGACGGTACTTTTGCCACATTTTTGACTCAGTTTGACGCATGTTTAGTTACCTATAATTTCTGGCGCACTTCAGGCTTATACAGGTTTAGTAATAGCATACCTCAGAGGTTTTCAATGGCCCTTCTCGCAGGAATTCCGATCATTGTTCCTGAAGGTTATCTGCAAGGGTGTGAAGAAATAATAAACAAATATGAGATAGGTTTTGTTTATAAAAATTATATTGATCTAAAAAATAAATTATACGACAAAAGTTTGCTGAACCGTTATCAGGAAAACGCTATCAAAAATGCACATGTGTTCTCTCTTGAGAATAATTTCATAAAAATGGATAAATTCCTTAAGCGAATAATTGAATAGTCTATGCATGAAGATTCGCAGAAAAGACAAATCTTGGAATCTTTTATCTCATTCTGCCAATATCACAACCTATCCCGCGTGCAGGACCCACTTCGTTTCTAAACTTGTGCAAAACGGCAATGTCAGAAGGAGGCTCGTTTGCTTCTGTGGCTCTTATTCTTTTTAAGCGCGCGCCAGACTTTACAACGTGTTAGATGGTCTCTGTAGAGATTGGAAAAGCATAAATCTTCACGAAAAGAAAATGCAATAGCTGTACCCGTTGATGAAAAAATATGGCATCTTCCTACGCCAGAAAATTCGATTAATAAACCGACGATTAGTATTGTTTTAGCGACAAAGGGTGACAAATTAGCTTTACTATGAAACACGCGCGCTTCAATTCAAAGTTGCAATGGTCATCGAAAAATTTACGCTGGAAGAAGGTTACAAGGGATTTAGAAAATTATCAATTCCAGATTGATGCCAAGTTGACAAGGTGTAAAGTTTGAAAAAGAATAGACTATTGCTTTTGCCATTTTTTGTTGGCTTAGTGCTCATGATATATTCATGGTACTTAAGTTATCCTCTGTCAACTTTGTCAGCAAATGACTTTGTTTTCAATCACATTTCAATTTTCTATTGGCTTAGTTTACCTCTATTATTGGTGTCAATGTTCCTAATGGCTGTGACAACCAAAAGCACCTTTCTGAAGTGGATACTTTCAATAGGAATTGTGCTGACTTTTTTCTCACTTTCTTACTTTTACTCCATGATGTCAACACTAGATGCACAATATTTCAGAGCATTGACGGAATACTTCATAAAAACAAAAAGTTTGGATCCTTTGCAATCGAATCACTACTATTACTCGTGGCCCGCTTTTTTCGTTTTAGCTGACATTGTAACTTCGGTAAGTGGGTTGACACTAACGAATTACGAATTTCTTCTGTTTACACTCATAGGTTTCTTGTTGCCTACCGCCCTGTTTGTGTACGGTTCCAAAAAATACACGAATGGTGGCGTCATAATGGTAACGGCCTTTTTCATTTCAATCATGTATTTCATGGATTACCAAGCTGTCCCTTTTACGGCAGCTCTCATGCTTCTATTTCTCCTTTTTATGCTGGAGACCCAGCAAAGGAGCATTGCCATAATGGTGACGGAGTTTGTGTTGTTTGCGAGCCTTTTGATAACGCACCTTTTTGTACCCCTGTTTTTTGTTTTATATTTATTGATCCGAAGTCTATTCGAAAAGAACAGACAAATTAAAACTCAGCTTAGAAACTTCTTTCTATTTGCGTTGGTCAGTTACTTCCTAACACAACTCACCCTGGCAAGCTTTTCTTTCCAGCAACTCATTATAAGCATTACAAAAGTGCCTGTGGAATCTTATTCTTATTTCTTCTCGGTGGTAACGTCGACTGCAGCTCAAACTTCAATCGCTAGTACAGCTCAATTTTTTTCCAGAGCCGTAACAATCGCCGCCGTTACTATATGCGTTGCTGGTTTTATTCTCCTATTAATCAAAAGAAAAGTGAATGCTATTGAAAAAGCGCTTCTTTTTGCTGGTGTGTTATATTCGGCCTTGGGTCAAGTGTTGAATACTCTCGGCTGGCGTGCTTTAGCAGTAGCTTTCGTTCCTATCTCTCTGGGAGCAGCATTTCTGTTTCAAGGCAAATTCAAACCATACTTTGCAGTATTATTCTCGGTTTTGATAGTGCTGTTCCTTTTTGTGCCACTTCACACTTCGTTCAACCCCGAATTAGGGTTCCAAACAAGAGAAAACTACATTGCGGACAACTTTTTCTTGAACCACTACAATTGGGAAAAACCTGGCTTCGTTGTTTCAGACTTCTGGACAAACACGTACTTGTCACCCAAACTGAGTGTTTACGAATATATCAGCCCAACCTTGAGTAAAGGTGCCAAAGCGAATGCCATACTTTATCCGCCACAACTTGTGGGTGTGGAATTAGGTAATTACAGTTCTATGCAGAGCCTTTCTCAAGGGGAAAGATTAGACTTGCTATACAACGACGGTAATTCCTATGTGCTAATAAGCCCAAATCATTGATAGATAACTAAAAGTCAAGAAACTTAACAAGTCTTGTTGAGTGTTTGCAATTCTGTGAGAGCGAGGGAGTTTATTGGAAGCCAAGCAAACTGTAAGCGTATTAATGTGTGTTAGAAACGTCGAGAAGTATATTGGTAATTGCATAAAATCGATTTTGGACCAAACTTTCGCCGACTTTGAGATTGTAGTAATTGATGAATATGATAGCAATGACAAAACAAGAAAAATAATCGAAAATTTTAAAGACGAACGAATACGATATTTTAGAAATAGAAAATGGCTTGGGATTCCAAAAAGTAGGAATCTTAGCGTGAAATATGCAAAAGGAGAATACGTCTTCTTTACTGATGGCGACTGCGTTGTTTGCAAGGACTGGATCGAACAAGGATTAAAGTTTCTAAAAGATTCTGATTGCGCTGGCGTGGAGGGACGGAGCTATTATATTTCTGAGGATTACGTACCAACTTTTTCCGATCACACTTATGAAAGAGGGCGTGGCAAATTTATGACGAACAACATAGCTTACAAAAAGAGCTTTGTTAAAGGCGCTGGCGGTTTTGACGAAAGATATAATTACCTTGAAGATAGGGATCTAGCCTTCCGAATTCTGAGACGCGGCAAAATAGAATTCAACCCAAATATGATCGTGTACGTTCAAAAAGAAACTACAACCCCTACGAGCCTTATCAAACATGCACCTATCATCAAGAACCGGGTGTATCTTTTCAAAAGGTTTCACGATAAAGAAGTAGTGTCGTGGCGTATTGTTGAGCCATGGGACTTGGCAAAGATAATTTGTCCGCCTTTATTTTTCGCAAGCTTATTTTTTAACAAGTTCACGACATCAGATGACTATAAATTGCTACCCTTTACTTACCCTAAAGTGATCTTAGAACGCCTAGAATTATGGAAAGAGTGCGCAAAAGAAAGAGTGTTCCTGATTTAGATCGAGAGGTACCGAGGAGCACATGGGAAAGACAGCAATAAAAAAATAAGGATAACCATCAACGGGAGATTCTTTGCTCACTAGTGTTTTTGTACCAAGGCATTAACATGGCGGTTATTGACAAGTTAAATAGTTGCCTGATGAGGGTTACATGTCAGTTTTTGTTTATCTGAGGCAGAATAAGCTTCTTTGATGAACACATTTTACCAGGAACTAGAGTTTTGAGTTTTAGTGAGGTTGAAAACAAATTGAAAGTGATCATAGCGGGTCCCAGTATAGTTGGGGGCGGATCTGAGAAGGTTAAAATGCTGAACATTTTTTTGCGTTCAATCGGACATCAGGTCGAGGTTGTAAGTATGCCTGGACACACGATTGAAGGCAAAGCATGGTATTATTATCAACGTGCCCGTGCGCGCATTAATGGTCATGAAGAGCGTCATATGAAGAAAACTGCTGACTTTCTGGAAAAGAGGGTTAGAAAAATGGGGTGTGACGCCTTGATTTGTGTCGAAACTCCGTTTTCTTACGTCTTAACCCGAGATTTGGGCTGCTTGAAGATATTTAGTTGTGAAGCACTGGCCGATGAATTATATTTTTCAAAAGATTTTAGTGACTTGGAGCGGTTTCGGAAACTCCGAAAAATGGAACTTGAGATAATTATGAAATCGGATTATGTGCTGTTCCCTTGGGAAACAACTAAGAATTATGTGAGAAAGTACATCTGGCGGGGAAACAACCTAATCACTGTAAGACATGGTTGCAATCCAAGTAAAAAAAGGGCGTCTTATTACTTTCCTCCTTCTATCGTTTCTTTAGGCTACTTGGCTCATAGCTATAGTAATAAAGAATTACTATCTTATTTGACTCGCCTGAGCCCTTATCGGATTGACGTTTACGGGACATATAAGCCTCCCAGAAAGTTTGCGATTAATTTTAAAGGGTTTGCTCCTTCAATGGATGTGCTTAGCAACTACCAGTTTGGTTTAAATACCATTTCTAAAGACATTTTCCGTCAAAATCATTTCTCATCCAGAGTATTAGCTTATCTTTCTTATGGTTTGCCCGCGTTGTCTCCAGATTGGATGAATTTCTCAAATTCTCTCAAAGGTGTGTTGCCTTATAACGAGGATAATTTCATAGAAGTTGTTGAAGAATATTTGGACTTTGAAAAATGGACGATGATGAGTGATGCCGCATATCAACAAGCGCTCGAACTGGATTGGCGTGAAGTCTTGAAGCCACTGCAGCAAATTATTTCACCCGGGTGAATGCGCAGAAAAGCAAATTTCCGCTTGCATAAATCACAAATATGGGGCTTTTTTATTTTTTTTTGACTGTGTAAGAATTGATTAGCTTTTATTGGCACGCAGGTAAGCTAAATTATTGCTTTTCAGATGTGAAGCACAACCATATTCAAGAATGGTAAAACAAATAGTTGACCTGATTTACGGAGTCATTCAAATTGACCAGTACCCTGCAAAGATTTACTACTTATGTACGCCCGAGAAAAAGATTACATGATTTGTAATCTCTATTCTTGTCCAGATTATATTACAAACCGTTAATCCAATTATTGGAGACAGCCATGTATTTTCATTCAGAAAAATCAATCTTTTCACAATACACCCATAGACCCTGCAACCGCATATAACTTATGTTCACGGACTTCCCGACAAAATCAAATGAAAAATTGTGACGAATCCTCGGGAAAATAAACAAGAAGCGAGACATTGTCGTTTTGGTCTTTGGTGAAATAGATAGTAGAGTACATATTTACAATCAGTACATGAAAAGGAAACGGTAATTTCCATTCCACATTTGATTAGTAAAACGATCCAAAATTATGGCAAGGTTCTTCAATTAATTGAAAAGGAGGGTTTTCCTTTTTTTCGTTTATAGAATCCCACCAGATCGCGGGAAGAGAATATATATCACTTTCCTTTCCACGTAGATGAAGATACGCGAATATTTATAAGTCGTGAATTTAATAAGAAACTAAAAGAATTTTGTGCGCGAAAAAACTATCGATACTTGGATATCCAATCCAAATTCGCAGATGCGTCAGTTTTATTTCTAAGGTTTTTGCTGCAGGTAAAGTTCATCTAAACGAGAAAGCTGCCATAACAGCAGAAGAAATAAGGATTAGAGCGTTAAACGTTTAAGGCGTTAAACGCTTAAGGGGTAATGATTAGTTGCGTGCCGTAGACGTAGATTTTTGCGTATTCATTCGAGGGCGAGCTTGAAAAACCGCAAATCCAAGGGCAGCAATGTGTCGGTATAACCATCTTTCCAGCAGAATATACTTGTCCTCCAGCCACTCCGCTCCAGGGGTCAGCCATATATTGTGATTGCACAGTAAAATCCATAGTTACCTTCACCCATGCACCACTGCCGTAGGGAACAACAACATTCTGCATCGTAGCTGGCCAATTAGGATAAGTCTCCTCTCCGTCAGAACTCGAAAGTTCGCCTATTCTACCCAATGAACCAAACACGTCTATTCCTATTACAGCCCCCGATCTTGAATTAGTTTCCGTTGTCGTAGCTGCTCCAGTCCAAAGCCAAACTGTGAAAACGACATGGTTGCCTGGCTGAATGTTTACAAATGTCCCGTCTAATTCGCTTTCATCAGGCTCATAAGCAGTGCAAACCGGATTATGGTCCATTTCAATGCAATTCTGTTGACCGCCCTGCGTGACAGGATAAGCAAAATACTGTGATTCAGTTGGGCTGCCCACAGAATGAGCCTCCCCCCATCCCTGAGCCGTCACCTGCCCTGAATAACTCCAGAAACCAGGAACAACCGCTAAATTGTTTCCATTGGGAGCCGTTGTTGGTTTGGGAGTAAGGGTTGGCGTTGGCTTAGGAGTTGGGGTAGCGGTAGGCTTGGGGGTTGGTGTCGGAGTTGGCGTTGACTTGGGAGTAGATGTTGGGGTCGGGGTCGGTTTGGGCGTTGTGGTTGGTGTTGGCGCAGGAGTGGGTTTTGGCGTGGGCGTTGCAGTAGGTTTAGGTGTTGGTATTGGGGTCGGGGTCGGTTTGGGCGTTGTGGTTG
>Ga0187874_10003800_pt1 | contig 10378 bp, 9 predicted proteins | sample June2016WEW_16_1_3_FD_132993 | JGI IMG/M metagenome (GOLD analysis project Ga0187874, IMG submission 132993) | Peatland microbial communities from SPRUCE experiment site at the Marcell Experimental Forest, Minnesota, USA - June2016WEW_16_150 | ecosystem: Environmental > Terrestrial > Soil >... | reverse complement strand
GGAGTTGTGGGCTGGACCTATCGGAGCGTGGAAGCAGATCCCTACCTCGCGCCGCGCCGACCACGCGAATTGGGGAAAGGTTGAGAGCATCCATTGGACGAATGAAGGCCTCAACATTCAGGGCTGGCTCACTTATCCCCAGGACTATGACCCCTCGCGGCGCTACCCACTGTTGGTGGAGGTCCACGGAGGCCCCAGCGCCATGGCGCGTCCCAGTTGGCCCAGCTCGCTCTTTGATTTCACGCTCCTGTCGCATTACGGCTATTTCGTGTTGCGGCCCAATCCGCGCGGCAGCTATGGCCAAGGTGAAGCCTTTACGCAGGCCAACGTCAAAGATTTCGGCTACGGAGATTTGCGCGACATCCTCGCCGGTGTTGACTACGTCGTGAAACATTTTCCCGTGGATAACGACCGAGTGGGCATCGGCGGCTGGAGTTATGGGGGATACATGTCGATGTGGGCTGTTACCCAAACGCACCGCTTCCATGCTGCGGTGTCCGGGGCCGGCATCGCGAATTGGCAAAGCTACTACGGCGAGAACGACATCGACCAGTGGATGATCCCTTTCTTCGGCGCGTCTGCTTATGACGATCCGGCGGTGTATTCCAAGAGTTCACCCATTACGTTCATCAAGAACGTGAAAACGCCGACGCTCATCCTGGTGGGCGATCGCGACGGCGAGTGTCCAACCCCGCAATCATTTGAATTCTGGCACGCCCTCCAGACGCTGGGCGTGGAGAATCGATTTGTGGTTTATCCCAATGAGGGCCACTTGATTTACGACCCCACGCACCGCCACGACATCATGCAGCGCACCCTGGAATGGTACAACCGCCATCTGAAGTAATGCGCGAACAACCCGCTTGGTGCCTTTGTGTCTTGGTCGTAAAAGGATAAGGAAGAAGAATCACTATGATACCAGGACGCCACGAACTTCCTGCTTCGCGGTTCCTCAAGCACGGCGAGAGAAATGGAAAGGGAACATTTAGGAGACCCCTATGAGGCGGCGGTTGGCAGTCAGGGTTTTTCTCGTCATTGTGATGTTTTTTGCGGCGCCGCACGCTCCCACAAGCGCTGCTGCGGATGAGAGTCAATCCTCCGGGAGTATGGAATCAAAATCAGCATATCCAATCCCTGGCGACCGCTGGTTGGAAATTGATCTTTACTGGTTCGAGCAGAAGGACATTCCCGGGTCGGTCCACACATTTTGGGAACGCTTTCAGCCGCTTTTCGCGGGTGTGGAAGGTTATCGCGGAGTCATCCTGAACGTGGGCTGGACGGTCGCGTGCGTCATGGAATGGTCGGGAAACCTGGATCAGCGAATTGATCTGCCGCAGGGATCGGGACAGCAGAAATGGGTGGATGAGAGAGGTCCCTATACCGGAACCACGGAAGAACGTAAGCGCCAGTTCAATGCGCGTTTTGCCAAACCGCAGATGGTCGAGCGGCGTGGTTACGATGCCTGGACGTATGGCGATGTCAAGAAACTCGGCGCTGCGTTGCGCGGCGAAGCGTCCAGACGCGGCATATCGGAACTTAAGGTTGGGCTTCTGAACTACGCCTGGACGGATGCCTACGGCGAGGTTGCACCTTGGGCAAAGCGGCACCCCGAGGCATTTACCGCTCCGCAAAGCCGCCTGGGTGCATGGTCTCCTGGCTCCTTTTTCGATCCTGCCGCCAAGCTCCACGCGGATCCCGTGCGCCTCGGAGGATTGCCGGAGGGGATTCTTGAAGGCACGTTGGTTCACAAGGCTTATGCAGCGCAATGGGGGAGTCTTTCGAAAGCCGTGGGCTTGGACGCCGTGATGTTGCGGGACTCATTTGGCATGCCAGTCCCTTATGAGCGATGGGGACCCTTCGGCGCCCTCGCACCATCTCCCGAGTCGATTCGAGACTCGACCGCAGCGGTGGCCGCGCTAGTGCGTGAAATCAAGCAAGCAAATCCGCAGGCCCTGGTGATGATGTATTCGAACGCGGCCAGCGCGGTTGCAGACTGGCGCAGCAATTGTATGGATCTGGAATCGATTGCGAAAGAAGGCTACCTCGACATCTGGGTCGACCAAACCTGGGCGGGCGCATGGAACGAGGTCGGACTGCGGCAGGAGTCTTTCTGGAACGATCCCTGGCTGGGTTGGACGTATCAACTCGCCTACACACTTCTGCACGCCGCGGTCCTTGCGAACACTAAGGTCCGGCACTATCCACTAATTGAAACCTTTGACGCCTGGGAAAGTTGGGACGTCATCCACACCGCTCCGGACCGTCTGCGTTGGGGCATCTGGGCATATTCCCACGCGGCGGTGAAGACTCCGAAGGGATTGAAGTTGCCCGCGGGGTCGTATATTTCCTGGGCGAATCAGGGCAAGCGATTGCTGGAGCCCGAGGATGTTCGCTTCCTGGCGGACAATGCCAACGCCGCGATTGCGGACGCACGGAACACCACGAAGGTGTTGGGTCCAACACTCGTGTATTCGCGGGAGGCCATGCAGTGGCAGGCCGACCATGCCGCTCCCAACCGCGACATCAAAGAGTGGATCGATGAGCAGGCCGCGTCCGTCGATAAATGGCCGGTTCCAATTCTTTCCGTCACACGAGTGGAGTGGCTGCCGCAGGTCGACTCTGATCTTTTTATTTTCCAGACGCCTTCCCACCTGGCTCCCCGGGAAACTGCGTATATTGCCAAGCTCATTCAGAGGGGACGACCCGTGGCTATTTTCGGAAGCCCGGCGGGCGGGATCGATCCCGAACTTGCGCAACTTGGCGGTCTCACCGCGAGTGGCGGCCCGGCGGAAGATCAGCCCAGGATACGTACAGCGAAGCTAGCCGGCGATTCCAATTCATTAGCGAAGAATATTCCTGAGACGTTTGGCACCTACCATCGGCGCGGCGCCAATACAACTTCCGGCGGCATACGAGTGCTGTACGCGGTGGATGGCAGCCTGACGCTGACCTTGAATACCACAGCGGGATTGAAAGTCGTCATGTGGGACCCGCCAGACCTTTTGCCCAAAGGAAATGTTCCTCTCCGCGACGCCTGGGGAGGCAGTGGGGCCGCATATGCCCTTGCCGCGGGCGCGCTGAACTTCTTGTTGTCCGGCAGCGGTGCGCTCCATGCGAAGACCATTGACCTGGACCAAACGATGAACGTCACCGCGTGGCGCACGCAAGATGGATCGATTCGAATAATGGCTGCGAATATCGAGGAAGGCTTGCGCGACGATGCCGACATGACTCGGCATGCAACGATGGTTCTACCGCGGTCATGGAAAACTGCAACCTGGACGGATGCCTGGACCCGCAGAGATGTTGAGCCCAATCAGGGTGATTTGAATATCAGTCTCGGACAGGCAGATTCCCTTCTCCTGCAATCTGTGCCCCGGTGACGAGCGGCTCGGAAATCGCGCGCTTCTACTTCGGACAGCCTAGCTCTTGCTTGAGCACCTTGAGGGGCGTGACAAAACTCCCGCTCCTGGTCCAGATGATCTGACCGTCCTTGCTGCGCAATTGCAGTGTTCCGCCGGTAAAACCCTGTATGGACCAACTGAGAATGGCATCGGCGGCCTCCGAAGTATTGACGACTTGCAAGCAGGTGTGCGTCATAATCGCCCTCGCCTTTCGCGCCACCGCCTCGTCATCGTCCGCCCAATCGGTATCCAAAAAGACCTTTCGGACGTTATGAATGTCCGGCGTGCTCGCTTTGATTTTCGCAGCTTCCGCGGCAGGACTTTGGAGGGACCACCCGCAAGCGTCAGCCAGTTTGCCCAATCCTCCTTCGAGATCGTCAAGGTGGAACAAAGTCGCCACGGGTCCTGACCCTGAGGGCGTGTATTCAAGAGTCAACTTCTTGGCAAAGGCCAGTTTCTGTGCGAGCTCCACCGGCTGCGGCGCAAATAGCGAATCGTGGTTTATTGATTGGTCCCAATGCTGGGTGAAGGGCTGCCCATCATCCAGCCGGAGCCGGACAGTGTATTGTCCGTTCGGGTCGGTACTTGAAGGGATAGAAGCCGTGCGAATGTAAACGTCCGTATGGTGTAACTGGCATCGGATGTAGAGGCGAGTATCCCGGGAAGGCCCTGCCGATGCGGATCCTTCTGGTTCGGCAGCGCGAGACAGAGTCACCGTCCGCGAACCGTCCTCCGAGGAAACTTCCTCACTTAAATCCCATTTCCCATTTCTCCTAACGTCTCCAGGATTCGCCGGAGTTTGCGCGGTTGGCCCCGTCGGCGAGGTATGCTCTTTGCTTCCCGCAGTAATCATGGCATCCAGCACCTTCTGCGGAACACCCTGACTCTGGAGCGAGATCAACGCTTGGGGTGAGGTGTCAAAATCAGTCGAATCTTGCTGAATGGCCAAGACGATGGTGCTCTCCGCCAGGCCCGACTTGACCATGCTGATCACATCATCATTCGTGAGGGTCTTATTCTCACCCTTTTGTTCCGCATTGGTTTGCTCAGTCTTCTCCTGCGTGCCCTGGAGGGGGTCCCCATCTTGGACGCTGACCTTCGAGCTACCCAATTCCCGTCCCAGCGCCCCCCGCATCGGGCACAGAGTAAGTATTACTAGCATAGGTATTGCCAGCCTCATGGGGTTTCTTCCCTCCTCGCAAGGGCAAGGCCTTGGGGTGAACCGGCCACGCCCTATTCGCCTTCGGAAGCATAGTACCCCCTATGTCCGCCGTCAATGTGGCGTGGACAGCAGGAGGGCTCGGGATTCGGGGTTCGGGGTTCGGGCCGGCGGGTGCCCCGCGGGTCTGCCGCGTGTTGTCATGAATACAGCGTCAATACTGAGAATCAGCCTGCCCTCGTCCGCTGTATAATTAGCTGGCAATCTCAGGAGCGAAGGTTATGGATATGTTGGCACTAAGCGCGGAAATTCTGCGCGTGGTGAACTCGGCGGAACAGATTCTCCGACTCGTCAGCGCAGAGGAAAGCAGAGCGCCCATCCTGGCGGGCGGATGGTCACGCCGGCAGGTGATGGGCCACCTGATTGATTCCGCTTCGAACAACCATCAGAGGTTCGTGCGGGCGTCCCTCCAAGACTCTCTGGAGTTTCCCGCCCATGAGCAGAACGGTTGGGCGCGTGTGCAGGCCGCCGAGGAAGCCGATTGGCCCCTTCTGGTCGCGCTCTGGGCAAACTATAATCGGTATCTCGCACACGTCATCACTCGCCTTCCCTTTGGCAAGCTGGCGGTCCCGATTCGAATTGGCCAGAATGAACCCGTGACGCTCAAATTCCTGGCTGAAGATTACCTGGGGCACATGGTTCATCACCTCGGCCAAATCGGCGCGGCGCAAACGGGCGACTAAGTTCGGGTGTTGCGCAAACCACTAAAGATGTCGTCTGACCAGCCGAAGGACAAGGCGACGTGAGCGTGTTCGGCTGCATTCGCCATCATGGAGGCAGGGCGTTGAAGGTCCCCACGCAGCTCGCAGCAAACTGCGGCAACACGCCGGAGTGCATGGATTGGCTCAATCGGCTGCCCGCCACCCTCCGAGAGCTTGAGTGCCGGTGGTCGCTCTCACTCGGGGCACCGTTCGATTGCGATGAGGTGAGCTGCGCGTGGGTCGCGCCCGTGGCGCGTCGCGACGGGACGGCCGCCGTGCTTAAACTCGGCATGCCGCATATGGAAGGTGCGCATGAGATCCAGGGGCTGCGCTTCTGGAACGGAGACCCGACGGTGCGCCTCCTGGAAGCCGATGATGACCTGAATGCCATGCTCCTTGAGCAGTGCGTGCCGGGGACGGCGTTGCGCGCGCTGCCGGAACCCGAACAAGATATCGTGATCGCGGGACTGTTAAAACGGCTCTGGCGTTCGCCATCGCCGCCACACCCGTTCCGCCCTTTGTCCGCCATGACCGCCTATTGGCGGGATGAGACGCTAAGCCGGGCGGAGCGGTGGTCCGATCCAGGTCTCGTCCTTGAAGGGTTGCGCATGCTCGAAGAACTCCCTCGCACTGCGCCCACGGAGGTGCTCCTCGCGACCGACCTGCACGCAGGAAATGTGCTTCGGGCCCAGCGAGAACCATGGCTCGCGATCGACCCAAAGCCGTTCGTGGGTGACCCCGCCTACGACGCGACGCAGCACATGCTTAACTGCCCTGAGCGATTGCGCTCTGATCCCTGCACGACCATCTGCCGTTTCGCGGATCTGCTCGGCGTGGATCCTGAGCGCGTTCGCTTGTGGACATTCGCACGTGCCGCTGCGGAACCGCGAGACTCGTGGAAGGGTGACAGGTTAACAGCACTCGCCCGAGCCATCGCTCACTCCGGGGTCGTCTGACTCTTCCGTCACTCCCCAAAAGCCGTCGCCGCTGCGGGTGCCAAAATTGGCTGACGCGGCAGGCGCACCCTGGGGCTTTTATCTAGCCTAGGTATCTTATCTCTCGTGGCCTTTTCCGCCGCCTGCAACCAGCCCTAGGGGACTCTTCTCATGGGCATTTTGTCATCCTCTTTGGAGCCCCTATGATTTATTGTAATTGGCTTCTTTTCAGTATGTTCTCAGGATTGGCACACGAAAATCGCCTCTTCCGGCCCTTTATTTTCAAGATGTTCTCAGGATTGGGCGTTTGTGCGATGAATGGGCATAAAGTCGTAATGCATTCTGTGGGGGTAAGGCTAGGAGCATGTGCCTTCATCTATTGATTCCCACTCCGCGGACGTCACCACGACGCCAAGGATCAAGACCGGGCTTTCGCACGCGTCTGGGCCGGGCCGGTCAAGGCCGGAAACTTCCCGGAGTGAAACGAAGGGAAGACCGCCCTCCGTGAGTCGGGCAGACTCTCCTCGCGCCGGGCGTACGGAGCTTTCGGCCGCCGGTGTGGCTCCACCGGTGCCGATCCTCACATGTTAACTGTACACCCTTCGCTCTTCCGTGTCAAGAGAAATAGTTGACGGTTGTTATTATGGTCTCCCGGCGGTCCGACAACGGTCTCTGGGTCTGGCGAAAAAGTAGGCCCGCCGCTTCTCAGGTTGATGCGAAGCTGGCGCGCGAACACGGCGCGTGAGCAACCCAATTTCTGGCGCGTGCCCCGAATGAGTTTTGCGTCGACTTTCGGAAGGGGAGCGGGTTCCACCTTAAAGCTGCGGAGGGTCAGCTTGCCCTCGAGGTGGGTCTTCATCGCCGCCACGCCCTCCATCAACTCGCCAAAAACATCTCGCTTGGTCATTGCCGTAGGTGCACTCTTTCTAACGTCTACGATTCTCCCGTTCCAGTCGCTCGGCAAGAAACATCTTGAGCAAAGATTGATAAGGGATATCACGTTGGTTGGCAAGAAGCTTTAAGCGAGTGATCATCATAACCGGCAGGCGCACTGAAATCGTTCGCACCGAGGGCTTTAGGTTGGGAAAGGCAACGCGCTTAGCCTTCGTCCAATTGATATACTCAGTGGAGTCCTCGTTCCCCCAGAATTCCCTTTCCTCGCCTTCCGAATTAAAGGCCGGAAGGGGCTTCAGGCTCTTCTTGCTCATCATAGGTTTCATAAAATCTCCGCTCCCTGCGGGTCATCTCGCGCGCCGACATAACCCGGATCAGGCTCCGCCGCACGGTGAAAGCTACAAACAACAGCCGGCCTTGATCCCCACGCCCGAGCGCATAATATCGAGCCTCCCGCTGCGCAGCCCCTATTCGTTCTCCTCCACCACCTTCGTGGTTTCTTCCCACTCGCGCATGAGCCGGGCGATCTCTTCGCGCCCCTGCTCGATCAGCTTGGCGAGTCGGACGCTCTCCTCGGCGCTTTTGAAGTGGGCCGATTCCTGCCCGTAGCCTTCAATCTCCGCTTCCAGCCGCGCCACTTGTTCTTCGATCTCGCGGCAGCGGTCCTTCATCTGCTGGAGGCGGAGGGGATTGACCTTTTTTGATTTCGCCTCGGGCGCGGCTTCCGGTTGTGATGCGGAATGTCCACCGTCCCGCGTGTGGTGCACCGCGGTGCGCTCCGCCACTAAATCCGGCAGGCCGGGCAGGGTGAGGTCGATTTCCTTCCCTTCCTTGCGCCACAGGTAATCCTCATAGTTGCCGGGGAAAACATTCACTTCGCCGCCGCCGATTTCGAACACCCGCGTGGCCAGTTTGTCGATGAAGTAGCGGTCGTGCGAAACGAACACCACCGTGCCGGTGTACTTCTCCAGCGCCTCCAGCAGCACGTCCTTGGCGCGCAAGTCGAGGTGGTTGGTGGGTTCATCGAGCAGCAGGAAATTGGACGGGTGCAGCAGCATGCGCGCGAGCGCGTAACGATTGCGTTCGCCGCCGGAAAGCACGCGGATGCGCTTGAATACATCGTCCTCGGTGAATAGGAAGCACCCCAGCAGGCTGCGCAACTCCGTCTGCGTGCTCATTGCCATGGGCGCGGCCCGCGAAAGGTCGTCGAGCAGGCGCGCTTCCGGGTCAAGCGCTTTGTACTGGTCCTGAGCGAAGTAATCCGCCTCCACATTGTGGCCCAGTTTGAATTCCCCCGCGCTTAGCGGCTCAATGCCTGCCAGCAGTTTGATGAGGGTGGATTTTCCCGCCCCGTTCACGCCCACCAAGGCCACCCGATCGCCGCGGTCAATGGTGAAACTTACGTCGCGGAAGACCAGCTTCGAGCCATAGCTCTTGGCCACGCGCTGGAATTCCGCCACGTGCCGGCCGCTCGCCTTGGGCTGGGGAAAGCTGAAGTGGATGGCCTTCTCCTCCTTCGGAATCTCGATGCGATCCATCCGTTCGAGTTCCTTGATGCGGCTTTGCACCTGCTTGGCCTTGGTGGCCGTGTAGCGGAAACGGTTGATGAACACTTCGAGCTGCTCGATACGCTCTTTCTGGTTCTGGTAAGCCGCTTCAATTTGGGCGCGTCGCTCCATCTTTTCCTTCAAGTACTTTTCGTAATTGCCGGTATAAAAGTGAACCCTCTGGTTCCAGATCTCGACCATCTTTTTCACCGTGACATCGAGAAAGAAACGGTCGTGCGAGATCAACACATAAGCGTGAGGATAATCGTGGAGATATTCTTCCAGCCAGTTGCGCGCCTCGAGGTCCAGGTGGTTGGTGGGCTCATCAAGCAGCAGCAGGTTGGGCTTTTCCAGCAGCAGCTTGGCCAGGGCAATGCGCATCTGCCAGCCGCCGGAGAATTCCTCCGTCCGGCGATGCCAATCGGAGGGGGGGAACCCGAGGCCGCCCAATACCATTCCTACCTGCGCTTCGAGCGAATACCCGTCGCGGTGCTGGAACTCGGTGTCGATCGCGTGGAAGCGGTCGGCCACCTGCTGGTACTCAGGCCCGGCCGGATCCAGTTCCCCCATCTTCTCCATCAGACTTTCCATCTCCTGTTCCATGGAGAGCAGATCGCCGAACACGGACATGCACTCCGCCATTACCGAGCGCCCGGAAAGGGTCAGGCCGTCCTGCGGGAGATAGCCAGCAGTGGTCCCCTTGGCGAAAGTGATCTCGCCATAGTCGAGGGGTTCGAGGCGAGCCAAAGCCTTGAGCAAAGTGGTCTTGCCCGTACCGTTCGCACCCACCAGGCCCACGCGATCGCGCGGCGTGATGAGCCAGTCGAGATTTTCAAACAGCGTCTTGGGGCCGAAGCGCTTGCCGGCCGCGGAGAGTTGGATCATAGGAAAGAGAAGGGGGGAAACAGCGGAGTCCCAATCCTCTTCCTTTGGGCATCCTCCCCTTTCTATTTAAGAATAGCAGTTTTCGCGATCTCTTCGTGGGCTTTCCATTTTCATGACGAGCTTATCGCGCAGTGGCAATCGTAGCGCGGACCTCCGGTTTTGAGGTCCGCGGTTCTTGTTACCGCACCGTAGTAAGTTCTTCCGTCGACTCATGCTCCTGCATTCGGGGGCGGTCTCCGTCTTTGAGATTCTCGATTTTTGCGAGAGAAGAGCCGCGGACCCCAAAGTCGGGGGTCCGCGCTACGTGAACGCCTTCGGATTTTTCAGTGGCTTCCTTGACACCTTCATCCGGCAAAAGCATAATCGCGCCCAACGGGAACATGCGGCTAAAGCGCGGCATGTCGCGCAGGGGTCGAGTTGGCGAACCGCCGGACGTCTTGGCCGATGGCCGCGACCTGCGCGCGAACCCTGAGAAATTACGAGGCGAGAATTTCCGTCGCGGGTCAACCCCCCATGTCGCCGCCCATTTTCACTCATATCGACGCGCGGTTTCCCGTGCACTGTCACGAACATGTGGCCGTCCTGCATCGTGGCGGCGCCTGGGCCGCGCGGGGCGTGGAATTTGTGAGTGAGGGTCTCAGCCGGGGGCACCGGTGTTGTTACCAGGCGCCCACCGCCCGGCACCCTGCCATGCTCACACGACTTGGTGAACTTGGCGTAGATGTGGAACGGCATCGGCGCGACCGGACGCTGCAATTCCCGGCGGAGGCGTCGAGCGCGGGCGATTGGTTGG
>Ga0187874_10003797_pt1 | contig 10381 bp, 9 predicted proteins | sample June2016WEW_16_1_3_FD_132993 | JGI IMG/M metagenome (GOLD analysis project Ga0187874, IMG submission 132993) | Peatland microbial communities from SPRUCE experiment site at the Marcell Experimental Forest, Minnesota, USA - June2016WEW_16_150 | ecosystem: Environmental > Terrestrial > Soil >... | reverse complement strand
CTGCAAACTTCTTCAGGGTCCCACGGAATATCAAGAATCAGGCTGGAAGCTTCATAGCTCCCGTAAAAACTCTCCCGCTCCCCAACGCCGATGGAAGGATCGCTCCTGAGGGCTCCTTCGATCTTTGCCAGTTGTTCTTGAGTCCCCAGGATTTTGACTCCCCCGACATCGTCTATCGTAATCGAGGATCGGTCAAATCGGATGGCGCCCTGACGGAAACTGTCGGCAATGCTTTCCTCAGCCTCAATAAATTCCCTGTCCATCTCCTCGCGGGGAGTAATCAATTGATCGAGAGCAATACCGGACTTTTTAGCGCGGGCGTCGGCCATCGTCTGGGCTCTGTTCTGAACGGTCTGAAAAATCCAGTTGGCAATCCGTCTATTGGCTTTTTCGGCGATTCTTTTAGGCCGTTTGATTCTGTATGCAGCAATGAGCCTGCCGCCGTCATCGATGCAAAGGACTCCGTTGACAGGGGTTTGATAATAGAAGTACTCAGAATTTTTCCGATAGCGATCGAAGAGATATGCCATCCTGGGGCTGATCTCGCCGGTAATGTGACATAGCTCGTCTCTCAACCCTCCCTTGGACCGGATGCGCACCTTTCGAAACTCCCCGCAATAGAGCTTGCCGACAATTTCCCCGGTCACCGTTTCAAGAGTCTCGCCCAGGACATACCCGTCGCAGATAAATATCCGCGTAAGCAGTATAGCGTCAAAAGGTTCCGCCCTTCCACAAAGCCAGCGCTGGGCAATGCGTAGCAACTCCTCTCGGTGAATGAAGGAAGTCAGGTACATTCTTATCGCTTCTTCTCTGATTGCTGATTGTGAAAGAATTTTATGATAGCACGTTTTGAAAAAAAGGGACATGCCGGGGACGGAGGGAGGATGCCGGAGCGGTTCGGGAGGTGTCGAGACCGGTTCGTTTATTCCCGCTTCCGGTAGTCGTTTCCAGCCTTAGCTGCCATATTTTGAGTCAATCCCGGATTTTAGACGGCAGATTTTTCAGGAAGCCTTGTAGATTTGGCAGAAACCCGTTATATATCAGCATCGTACAAGTTGATCTCCTTCTCCTGACTCTCTCCACTGTACTCCTCGCATCTTGTGTGCAAAGCAGGCCGAATTTCTCCATACGGAGACCTTGATGGGTAAAATAACAGTAACTTTCCAACCGGAATCCACCCGCACCGAGGCAAATTCAGGCGAAAAGCTTATCGATGTTGCATCCCATGCGGGCATAGACATCAGTAACCTTTGCGGTGGCCAGGGCGTCTGCGGCAGATGCCGCGTCCAGATTAAACAAGGCAGGTTAAATCTGACCAGCAAGGTCATCGGAAAGCTGAGCCGCAAAGAAATAGAACAGGGTTTTACACTTGCCTGCCAGGCGGAACTCGCAGAAGATGACGTTGAGGTTCGGATTCCACCTGAGTCTCGAAGCGACATTCAAATCCAGATTTCGGATTACATCGTCTCCTTCGATGAACCCACTCACGTGCACGGCCCGGATTACGGTCCGGCGCCGGTAGTCAGGCCCCTTTGTGAGAAATATTATCTCGAACTGTCCCCCCCTACAATAGACGACAGCCTTTCCGATCTGGACCGTGTTTATCGGGCGCTCAGGAAAAAAATCCCGGAATTTCCTTACTTCCAGGCGCATTTTTCATGCCTGTGGGGTCTGGCCGGCCTGCTGCGCTCAAATAAATGGAAAATAACGGCAACTGTCCATTTCCGTGACACTGACTGCCCGGTGATCCGTGAAATTGAAGGCGGCAATACCACCTCGACGAATATGGGTGTTGCAATTGACGTGGGCACCACCACTATAGCGGCCCAATTGGTCGATTTGCGCTCCGGAGCAATCCTTGGCGTGCAGGCCAGCCATAATTCCCAGGCACGCTATGGAGAAGATGTCATATCGCGAATGATTTTTGCCTGTGGCCAGGCCGGCTTGGGGCCTCTGACCGAGGCCGTAACTTTTACGATCAACGCGCTTATTGATTCACTGGTCAGGAAGAACAATATCAAGCAAAATGATATAACTTGCCTTGTGGCTGCCGGAAATACCGTTATGAGCCATTTGCTTCTCGGCCTTGAGCCGTGTAACATCCGTACTGCTCCTTATATTCCCTCCGCTACACGGTTTCCGCAGTTCCAGGCCGCAGAAGTCGGACTGAACGCCAATCCCAAGGCCCTTTTGCATTGCATGCCCTGCGTCAGCAGCTATGTCGGCGGCGATATCACCGCAGGCGTTTACGCCTGCGGAATGCACGATCATCATGAAATTAGCGTCCTCATCGACGTCGGAACGAACGGAGAAATTGTAATCGGAAATAACGAATGGCTCGTGTGCTGTTCGTCTTCCGCAGGCCCGGCTTTTGAAGGCGGAGGGATCAAATGCGGTACCAAGGCGATCATGGGGGCTATTGAAAAGATCGCTATCGATGGGGATCGCGTTCATTTCGAAACCATAGGAGAACAAAAACCCATTGGGATTTGCGGCTCCGCAATAATCGACGGAATTGCCGAACTTCTCTGCTCCGGCATAATAGACCAAAGCGGAAGGTTCACGCTTCTGGATAATCCAAGGGTACGGGTGGTCGATGACGTTCCGGAATTCATTATCGCCCAGGCCGAGGAAACTGCCACAGGAGAGCCGATCGTAATCACCGAGGATGACATCAGCAATCTGATCAAGAGCAAGGGCGCCGTACTTGCTGCTGTGCGGGTACTGCTCAAGACCCTGAGCATGGATTTCACAGATCTTGAGAAAGTCTATGTCGCGGGAGGGTTTGGCGCGCACCTCGATATCGAAAAAGCGATCTTCATCGGTCTTTTGCCCGATGTCCCGAAAGAGCGAGTCCGTTTTATCGGAAACAGCTCTCTTGCCGGGGCCAGGCTTGCTCTACTCTCCACTCATGCTTTTCACAGGGCCGAAGAGATCGCAAACCGCATGACTTACATAGAATTGAGCGTACATCCCGAATTCATGAACGAGTTCATAGCTGCACTCTTTCTGCCTCATACGGACGTGGAGCTTTTTCCCACAGTCACGGAGTCCCTGAGGCGAAAGCAGTACGGATCTAAGGGCACCGGAATGCATTTCGATTCGGCAGTCGGCGATGACTAACCGGTGACAGATAACGGACACAGGCCCCCTTTCCTCTCCGGTCCTAAATTTCCCCCAAAATTCCTGCTTGCCCGTCTCCTTTCAGATTTAATTGTTAAATTGGTGTTATGGAAAGCGTGGGTTTTAGACGATATCATATTACGGGGACCTCGTAGAGTTGACTTACCAGGCACCCATATGCTAATAGACCCGCAATTTTTATATCGGAGGGAAATCGCTTTGAAATCGAGTGCCGCAGAATCTCCTGCCCTGGTGCAGGAATTCGTTGTCGCCAACAGACTGGGAATCCACGCGCGGGTTGCGGCCCAAATAGTCAGAGTTGCCAGCCGGTTTGAATCGGTAATACTCATCACCAAGTGTGGGATTACCGCCAGCGGCAAAAGCATACTGGATCTAATGACCCTCATCTGCCCCTATGGAAGCAAAATCCTCATCTCCGCAAAAGGTCCGGACGCAGCCGAAGCCCTAAATGCCCTGGCTGCCCTTTTTCAGGCCAAATTCGGCGAACTCTGAAGACTCTTCCCTCCACCGTAAAAATGGACTAATAGACTAATAAGTAGAGAATTTAGGGCTTATCCTCTTTTCAGAAAGACTTGATTATTGATGAACAACCACTCCTCATTGACTATTAAAGGGGTCGGGGCAGCGCCGGGAATCGCTATCGGCAAGGCGTACCTGCTGGAACGGGGCCGAATCCCCGTCCCCCGTTATAGGCTTTTTGGCGATAAAGCCGTCGCTGATGAATGTAAGCGATTCGAAGAAGCAGTCGCCAGAGCTGAATCCGATCTGGAGGCAATAAAAAAGAGTATCAAGTCCGAATTCAGAGATCACGCGCGACTGCTTGAAGTGCAGCAGATGATTCTGAGGGACCCGTCAATCTATGACGAATCCCTGCGCTATATCAAAAAGGAATGTTCGAACGCAGAGCTTGCCGTTATAAAATCGCTAAGGAAAGCAAGAGAACTTTTCGGCGGCCTTAATGATGAAAACGCAAGGAGCAGAATAGCCGACGTGAATGCGGCCGGAGACCGGGTCATCCGGATTCTGGCGGGGCAGAGCCATACCAACTTGGAAAGTATTCGCGAACGGGTCATCATTATAGCTCACGATCTTTCACCCGCCGACGCCATCCAGTTGCAGGTAGGGCGGACGCTTGGCGTAGTTACCGAAATCGGGGGACGTACTTCCCATACTTCTATTGTTGCGCGCTCGCTCAACATCCCGGGGGTCGTAGGGGCCGAAAACGCCGCCCGTCTCATTTCGATGGGTGACATACTTATCGTCGACGGTGGGACAGGAACAATAATAGTCAATCCCAGCGAGAGCGATTTAAGCTTCTATTACGAACGTCAGGAAGAATTGGAAGCTTATGTCAAACAGATCACCCGGCATGCTCATTTGCCCGCTGAAACCCTTGATGGTCACAGGGTCGGCGCTGAGGCGAATATCGAGGTCCTCGAGGAGGTCGTAGCTGCCAAAGACAATGGCGCCGAAGCCATCGGCCTATACAGGACGGAATTTTTTTTCATGAACCGGCTGGCATTCCCGGATGAGGAGGCTCTGTACAGAGATTACCGCGATTTAGCGGAGCTTATGGCGCCTTGCCCGGTCACGATCCGAACCCTTGACCTCGGAGCCGAGAAACTCACCTCCTGGTTCCCCGGACTGGAGGAAACAAACCCCGCGCTTGGACTGCGATCCATACGCCTTTGCCTGCACTACAAAGAATTGTTCAAGAACCAGCTCCGGGCTATTCTGCGAGCCGGCGCAATCGCAGGCAACATCCGGCTGATGTTGCCCATGATCTCGGGCGTCGGAGAAATTTTTCAGACTAAGAGCATCTTAAAAGAGGTACAGACGGAGCTGTCCAGAAAACGGATCCCTTTCGATCACAATATGCCCTTCGGAGTAATGATAGAAGTCCCCTCCGCCGTCGCCGTAGCGGATCTGCTGGCGCCCGAGGTAGATTTTTTCAGCATCGGAACCAATGACCTCATCCAGTACACTATTGGAATCGACCGATCAAACGAACACGTCGCCTATCTTTACGAACCGCTCCATCCCGGCGTTCTCAGGTTTATAAAACAGGCGGTAGATGCCGGCCACGAAGCCGGAATCCCGGTCGCACTCTGCGGAGAGATGGCTGGAGAGCCAATGTACGTTCCAATTTTGCTCGGCCTCAAAATCGATTCTTTCAGCATGAACCCGGTGTCCCTGCCTCGTGTCAAAAATCTTATCAGACGCTCCTCGATGAAGGAATGTTGCCGGTTTGCCAACAAAGTGCTCCGCATGAGGACAGCACAGGAGGTAAATCAGTCAGTGAGAAAAATGGTTATGAGGAAGTTCCCGGAAGAATTCCGGGTATTCGAACCGAACTATCACAGGAACGCAGCCGTCCCTGCACGATAGCCTATGGGCACACATAAATAAGGTCCGGTGGATCGGTGAACTGGTTTTGCCTGTCCCGGCGTCGAAGGGGCCGCCCGCCTGTTCGCCAAAACGGTAAAAGGTTATAAAATAAGATTGGGAGGCAAGTCTGGTCGGCTATATGTCCAAAGTCAACGATCCCGCAGAAAAAATCAAAATAATCAGCCAGAACAAGAAAGCTTTTCATGACTTCGAAATAGGTGAAAGGTTCGAGGCCGGGATCGTTCTGCTCGGTACCGAAGTGAAATCGCTGCGGGAGGGACGCGCCAACCTCAAAGACAGCTATGCCAGGGTGAAGCGCAACGAGGTATTTCTCATTGGCCTTCACATCAGCCCATATACTCACGCTTCCTTCGATAATCACGAACCCGAACGGGTACGAAAGCTTCTCCTGCACAGATCCGAAATAAAAAAACTGCTGGGCAAAACTCAGGAGCGCGGGTTCTCACTGGTTCCCCTTAAAGTTTATTTCAAACAGGGAAAGGCAAAAGTGGAAATCGCTCTTGCCCGAGGCAAAAGGGAATACGACAAGCGGGAAAGCCTGAAGAGAAAGGAAGAGACCCGCGAGATGGAGCGGCTGAGAAAACGCCACAAAATATCCTGACCATCTGGTTGCGGGGCAGAAAAGGCCGATCTTTTTGCTTTGATGCCTCTCAGTCGCGTACTATATCGAAAATTGTAACCTCAGGGGGGGCCATCACGCGTATAGGCGGCCCCCAGGTGCCGGAGCCTCTGCTTGTGTAAAGGATCGACCCTTTCGAAAGATAATAGGGCCCGTTCTGAAGGGGGTAGACGAACCCGGAGATATAACGAAACGGAAACAACTGCCCGTAATGAGTGTGCCCGGAGAGCTGCAAGTCGAAAAGACCGAGGCTCTCGCCGGCTGGGTCCGGCCTGTGCTTTAGAAAGAGAGTAAAAAGGCCGTTTTGAGCCTTTCCCAGGATCGCCTTTTCATCCTCAGGCAGACCGGTCGCCGGATCGTCAACCCCGACTATGTTCAAAATATTGTCCACCGTTTTCACCTCGCCGCTCAGCACGGTGAAACCGAAAGCCCTTTCTGCCTGAAGCGACTCAGCCAGCCCGGCGTAAAATTCGTGGTTGCCCGTTATGGCATACTTTCCGAGCCGAGGCCGTAATCTTCCAAAAAGAGCTGGAAGAGCCTCAATTTTTTCCATGTCTCCATCGACAAGATCGCCAGTGCTCACGAGGATGTCCGGATTTTCAGCCTCAACCTTGCGCAGAATGTCGGCCATACGCTCTTCTCTAACCAGTAGTCCGAGATGCACATCAGAGATTTGGGCTATTCTCAACCGGTCGACTCCTACGGGGAGTTTGGCCGTTTTGACAACGATTCTTTCTACGCGTACGCACCGAGCCTCGAAATACCCGTAGACGTTTATGACAAACGCTGCAGCAAGGACGCAAACGACCGAAATCGAGCCGGTAAAGGTGGGCAGACAAGACCCGGCGATAAGGTTTCCCAGCTTGCAAAGGATTCCGGCAGCCCCCAGCAGCAAAAAACCCCAGAAAGAATAAAAGACAAATCCCAGCCAGCCATATCCCAGAAGAGCACTTGCGCGTGCCAGTGCGCTGTGGTCGCCTCTTTCGAGCAATCGAGTCCCGATTGGCGCAAAAACCATAAGGGCCATGAACAAGATCAGTAGAAGATGGGCGGGCCACTTTACGGGCAAGAGGACCTTGACACGGGAATAGACGAATGCGTGCAAGAGCGAATAGATTGAGAAAAAAGCGATAAGGAATCTGGTCATGTCTAACGCCGGTCAGATAATTGGAACACCGTAAACTATAAAAACTCCGCGCCCTGGGCGGTAAAGATTTTTGGGTTGCAGTCCCGAGCGGGGCTGTAACTTTTACGGAAGGATACGAGAGGGGTCTATCCTACCGCGATAGACTCTAAATAAGGTAATTAACCTAAAGAAACTTATAAAAAGCCGCCACGCGCACATTAGCGCGCTACGCGGCACAACCCGCGCCGGCCCACATTGGATTCTCAACAGCCCGGGCCACCCACCCGCAAGGCGGGGTCGGCGGGGTGGCCTTAATTATTGAAGCCGAACCTGTTTATCAGCTTTTCATAGAGATTTTTGCCCAGAAAAGTCCGGAGCTTTCGACTCTGCTCAAACCTGGATTCGTATTCCAGCCAAAACTCATCAAATCCATCCAGTTTTGCATCCGAACCTGAAAAAATCTCGTTGAATTCATCCTGCCTGGCGTAATATTCCTTGAACATCTCACAGCCGGAGGCATCCAGAATAAGCATGAACAGCACATCGGAGGGCGTGATGGCGCCTTCTTCGGGAGGCACGGCGACATAGACGTCTATTTCTTTCCCAGGCCGGCTAATCTGGCATCTATAGCGGTCCACATCCATCTTCGGATGAGCGCGGCCGGATGTGGCCGGATTTACCTTCATCAACTGCATTGAGATGCGATACTGGTTCATAAAAGTCTGAATCGAGCCGCTTTGCATATTTCCCCTCCGAAAAGCCATGAATTCGAATATACACTCGCGCGGTATTTCACAGTTAATGAGGTGAACACTATTCATATGCACGAATACAACGGTCAAAAAATAATATATATGGGGTGAACAAAGTATTTACTCGAATAAAAGATGTATTTTTATGGTGGGAACAGTAGTCTTGCTCCCGCAATTTCCCGGCGTGCAGACGCTCTGTTTGGAAACCCTTTTGTTTTTAACGAGCCGATCTGTGCTTACTTTTTCTGGTATGGACCGTCACGGGGCCGCCGTCAGCAGGTTTGAACGCGCTCAGATATTGAGCGCTGAAGGATTCAGAATCAGGAAAGCGAAATGAAACAAATTCCCAAAGGCATCTGCATACCGGGTTTCGTCAGCTTCTCGACAGACCTTCGACCGAAATGATTTATCCTCTTCTTCCGGTTTTTCTCTCTGAAGTTCTTGGCGCCGGTGTTCTTGCACCGGGCCTCATCGAGGGGATAGCCGAGTCCACTGCGGCCTCTGCCAAAGTTCTTTCAGGATATTGGGCGGACAGAACGAAAAGATTTCAATTCCGAATTCCGACTTGAAATCCCCGTCCACCCCGAGCAAAGTGTGAAGCAAGCGAGTACATTGTCAACAAAGTTAGGACAGATTGCAAGGAATCGTCACCCCGGCGAAAGCCGGGGTCCAGTGCTTGTAACCAACTGAAAAGACGCTGGATTCCGGCCTTCGCCGGAATGACGGGCTGAAGGTCCTTACCTATAGGAACTTAGTTGACGCTACACTAGATTCGCGCTTTTTACATCTGCTGCAATTTCTTCTCAGCGGCCTGAGCCTGGGTTGTGCCGGGGAATTTTTCCACAAGCCGCGTGTAGATGATACGAGCCATTGTGGTTTCGCCCATCAGCTGCCATCCCATTCCCTGCTTGAGAAGGGCGCCGGCGGTTTTGCCGCCTTTCGGGTATTTGTCTACCACCTGCTGGTAAGCTTTAATTGCTTGCTCATAGTGTTTTTCCAAAAAGTAGCACTCACCAATGTAATACAAAGCACTTTCTTCCAAGCCGGATTTCGGAAACTTCGAGACGAATCCTTGAAATTCTTTTCTTGCATCGTCATATTTCTTTTGCTGCATCAGGTGGAGACCTTTGTCAAATTCCGGCTGTTCGGGGTTTTTACCCTGAGCGTCCGGGGAAGGCGACAGGGTCCCGGTTCGGGGGGAAATCTCGACAGCAGGCGGTGTTGACGGTACGGCGGCCTGCGATTGCGGCCGGGGCGGATGCGAGGATGGCGGCGCTTCTTCCATCACAACGGTCCCGGAAGGAGGCATCGAGGGTTCCTGTGCCGGCGCCTGGGCAGCGGAAGCCTGGGTGCGCTGGAGCTGGTCGAGTTTATGCTCCAGTTGTTCGATCCTGCCGTTCAATGCCCTGATCTGCGTTTGCAGCTCTTCCGTCCGCGCATACAGGTCCCCGCTTTTTCGAGATGCTCCTTCGGTGCTTTGAAGGCGCGCCTCAATAGCGGCCTGCCGCTGGTTCAGAATAGACAGATTTTCCTGAATTGTTGTGGTTTCCGACGTCGAGGCGCACCCCGCAAGCAATTCTGCAAAGACAACAACCACGCAGCACCGCAACAACCTATTCTCGATTCCACCAGGCATACAGTCCCTTTCCTTCGAAGCCCTTCATCCAGATGTCCTGGAATGGCCGCGCGGCCATAGCCCGGACATATCCCTTCGGAGATTTGTTTCAACGATGTAGGGAAAATGGGATTTGGCCTTTAAAAAACCAAAAAACCGGCCCTCATGATACATCATAAAGACCGGTCTTTTAAATAGACAACGAAAGGAAAAAGGAATTTTTAATAATTCAAAACAAAGTGAGCGCGCCTGTTCTTTGCCCAGGATGCCTCATCGTGCCCAACAGCAACAGGGCGTTCCTTGCCGTAGCTGACTGTGGTAAGCTTCAGGTTAGAAGAGTTCGAATTGAGTATGTAGTGCTGTGCATCATGGGCACGCCTTTCCCCCAGTGCAATATTGTATTCGGTTGTTCCCCGCTCGTCGCAATGGCCTTCGATAGTCACCGCCACCTTGGGGAATCTTTTCAGAAAGGCGATCTTTTCATCAAGGACCTTTTTTGCAGGTTCTGTGAGAGTATACGAGTCGTAGTCGAAGTAGACATCCTGGTTTACGAAGGCTTGAGCCCTGTCCAGAAACTCTCTTTTTTCAGCTTCCGAGTTGATGCCCAACTCCCGCCACTTGGCCTCATCCATCGGCCCCCCTGCGGCAGCACCGTACTCCTGCCCCGGAGCGCCGTAGGCGGGTGGAGGAGGAACGTTTTTCTTCGAACATGCGCT
>Ga0187874_10003792_pt1 | contig 10392 bp, 20 predicted proteins | sample June2016WEW_16_1_3_FD_132993 | JGI IMG/M metagenome (GOLD analysis project Ga0187874, IMG submission 132993) | Peatland microbial communities from SPRUCE experiment site at the Marcell Experimental Forest, Minnesota, USA - June2016WEW_16_150 | ecosystem: Environmental > Terrestrial > Soil >... | reverse complement strand
AACATAGGAAAACCAAGAGCATTTTGTGGTTTTCATGGAAGAGGTCTTAAACCTTGCTATCCACATCCAAAAGATAGAACTGAATTTTTAAATACAATGGATGAAGTAATAAAATTTATCGGGAGGATTTAGTGAAGAAATATATTGTTATAACAACTATAAATGAACCTACTGAGGCAATTATTAAATTTTCAGAAATGAAAGATTGGGAATTAATTATTGTTGGTGATTTAAAAACTCCTCATGATTCATACAAAAATATTAGATGCAGTTATTTCTCTCCTAAATTACAAGAATCATTGTATCCTAAAATATCAAAAATTATAGGTTGGAATACTTCTGTTAGAAGGAATTTAGGTTTCATTGAAGCATATAATAGAGGTGCAGATATTATTGCTTTAACAGATGATGATAATATACCCTATGATTTTTGGGGTCAAAATATGATGATAGGAAAAGAAGTAACTCTTGATTATTGGACAACATCGAATAAAGTATTTGACCCATTATTTGTAACAGACCATCCTCATTTATGGCATAGAGGTTATCCTATAACCGATGTAGGAAAAAGAAATGCTTATTATAGTGAAGATGGTATAAAGATAAAACCTCTTATACAAGTAGATTTATGGGATGGAAACCCTGATGTTGATGCTTTAGAAAGAATGATATTTGATATTTCGGATATAAAATTAAGAATTGATTGGCCTTTTTGTACAAATAAAATATCTCCTTTCGATAGTCAAAATACTTTTATATCAAGAGATTTAATTAAATATTTTATGCTTATTTCAGGTGTAGGCAGAGTAGATGATATTTGGGGTTCTTATCTATTACAAATGACTTATAAAAGTGATAATCCTTATATTGTATATTCAAGACCTTCAGTATATCAAAAGAGAAATGAACATGATTTGTTAGATGATTTTAATTTAGAAGTTTATGGTTATAATAATACTACAAAATTTTTAAATAAAACTTTAGATAAATATAGTAGTATAATGGAAACATATGCAGTATATCAATCATATTTTAATTAGGAGACAACATGAGTAAAGATATGTTAAGGCAATGGAAGTCAAAATGGAATAGTTTCAACGGTGCAAAGGCATTGGTTCATGTTCCTTATTGGAAACCAATTATTGAAGAAGATAGAATACCTTTTCCTCTTTTTGTAAGTATAGACCCTTGTGGAGTATGTAATCTTCGATGTCATCATTGCAATGCAGCTGAAATTCTTAGAAATAAACATACTGTTATGGATAAAGAACGGATAGATACAATAATTGATATGCTTGTATATTGGAAAACAAAAAGTGCTTGTGTCGGTGGTGGTGGTGAACCATTGATGAATAAGAATACATATTATCTTATAAATGAATTACATAAGAATAAAATTCAATCAGCCCTTGTTACTAATGGAACACATTTAGGGGAAGATGTTGAAACATTACTAAAATTAACTTATGCAGGAATTTCGGTAGATGCCGCAACTACAGAAACTTGGCAAAAGGTAAAAGGAACAGATAGATATACAATTGAAAATATTTTTGATAATATTAGGAAAGTAACTGGAAAAGGATTAGAAATTACATATAAATATCTTTTGTTGCCGAGCAACTTTCATGAAGTTTATGAAGCTTGCAAGATTGCTAAAGATTTAGGTTGTGAACAGTTTCATCTTCGTCCTGCCGCTCCACCGTGGTTTGAAAATGAACGGTCTTATAATTATGATGCAGAAATTAGAGCAAGTGTAAATCTTCAGTTGGATAAGGCAAGAGATGATTTTGAAGATGATAATTTTAAAATCTTTGGTGTTGTACAAAAATTTTCTGATGAATGGAAGACCCAATTAACATTCAAGAAATGTTGGACTTGCTATACAACCTGTGCTATTTCTCCTGATGGAACAGTAACATTATGTTGTGATAGGAGAGGTGATGCTACAGTTGAACTTGGTAATATTAAGGATATGAAAGAATTATGGGGTAGTAAAGAACATAAAATGATTCATAGACTTATTGACCCACGAAGATGCCCAAGATGTACTTTTGGTCATGTGAATGAAATATTCGAACAAGTAATTCAAAAAGATTGTACAAATTATAATTTCTTTTAAGGATAATATGAGTATTTGTTCTAATTGTATAAGATATGAAGGTAAAAAAGATATATCTAATTTTGAAGGAAAATTAATTAATTTACATATATGTAAATATCCTAGTATAGAATCACATGTAGTTTATGATGATGGAGTATTTGAAAGAATGGAAATATGTATTTTTTTAGCGGCATCTTAAATATGATATATTTAGTATAAGCCAATAAATAAGAGGTGGTAAGATGAAAGTGAAAAGGAAAATAATGAGAAATAAAAGAAAAACTAAAGAGGGACAGACTCATATAATAGATGAAAGTATTAAGAAATTTTTCCCGCCAACATCACATATGGGCATTAAATCTCCGTCTAGATGGGAGCAATCTAGCTCATCATAAAAAGCTTTATTAGCTGTAAAAGAACAGAAAGGTATAAGATAAATGGAATATCCAATAGCTGAACTTTGTGACCGATATAGTATTGCTTCTCTTAAATCTGCAAGAATTGGTAGTGATGAATGTACACAAGAAAAAGAAACTTTAGTAAGAGAATTAATACAAGTAATGGGAAAATATGATTTAAGAAAAGAAATACAGGAATTAATTAATATTAATGCTGAAATATGGGATTTAGAAGCCGCTATTCGTCAAGGTAAAGATGAAGAATTAGGTCTTGAAGAAATTGGTCGGAGAGCAATTGCCATTCGTGGAAAAAATAAAATAAGGATTGAAATTAAGAATAGAATAACTGAAAAAACAGGTAATGGATTCAAGGATATAAAAAAGAATCATATATCTGTATAAATAGATTCAGGAGGAAACTGAATGGAACCGAATAAACCAGTAAAACAATTGATTGTTAATTACATTAGTGATATGGGTGGTTGTGGTTATTTGAGAACTATATGGCCTAATGAAATTCTAAATGCAAAGTTTGGAGCTAGAAAGATGTATGAAGGTTTTTATACATCAAGATTTCTGGTTGACAAAAATATCCTAAAAGCTACCAAAGCAATTCATCTTCAAAGACAAATTACAGACCAACAACTTGAATATATAAAATGGATGCGTAGTTTTATTGATGCTGAAAATCCAGAATCAATAATGATTTATGATATGGATGATAAGATTGATTGCATACCTGAATATAATCAAGCAAGAAATTATTTTCAGACTTTGAATTATATGAAGAACCTAACTGAAATTGCAAATACAGTTAATATATTTACTGTTTCAACACAACATTTGGCTGATTGGATTACGTCACTTGGATGTAAAAGTGAAGTTAAAGTAATACCAAATCTTTTACCAAAATATATTTATAAACCATTTGGATTTACTAAACCAGTTAATGTTAAACCTAGAATAGTATGGGCAGGTTCGGCAACTCACTATAACAATCAATTCAAAGGTGACTTTGAACCCATATTTGATTTGATATCGAATACAATTGATGAATTTGAATGGGTTTTCATGGGAGTAAATAAACTTCCAGTTTGGCTTGAACCACTTGCTAAGAAGATTAGAATAATTGGTTGGACAGCAATTTCAAATTTTCCAATGTCAATAAAACAAGTCAATGCCGATTTTGGTTTAGCTCCATTACTTGATAGTGATTTTAATAATTCAAAAAGTAATATTAAGATGATGGATTATTGGTCATCAGATGTTATATCAATTGGTAGTGATGTTAAACCTTATAAGCAAAGTGAATTATTTCTTAAAAATAATTGGAAGGAAGATAGAGAACAAATACTAAATATCTTTAATGATAAAGTAGAAACGGAAAGAATTATTCAGAATCAAAATAGAAAAATGGACAAGTTTTGGTTGGAAGATAATTTAGACATTTATATGAAAATGTACGGTTTGAAATATACTCTTTAAGGGGGAATCACAATGAAAGAAAGTACAATTATTCAGCAGTTTAATTTATTGAACAAGAAATGTAATATGTTAGCCGAAGCATTAAAGAACCAAGAGAAGCATATTCAAAAGATTTATATGATTGAAAATGCTGTATCAGTTACAATGGATGCTTTTATCAAGACATTAACAGCAAAGGGTGTTGTTTCTGATGAAGAAATAAAGTTACAAATTGAAACTGAAACAAAGAAAAGGCAAGCCAAGAGAAATGAAGTAAAGAATAAAGAAGTTGAAGCACAACCTGATTTCGGTGCGAATACTAATTTAATGCCTTCTTCGGAACCAGAAGTAGAAGCAGACCAACCAGTATCTTAAATTGGTGTTACACCTGTGATTACAACAGGTAAATTATTAACACGATATCTGAATACATCCGTACCAACATTAGCTCCACCATTGTAGCTATATTGTACGGATAATATTTTTTCTTCCCAAAGTTTAGTTTCATCAATAATTACATTTATTGTGGAAGGAATCAATACATTATATTTATAAGTTGTGGGTACTACAATTGTGCTAGGTATATCAAGTGGTGGATTACCTATAATTGGGTCTACTAAAGGAACATAACCAGTATAACCGCTTGTAGCAATCATTGTAGCATCATAAGAATCACCACTAATGGATAACAATAAAGCATCATCAACTCTCCATGCAAGTTGGTCTGGTGTTACATTTCTTTCATTTTCATCTTTAAACCATAAAACTATTACACATGAAGAACCTTCGTTTACTATATTGTCTGCCATTTTAGCCTCTTAGAATTGTTGCTTGTTATAACTCATATCATTTGTTAATTTAAATGTAACATGAGTTGTTTCTTCATGTGGGTAAAAATCTACATTATTACATTCATTAAAAATAAATTGGACTTTTGTTAACTTGAAGGGATATTGATTTGGACTTCTATAGATTATCTTAACTAACATCCTTCGGAATACCTCTTTCCAATTCCTTAATTATAATATTTCCTTTTAATTCTTTCTTAATACTCTCAAAAATAACCATAGGATTAACATGTTCTCCACAAGTACAAACATCAAGCATTGCATAACCATGTTCAGGCCATGTATGGATTGATGCATGGCTTTCTGATAATCCTACAACAACTGTAACTCCTTGTGGCTCAAATGAATGTGATGTATGACCTAAAACTGTAGCCCCACCTTCAAGGCAGGCCTTTAGCATGATATTGACAAGTTCCATCTCGTTGTTCAATATTGATTTGTCGCAGCTTGTCGCTTCGCAAATTAAATGATGACCAAGTTTTAGTTTCATTATACATACAATCCTTACAAATTGAGGTTATTGTTTATCTTCCTGTTTATCTTCCAATGCTTTTTCTAATGGAATATCATCTTTACCATTTCTATCTGTACCCTTCAATGCTCTAATAAGTTCAACAGCTTTTGCAGTAGAATATGTCATAACCATAGCGAGTGCATATGCCACAAAATCTTTCCAATCCAAATTTCTTGCTATTGATTCTTCAACAAAACCATAACTTAAAACCAAAGCTGCTAATACTGTTAAATATCTTCCGATACTGTGCTTACCATTTCATCTTTTAAAACATCTAATGCCATACAATACATTTCTCCTACACAGAACCAATATAAAGATTAAATTGAGGTATCTTGTTAGTAAACGCATAGAATCTAGCTAATGCTACATCTGAACCTATTCCATATGTATTTGTTGAGTCTATTGAATTGTTTAATAATAAACAACCCAAAGAATCTTTTACATAATTGCCATTATGAAGAAGAATGGCAGTTCTTCCAACAACATTCTGTAATTCATAAACATAACCATCATTCAGAATAATTTTACTATCAGTTGAAGGAACAAATTTAACAACATATTGTCCTTCAGGGATACAAACTATTTCTCCAACTTTGGGTCTTTCAACTACTGCACAACTAAATCCTTCGGATGATAAAATTCCTAATGTTACTAACGGATAATATGTTCTTATAAGTTGGAAGTCCATATTAATCTCCTTGTTTCCTAATTTTTTCAATTAATAATTCTAGGTCTTTTTCCTTTACAAAAAGATTTAATTCCTTCAAAAGTCTCAATGCATCCTCTCCTGATTTTATTCTTGCATATACTTTTCTGGTTGCTTCGACTTCTGGAACATAATGTAAGGCTTTCTTTCTGTCCTTTTCTTCATAATTATTTGGGTCAGACTTATAAGCCAATGATTTTCCAAAGGATTCTAATTCCTTCAGGACATTCAGCTTTTTACCGACATAATAAAAATCTCTAAAAGACATAAATTTAAACCTCTCCAAGTATTTATATCTTACCGTATTTAGTTTTTTCGATAATTTTATCAGTTTCTTCAGGATGTTGCCACCTTATAAAATGACTAGTTTGTATATCAAATATGGCAAATTGATTAGGATTATTATCATTTACAAAATATCTAACTCCATTAATCTGAATTTTCCCACTTCCAATGTTTTTACTGGAAATCCTTCTTGCATATAAACCATCAATCTCTCTTTGGCATGGTCTTTGCTATACTTCAATTGGTCACAAATATCATAGAAAGTTAATTTAGCCTTTGTTACATGTTTCCTCAGTCCCCGCCCTATTGCTTGTTTCAAACGAATATCGCTCTTACCGAGCCACAAGCCTATTATAGCGTGTAATCTTGGGATATTGATACCTACGCTGAAAGTTCCCAAAGAAGCGATTGTAACCACGTTTCCGTTCTCTGTAGCCGATATTCTGATGGATTCTCTGGTTTTAACATCAACATCTCCATCAACATAGTAAAAAGTCTTCCACGGAAATTCAGCTTTCAAGAATTCATAATATCGTTTTCCAAACTCAAGTTCATCAAATAACAACAAAATATTCTCATTATCCATTGTAATATCAATGAGTTTACGGACAATTAACATCCTTCTCCTATCATTTTGGATAATATCTTTCTCCAATTGATAGTCCTTAGAGCATGATTTATTTATGTTTTTTGGATAAAAATAATTTATTTGGACAACATCTATAGGGGATATGAACCCTAATTTAATCAATTCATCCGATTTTATTGTATGCAGAACCGGCCCAAAGTTACCAATAATTGTTAGTTTATCACAAATTTCTTTTGGTAAAGAACCTGTAACTCCGATTCTAATTTTTGCATTATTACATTTCTCAAATACTCCTTTTATCTCTAATGCTTTGGCAGTATGTACTTCATCTGAAATTACAATATTAACAGTTTCCAAAAATTTAGGAACATTCTTTAATGATTGCCAAGTACCAACAGTTATTCGTTTGGTTAAATCTTTTTCATCTTTATAATATTTTCCTAATTCTTTTCGACTCATTCCATATAATTCAAAATCAGAAACAAATTGTTGAATCAAACCAATACTAGGAACAATAACCGTAATTTTATCTTCTGGCCTAGCAATCATAAAATATTTCAAGATAAGAAAAAGTGTTAATGTTTTTCCCGATGAAGTAGCATGTTCAAGCAAACCTCTCCTATTTGTTATTGCTATTTTAGCTCCTTCAATTTGATGTTCATATGGAACATATTTTTTAAATTCATCAAGAACTCTATTCCAAACGAAAGTATCTATCCACGGAATATCATAATCAAAAGAATTATCATAAACAAATTCAAGTTTATGAATACTGATTACTTCATCAAGCATTGAACGCAAACCGATTGGTAAAAGTCCTGTAGTGAGATTGAAGAAACGAATCTTTCCATCCCAAATACCAGCTTTGTATTTTGGGTTCCAAATAAAATTAGGTGCAGATTTAGTGAAATATTCGGAGATACATTGTAAATCTTCGAAGTCACCAGTTATCTTTAAGAAAGATTCATTTTGTTTTTTAATTTCTATCAATGTCGTAAATATCTTTCATGTATATGATTATGTTCATTGATTTCCAATTCTTTTATATGTTCTGCAAGTTCTTTCATTATAACAACTAATGTTTGGTCTTGACAACAATAATTATTTAATTCATCAATTATAAATTCTATATCTCTCATAATACCTCACATTCTTCATAAATTACACCACATTCATCAAACATCTCTTTACTTATCTTGAAACTTTCTTTCCAGAAATCTCCCTTACCACTAAACGGTTTATCCTTATAACCCACTACTCTAATTATACCACTCTGAATAATACCTCTAGCACAATCAGGACATGGATAAAGGCTGAAATTAAGATAAAGAGTACATCCCTTTGTACAAATCCCTGCTCTCGATGCATTATATAAAGCATTGCGTTCAGCGTGTTCGGTGTATGAATATTTTATAGGTCTTTCATGGCGACAATCAATATTGTCATTAAAACCACGACAAAATCCATTATAACCTGTAGAACGAATTTCATTATCGGGGCCGGTAATAACTGCTCCAACTTTAGTGCTTCTATCTTTTGATTTGGTAGAAACCAATTCTGCTATCTTCAAAAAATATGAATCCCAATTTGACATTTTATCTCCTTTCAAAAATGGAGGAAGGGGTGGGATTCGAACCCACGGTGCGCCTTCTGAGGGCGACACGCTAGTTTTCAAGACTAGAGGAATAAACCACTCTCTTACACCCTTCCTTATTATCTCTACGAACTTGTTTTGCAAGTTCTTTTCTTTCATGTTTTTTATAATTAATTTTGGCTTTAGAAAATTTTTTAGCCATTCAAACTCCTATTATATTTTGGGGTGAGGTTACGGAGTCGAACCGTAATATTGGAGGCCACAACTCCACGCCTTAACCATTGGGCTAACCCCACATTGGAGCCGACTGTAGGATTCGAACCTACGACCTATTGATTACAGGTCAATTGCTCTACCAACTGAGCTAAATCGGCACTATATATTTTGGTACGCCTAATAGGATTTGAACCTATGACCTAACGCTTATCAAGCGTTTGCTCTACCAGACTGAGCTATAGGCGTATGGCGGGAGAATAAGGATTCGAACCTTAATCGCATGGTTTTGGAGACCAGCATCTTACCAATTGAAATGACTCTCCCAAAAATGGTCGGGGAGGCAGGTGTCGAACCTGCATACTCTCGGTTCCAGGCCGAGTCTGTAAACCACTTTTCATCAGCTACACCCCGTTATATTATTTCTTTTTAAAAGCCTTACAACTATTTTTTCGTGATGTAAAATTTTTAGTAATCTTACATTTAGGTTTTCTATAAGAATTACAATCTTGACACCTTTCAATAGTTTCTTTACCAGTTACACCAACTGAATCACTCATTTTATCTCCTTTTAAATGGTGGAGCGGTAAGGAATCGAACCTTAATAGCCCGAAGGCAGGCGTTTTACAGACCCCAAAGTGTCCCAGCACCCACTCCAAATTGGCCCGGCTTAAAAGAATCGAACTTCTGCCCTATCGCCTTCAACGATGTGTCCTACCACTAGACGAAAACCGGATATAATTATTTATAGCAATGATTACCTTTTCTCCAGGGTTCTTCAGTCCAAGATTTCTTCTCTTTTATTTCCTTAATTAATTTAATAGATTCTACAGTTAAATCAGATAAAGCTTGATGACCTAATCTTTCATTTGAATGAATATCTTCAATATATTCGTTAGCAAGTGCTTCTGAAGCAAAGGCAATAACAGGTCTTTCTTGATAACTATCATATTCACCTTCTGATTCTATCACCAAATATATTGTTTTTTCTATCCTTTTAGTCATTATTTTTTCTCCAATTCCTGATATTTCAATATATTTTTCAAGGAATATTGCCTATTCTTAAATAGTTGAATTGTTTCAAGTAATATCTCTTCTTCCAATTTCTTCAATTGTAAAGTCTTGTTTAATTCAATAATTTTCTCATTATTTCGAATATATGTATCTAATTCTTTTTGATTAGTAATACTATAATTATATTCGAATTTATAAAAATGTAATAATTCCTGATATTTTTTATCAACAATTCTTTCTAATCGAATTAAATCCTGTTTACAATCAATATATTTTTGAAAGTAAAAATGTTGAATACTAAGATTATCATAACAGGCTTTTTGAACATCTGTTATCTTTAATTTTTCAGCTACTTCTTGTTGGAATTCTTTACTTAATATTTCCATTCCCATTCTTCTTACTCCTTAATGGACACCATTTTGGAACTTCTTTTGGTTCTTCTGAAGGCCATTCAATATATCCTGCTATCAGTTTATTTCTTTTTGCTCCACAAAGATAATCATCGGCACAACCTGCACCAATTGTCTTTTCATATTTAATTTTAGGACATTCCATACATCTATTTATCTTCAACCAAACATGCTTAGTCATTATCCACCACTCATTTTCTTTACATTTGCTTTTGGTATAACTCCTTGACCATCAACAGAAACAATTGTTGTT
>Ga0187874_10003791_pt1 | contig 10392 bp, 6 predicted proteins | sample June2016WEW_16_1_3_FD_132993 | JGI IMG/M metagenome (GOLD analysis project Ga0187874, IMG submission 132993) | Peatland microbial communities from SPRUCE experiment site at the Marcell Experimental Forest, Minnesota, USA - June2016WEW_16_150 | ecosystem: Environmental > Terrestrial > Soil >... | reverse complement strand
GGTGGCGCGAAGCATCCCATGGAACTGTCCCACGCTACTCCGTGTGGGGCTTTTCGATGAAATCCTTCAGCTGCGCTTCAGCCCCACGCTGTGCCGGGATGCTTCACTGCGTTCAGCATGACACCTTAAAGGCAACTGGCGCAGTCACCGGGATACACCAACTTTGGAATTGCTTTAGTCGCACTGTAGACCAGCTCCTCGGGTCGTTACCGCGGGCCGGTGAGCAGCTTGCGAAGGCGGCGCAGATCAATTAACCTGCTGATGTAGTAAGCGCCTATATGCAAGCCGGGATGGCGGAACTGGCAGACGCAGCGGACTCAAAATCCGCCGACCGCAAGGTCATGGGGGTTCGACCCCCCCTCCCGGCACCATCTACTGAACTGATTCGAAAGGCTTTATTTTCGTAAAATCTCATGTACCGGATACGTACCAAGCGGCATCTAAGTTTCTATCGTTCCTTGGAGGGTATCCGATGCTCAAGCCATACCGCCGCCACCTGAAGAATTGCACCCATCGGAAGGAAGGCAAGAAATACCAAAAATGCTCTTGCCCTATTTGGTGCGATGGCACACTCAACGGCGAACGTGTTCGGGAGTCCTTGGATACGTTCAACATGGATGATGCAAGCCGTAAGATTCTGGAAAAGATGGCAGAGCCGGATCAGGCCAAGGACAAGAGCATCAGTGATGCGGTCAAAAGTTTTATTGCCGATTGTGAAACCCGCATCAAGGCCCCATCAGTGAACAAGTATCGGCAGACGCTCAATCCCTTGCTCCAGTTCTGTTCAACCAAGGGCATCTCGACGGTTGCTGCCTTGGCGAAGATGGACGTGCTCAGGACGTTCGTGAATACGTGGACAGATGCTCCCCGCACTCGCGGGAAAAAGATTGAACGTCTACGGACATTCCTTGAATTTTGCAAAGATATGGCTTGGTGCCAACAGAACCCTGCGAAGAAGATCAAACGGCCCAAGATCACCACACTGCCTGTCGTTCCATTCACGGCAAAGGAATACGCAGCAATTTTGAAGGCAATATCGAAATACCCTCAGAAAAACTCATTCGGGTACAACAATCGCAAGCGCATGAGGGCGTTCATCCTGACCCTGCGCTATACGGCTTTGAGAATGAGTGATGCGGTAACACTGCGCTGTGGCCATGTTGCCGATGGTCGGCTGTTGCTGCACACGACAAAGACTGGTACTCCAGTTCATCTGCCGCTGCACCCTGATCTGCTTGCTGCGCTGAAGGCGGTTGCGAACGGCTCACCGTATTACTTTTGGAATGGCGAAGGAAAGGTCAAGAGTGCAATCAGCGTGTGGCAACGTTCCTTCAACACTCTGCTCAAGTTGGCGGGGATAACCGGACACCCGCATCAATTTCGTCACATGATGGCAATCGAACTATTGGAACAGGGTGTGAACGTGGAACACGTAGCTGCTATCCTTGGGAATACACCCAATATCGTTTATAAACATTACGCCCCTTGGATTGAATCCCGGCAGAAGGCTTTGGATGCCGCTGTTAAATCAGTTTGGGCTGCTTAGGCTTTAGGCTTAGGCGGGTTCTGGCAACGAGTATAGACCCTTTCGGCTACCGATTTTGGAATCCGATAAGTAACTCGTTTTCGTGCTCCACGCCTATGCGGGGGAGCAAGCTTCAGCACTCCCGGTTCATCTTTGAACATGCGGATAATGCTATCGTGTGACATCCCCCATAACTCGCCTAGTTCCTTGGGAGCATAATGCTTTTCTTCGAAATTAACGTTTAAACCATCAATCACGCCATAGAATCACCGCCAGACACCCCGCCGTGTGCCTGTCCTGTATTGTCTGTCATTCTCTTAGATGGCGATCTGGCCAGAAAATGTTAAAAACTCGATTGAAGTTCTGGCTGGATAAGGTGTAGCCCCTAACCGGAGTCAGAGAAAACCGTACTTCAAGAAAATCAAACCCTTTTTCCAAGGTTGCCAGCGTCTAAAGGAGATGTGGAAACCTGATTTCCCAAGGAAGAAAGAAAAAGCAATGGCAGTATTCTACGAAGAAATGAAGAACGGCAAGTACCTAGTAAGAGAAACTGAACCGGGTATAAAACTACAATTCACTGGGGTTGACGCTGATAGGTTTGAGCAGGTTGACGTTCCTGAAAACGGACAACTTGTTGAGTTCGCCCTAACCGTTAAGCAATGCCAAGCGATGGGGGTACTACCGTTAAGCGGTCACTAAGGTTATAAGCAACAGTAAGCTCCCGACTATCAACGACAAGAGCGGTCAATCATGGTAGTTCCCTTGGAAACGTGATGGCCGCTTTTTCTTTCTTGGATAGTCTATTAAATAACAAACTTGTAAATTCTGTGTTAGCTCCCGGAGAAGGTATTGCATTGGTAGTTACTAGTTTGATATACTTATAAAGTAACATTCCGCACGAAGAAGTTCCCGCCAGTAGCAGTTACCTCTTCCGAAAGACGAATCAGAATGACAAACAAGCACAATAACAGTAATAATGGCAGGCCCCGTTTATCTAGTGAGGGTTCGATGCAGATAAACATGACCGTACCCCGGAAAGAGTGGAACCAGTTCAGGTTGCTAATCCCTCATGGGCAGCTGATAACCCATTTGCTAAGACAGCTTCTAGCCGGGAAGATTGCAGTTCCCTTAGTTGTAGTTCCAGCGATTCCTGATAGTGATAACCATAGTGATTAATTAAGGAAAAAAAAAAGGCCCTCCCGGTATAAACGGAAAGGCCCCAAGGAATATTAAATTGAGTGTCAGGTGTCCCTAAATACCTAACATCCCATTAGACGTAGTTTCCAGTCTAGTGAGTGCATAATTTCTTAAAAAAAAGGCCCTTCTGGTAGAAAGGCCGAAAGGAAGATTATTTAATTGAGTACAAGTAGTATACCAAATACCAGCGAAAGATTCAACACCAATACAACAGCAAAGCTAACAGTTGAGGCACTGAAAAAGCATCAGGTCTGCATTGAACTGTTCCGGGAACGCATCTACGAATTCAAGGAAGAAGCTTCCAATAGGTATAAGGGACTTTGCCCTTTCCATGATGACCATAACCCAAGTTTCAGTGTCTATCTTGACACGGATGGTAATACTTGGCTTTGCAAATGCTTCGCCGGATGTAAAATCATAGAAGGTGACTCGGGAAATATCTTCCAGTTTATCCGGCAATGCGATGACGTACCATTTACAGAAGCCGTGCAGACTGTTCGGGAAGCTGCCAAGAACCCGGATTACATAGCGAAGATAAAGCCCAAACGCCCTATTCTAGTTAAGCCAGAATCCAAGATAACTCTTTCACTTGAGACAATAGAGAAATACGAAGCAAACCTCTCCAAGAGCGAAACTGCTAACAAATATCTGCTAAAACGTGGAATTACCCAACAAACTGCAACCCGCCTTCACCTTGGTTATCGGCAGGATGTCGGTAATCTCGTAACCTCTGAGCTGGCCGATAAAGGCTGGATTGTATGCCCTTACATTAGAGGGAATGAAGTCTACGCCATAAAATACCGCTCTGTTGCGGATAAGGCATTCACCCAAGCCCCCGGAATGCATACCACGCTTTTCAACACAGATACCATTGATCCTAACCAGCCTGTTTATCTAGTCGAAGGCGAGTTTGATGCTGCGATCATGGAGCAAGCTGGATTCCACGCGGTTTCATTACCTGCGGCCAGCTACCGTCTTACCGCTGACGATATTGCAATGCTCAAAGCATCTCCTGTTATTTTGGCGGGGGATTGCGATTCCATTGGTTCCAAGGCCATGGAATTAGCAAGAAATCAAATTGAAGGCTCCCGGCTGTTGAAATGGCCAGAGGGAATGAAAGATGCCAACCAGACCTTTCTGGAGGGCTGCAACGGCAACCTAGAGGCTTTTCAGTCGCTGATCCATAAGCTAACCGCAGAGGCACAGGCTACCAGTGCAGTTACGCCAGCCGAGTTCGCCCTAACTGATAGCGGCAATGCAGAGCGATTTGCCACTGACCACGGTGCAAATGCCCGTTTCTGCCATGATTTTAGTGCTTGGATGATTTGGGATGGGAAACACTGGCGTAAGGATGACACTGGATATATCCTGCGCCTTGCCAAGCAGACAGCCCGGAAAATGCAAGAGGATGCTCTGAAGATCGACAACCATAAGCAGCGAGAAGCTCTGGTTAAGCATGGTTTGATTTTAGAATCAGCAACCCGCCTCACCGCAATGCTAAAGCTTGCCGAAAGCGAACTTGCGATCAAGCCCGACGAGTTCGACCACGATACCATGCTGTTTAACTGTGCAAACGGAACACTTGATCTGCGAACGGGAAAGCTGCGAGAGCACAGGCGAGAAGATTTTATCGCTAATCTTTCCCCGGTTGAATATCATCCCGGTGCAGAATGCCCCGTTTGGTTGAAATTTCTCCGGGACATAACAAACGGCAATGCGGAGTTAATGGGATACCTGCAACGGTGTGTGGGTTATTCCCTTACAGGTGAAACCAAAGAGGAAGTCTTGTTCCTGCTATATGGGTCAGGGAATAACGGCAAAACCAAATTTATTGAAGCTGTGCGGTATCTACTCGGTACATATGCCCAGACCTCAGATTTTGATACGTTTACCGTCAATTTTAAAAATGGCGGTGCCGCAAGAAATGATATCGCAAAGCTGAGGGGAGCCCGTTTTGTAACTGCCTCCGAGAGTGATGATGGAAAACGCCTCAATGAAAGCATTGTCAAGCAAATAACCGGAGGCGATATGCTCTCGGCAAGATTCTTATACGGTGAACTTTTCGAATATAAACCACTATTCAAGCTCTGGTTGGCTACGAACCATAAGCCCCAAATCAGGGGAAATGATGAGGGCATCTGGAGGCGTATTCATCAGGTGCCGTTTACGGTTTATATTCCTGAGAAAAAGCGTGACCGTGATTTAGATAAAAAGCTAAAAACTGAGGCATCAGGAATCCTTCGATGGGCGATTGAGGGCTTGGCTGATTACCAGTCGGGTGGTTTGCAAATTCCGCAGATCGTCAGAGAGGCAACCGCAGAATATCGAGAGGATCAGGATATCCTTGGGCAGTTCATTGCTGACGAATGTATTATTGATCCCAAACTCAAAGTCCAGTCAAGCGTTATTTATGATTGCTACAAACGTTGGACAAACACAAACGAGTATTTCACGCTTAATTTACGTGGGTTTAAACAGGCAATGGAGGGAAGGCCCGGAATAGAGTTTAAGCCAACGGCGAAAGCAAACTTCTGGCAAGGAATTAGTCTAAGACAAGATAGATGTGATGTGTTTCGCTGATCCCTGATTTTTAAAGTGGAAGATGGAGGCAAATGGAAGCATTTTCGGTAAAAGTCGCATAGAGAATGAAATAGAAAAACTTTGCTGAAATATCCTCCACTATCCTCCATCCTCCACTAATCACTCTATTTAATATACAACCACTCTATTTAATAGCTTCCTGACGTTCCCGAAGAAGCGACCATGGAAAGCCACGATTAACTAACTGCTGCTTTCTTTTCCGGGGATAATTCGGATCAATTTAGGGCAAAAAGAATCGGATCAGGCCCCAGCTAATGAATTATTGTGTGGCAGACGTATAGGCGCAAATATAGGCTTTTCTCGCCTTCCTGTCGGAAATGCTAAGAGGGTTACTTGGGCCGTGTAAAGCCTGAACGCTAAAAAATAATTCAAATCGAATTGTCCCGTAGTCCATAAAATGCTCTGGGAGCCTTTTACCGGGGATTTGCCTTTTACGGAACATCAAAACTCAGCCAATCCGGGAAACACTCCGCTTTGAAATATCGAGTTGCTCAGCAATCTGCTGCAATGTCATCCCGTTGGCCTTGAGTTCTAAGACTTGTTTTCTGATTTCCTCTGGAATTGTCGGTCTGCCAAGAATTCTGCCAGCCTTCCGAGCACGGTCTAACCCGGCTGTTACCCGCTCACTTAACCGGATGCGTTCCTGTTTTGCGACTGTTGCCAGAATCGAAATAACTGCATCCCTGAAAATCCCGCAAGAGTCGAGATATTGCTCCGTGAACGATTTATAGTCCACGCCACAAGCTGTTAATCGCTGGAGATGCTGAAGTGTGGCGAATGTACCTTCCCGGCTAAAGCGATCTAACGCCCAAAACAGTACCAGATCGAACTCCCGGCGTGATGCAGCCGTAAACATCCTCTGGAATTCAGCACGATCACTGCTCTTGCCAGACACCCTATCGACGTATTCCCGAACAATAGTCCAGCCCATCTTGTCGCAGTAGTCACGGAGCTGGGCAAGTTGGTTCTCCGTTTCCTGTTTATCCTTGGTGGAGACTCTCGCGTACAGGGCGATTAGCTTTGCGTGTGTCATATATTCCTCTGATCCAAACCGCTGCCGGAATGGTTGCCAAAATCAGGTGTTTTTGGCTATGCCATTGAGGGCAATTTGGCTGCTCATTCCAGACGGTTTACCAGCCGGAATCGATTAGGGTTTTTGGCAACGAATCACATTCGACCTGATAGCCGCGAATACGGAAAAAGCACCCGACCCTATGCACGGCCATGCGGGGAACCACATGGAGGGCAGAGGTTTCCAGAATCTCTCCCCGCTTATAGGCTTTGTTCCCCGCTGCCGTAATGCGGAATTGAACCGTTTGCGCTGTGTGCTGGCAACTCCAGATGTGCCAGTGATCCTCTGCACTCGGCAAGCAATCAAACCAGCAAAGGAATCGTAGTAAGCAAGATCGCCAGACCTGAGTTGATAGTTCATGCTGCCACCCCCTGAGAACTGGCCTTGCTGTGGGTACGCTGTGCTTTTGTCCAATGAGCAATCAGTTTCTTGCACTGGCGCACATCTTGGTCTGCAAACGAATAACGCCGACGAATGCTGGGGTTCTTCTTATCGACTCCAGCTATGTTCAGGTAACGTCTGCCGCTGTCATCCTTGCTGATTCCTATGGCGGTGAACTTCATATTGGCCGTGGCAATCTTCAACACCTTGCGCTTAATCAGGATGGGCTTGTTCCCCGGTACAGGCAAAGCTGCGACAGGGCATTTGACCTTGGCAGCAATCGTCAGGCTGGCCGCACTGATACTGTAGGCGTTGGGCTCAGCAGAGGGAATAACGGGGGATTTCTCCCCCGCAGTTGTTCCAAGGATCAAATCCGTGGCCCTTTGAGCAGCACTGGCAGCATGGAAAATTAACCGGGAATCCGATTTGAGCACACGAATCCAGTTGTCCAGATAACTGGCAGAGTTCGGCAACGTCTTATCGACAATACCGCAATGGCCAGACAGGAAAGCTGCTCCACATTCCGCTATTAACTCTTCCTTGGAGTAAACGGCATCCCCAAAGAAGTGAGGCACGTTAATCCCTTCCCTATCCAGCCGGGACTTGTGGCCAGTGGAGTGCGTCAGCTCATGGTAGACCGTTGAGTAATAACTTTCAGGATTGTCGAAGGCTTCCTTAGCTGGCATTGTCACCGTGTCCAAAGCAGGGGTATAGAAAGCACGATCACCGTGATGGTAAATAGCTGGTTTGTTCGCAAAGTTTGCAATCACCTGTTCACAGATCGGAATCGGATTGAACGCCTTATCGGGTAGCTCTGGTTTGCCAAGATCGAGTCCCGGCAGCGTACACTGCTCCGTGTTAAAGACGTGATACAGCCTGCACATTGCCCACGTCTTAGTTGTAACCTCCCCATCGGGCTCTTGCTGCTCGTCCTTGCCGAACTTCCAGAAGCATATCGCAGTGGATTTCTCTCCAGCGTTAACATGCCCTCCGATGGATTGGGCTTGCTTGTACGTGAGCCAGAATGGTGAACTATACGGAGCCATTGCCGTGAGGATTGAGTTAATCCCTCTGTACGCTTTCTGCGATATCAAATTGCGTGGAGCAGTGGGAACTCCAGCGTATGTCTTCCATGGTTTCTTCCAAGGAACACAGCCTTGCTCAAGTTGTTGAATTATTCTTTCTGTGATGGTATCGTAGCTTGTAGCCATGACTCGAAGCTCCTATTCGGGTTTGGTTAGCACTTAGCAGGTATTTGCCGTACTTGCTAGGTGCGTTTGTTTTTTACGCAGCATTTTAATTGCCAGTTATAACTCCAGTGCAATTAACAAACGCAACTTTGCTTGCTGGAGTTTAGTTATCAAGTGTGGAATTTATTTGCTAATCATTTTCCGATTTGCATATCGATGAACACTAATAGCGAAGCTGTTATTGCTGATCTTAGTTTGAGCTGCTGATAGCTAGATAGTTATTTAGTTAGAAGTTAAAGATACTTCTTTTCTGTGGGGGATGCCGGGGTGGGGAGCCCCCTTGCCATGCCAGCCCCGGCCCCGTAGTCGCATGGCTACTCACAAAAGAAAGTCGAAGCTAACAAGAACACCGTATCACTCAAGGTGTGAATATAAAGAAGGGTGTACCATTCCCTTGGAAACTGTTTTTCTATTATCTTACTAACCGCTCAGAGCATTTGCATTCGATTAGGAAAACATGTATAATTAAAGAAGATCGAAATTCGTAGACTCCTTCAGTAACTCAGTAACTCACTCTGCAACGTAGCTACCCGCTATCTGTAGTTTCCCTATGTGCCTTTACTCTTCCACTGTTCAGCTAAAGCTGCCCAAACCATCGAAAGGTAGTGTCTTCCAGACCATCGAAATATTCCATGATTGATCCCAAAAACGCCAAAGCCATTTGCTTGAGTATTTCTATAACGGATTCTCAGGCCGAACTGTTAAAGAAACGACTGCGGAATTACGGTGACAGGTCGAAAGTCTTTCAGCTCTTGCTCCAAAAGTTCCTCAGCGATGAAGTCGAAATCGTAATCCCTTCACGAAAGCTTTAAGATGCCCCGCAAATTAACCTCAACTCAAATTTCAAACCGTGCCATTAGGCGGCTTCGACAACGGGTTCGCCTTTTAGAACAAGAGCTGGATTCCGCCACTTCGGAGGAACGGAAGCCCCTGCTGGTGACGATATCCGAACTGGAAAAAGAACTTTCTCGGATGGAAGTCAAAAAAGCCGAAAGAGATGAAAAGCAATCACTCGGCCCCGGTAGGCCCCGCAATAAGCACATCATCGGCTTTCATCATTTGGAAAAGGTCATCCGGGGTAACGGGTATCTGTTGGCGTGTTACCAAATAGGCGAAAAGACATTCAGTTTACCAATACCTAACTCTGCTCACAAAACGAGTATGGCCAAGTATGCTGCTTTCTGTGCTACCAGAGACAGCGCAGAAGAGAGGGCCAAAGCAGAGCAAATGATGCTGGTAACGGCACCCGTTGGTGCTGAGATTCTGGCGGGTGGATCACCTAAGCCTAAGCATATATGCGATAGAGGGTGTGAGTTGCTTGGTTGTTCAATAAATAAACGTAAACCTGATGCTCCGGTAGAACCTGAAACAGTAAAACCAGAACCCCCGGAACCAGTAAAGTTAATAGAGAGCACATCTGCTGAAACTTCCCCGGTAACAAGTGATGCTCCCACTGGGCCGACTCCCCCGGTATCCGCTGACAGTTCCCCAGCAGAGGCACCTACTGCTCAGCCCAAGTTTTCCCCGGAGATTGAGCAATGGGTGTTTGCACTGTCGCGTAAGTATCGGTTAGTCCCTGATGCAAGTCTAGCCAATGGCGAAACCGTAGCCGACCTGATCGCAATCGTAAAGCAAAAGGCAGCACGATTGAGAGAGCTTAATGAGTTATTCGCTAGAAGTTTGAGTTCTCATTGTACGGATCAAATCGGTTTAATCCAGAGGGTGTTTTTTCCGATGGTCTGCAAACTGCTGGCGCATGATCCGCAAGCCCTAAAGGAACTCTTAGGTTCGGATACGGAAATGTTGCTCACTAAGATTGACCCAAAGCCCCGAATAGACAGTGGAACACAAATCCTCATCGAACATGGTTATTACCAGCCGAAGCTCCCGAAGAAACAGCAGCCGCGCTATACAGGGTATCTAGGCCCCGCCTCCGATCTGGAGAACCTGAAGTAGAAGTCATGCCAGCAGTAAGAGATATTACCAATCAAAGATTCGGCAGGCTAGTAGCTGTTAGCTTCACTGGCCTAGATAAGCATGTTGCGATGTGGGCGGTGAAATGCGACTGCGGAAATATCAAGCGAGTCTCAGGAACGTCTCTCCGCTTGGGCAAAACCCGATCATGTGGCTGTCTCCAGCGGGAAATAGTCCGTAGTAATAAATATACCCACGGTTTGAGTGACCATCCCCTCCACGATGTCTGGCGAACTATGAAGGCCAGATGCTATCACGCAAAATCAAAAGGGTATTGCTATTACGGAGCCAGAGGAATTTCTATTTGTCATCGATGGCGTAATGATTTCTTGGCATTTTACAGATGGGCAATCAAATCTGGCTATCGTAAAGGGCTCTCTATAGATCGTATC
>Ga0187874_10003789_pt1 | contig 10396 bp, 7 predicted proteins | sample June2016WEW_16_1_3_FD_132993 | JGI IMG/M metagenome (GOLD analysis project Ga0187874, IMG submission 132993) | Peatland microbial communities from SPRUCE experiment site at the Marcell Experimental Forest, Minnesota, USA - June2016WEW_16_150 | ecosystem: Environmental > Terrestrial > Soil >... | reverse complement strand
GGTTTCGCCCTGACAGACCCTATCAACGAATTCCCCGCCCCCCCCCCCGCGCGGACCTCAGCCAGTGGCATCTGCGCTTGGATGGTCGTGCCTTTGCCCAGGGCGGACTCGACATTGAAATGGCCACCGACCATCTCCAAGCGTTCCCTCATGCCGAGCAACCCCAGGCGTTTGCTTCCCTTCCCGTGCAACACCCGTTCCACTTCAAAGGATTTGCCGTTGTCTCTTATTCTCATGCAGACGCAGTCCGGCAGTTTTTGGATGCTCACTTCCGCCCGGCTGGCTTGCGCATGCCGGGCCACGTTGGTCAGCGCTTCCTGGGCGACGCGAAACAGCACCGTGCGCCGGGCCGTGTCCAATTGTTCCACCTCCGCAAAGGCCGTCAAATGAGTGCGCACGCCGGTCCGCGTGGTAAAATTTTTCATGTAGGAATGCAGGGCGGGAATCAGCCCCAGATCATCCAGCACCGCCGGGCGCAATTCGCGGGCGAACTGATGCACGATGTCCACTGATTTTTCCACCAGGCGTTGCGTGCGGGCGATGTTGCGGTCCAGGCCCTTGGTGTTGATCGCGGCTTCCTTTTTCAAGGCCGCCAGCCGCACATTAATGCCCGTCAAAGTCTGGGCGATCACATCATGCAGCTCCCGGCTGATTTCCTTTCGCTCCTCCTCCTGCGCCGAGAGTATCTGGCGGGACAACTGCCGCAACTGCTCCTGCAGGCGCTCCGACTTTTCCAGCAACTGCGAGTAATGATGCTCGCTTTTTTGGAGCGCTTCTTCCGCCGCCTTGCGCTGGGCGATCTCCAGGCTCAATTCCACATTCGAGGCGGCCAGCTCCGCCGTGCGCTGGCTCAACGTCTCGATGAATTTTCTCAGGAGGGCGGTGGCCTCCCGCGCGCTCCGATGCGTCTTCTCGATCGGGGTGATCGCCGCGGCAAAAAAAATCCCCGCCTGCTTGATCAGCCCGGCGCGTTTGCCGGCCGGGCAGCCCGGCAACACTTCCGTGACCAGCGTTTGCTCGTGGAGCCTGGCCAGGTCCAGCGTCTGCAGCCCGCCAGCCAGGGCCTCGCTGCCCAGTCCCCGCGCCGACTCCAGGCTGGCCTGCTGGCCCTGCTTCAGGTGACTTCGCAACGCCGCCTGATAGCGTCGCGACAAACTGAAGAGCTTGCGTTTCATTCGTTCCTGAATCGACGGGCGACCCGCCGCACCGATTGGGCCGACTTTACCACCAAGCGTTGCGTGCTGGCGATCTCTTTCTTGAGTCCCTTGGTGTTGTTTCGCGCCTCCTGTTTCAAGGAAACCAGCCGGACATTGATCCCCAACAGAGTCTGGGCGATCTCATTCTGAAGTTCACGGCTGATCTTTTTGCGTTCATCCTCCTGCGCCGCCAGCATATGGTGCGTCAGTTGCCGCAACCCTTCCTGCAATTGCAGGGACTCCTTTAAAAGCTTGGTGTAGTGTTCGCCGCTTTTCTTGAGGGCGGCCTCCACGCTCTTGCGCCGGATGATGCCCCGTTGCAACTGACGGTTGGCGGCGGCCAGCTCCAGCGTGCGCCGGTTGAGCGTCTCGTTCAGCCGGCTCAAGTCCGTTTTGCTCTGCCGCGCGGCCCGATGCGTCTCCACGATCGGGGTGATGGCCTCGGTAAAAAAAATCTCCGCCCGCTTGATCTCCCCATCTCTGAGGCTGGAGAGTTTCAGCAGGGTGACTGCCCGCTCGTGCATCCGGGCCAGTTCCAGCGTCTCCAGACCGAGGGCGACAGCCTGGCGTCCCAGTCCCAACGCCGGTTGCAGGCCCGCGCGCGGCCCCTGCTCCAGGTGTGTTCGCAACGCCGTCACATATCGTTGTGACAACCCAATTAGTTTTCGTTTCATGCTCTCATGCCGGATAGGCGGGATTCTCCGGGATGCTTGATCTCTCCACGGCACGCCGCCAATCCAATGTAAACATCGGGCCATGGCCTTAATTTGTATATGGGGTAAACACCCCATAGCAAATTTTCGGTAAAGCGCCTCTTATCATCCACCTTGGGGTTACACGCCATGGCAAAGAGGCAGCCCACGTTTAGTGTGTCACTTGCGAATAAACAAAATCACAAAAAAGAAAAACAGAATATTTATGACTAAGAGCAATGCAGTCGTGGCGATTTACAAATCCCACGCGGAAGCCGAAGCTGCCGCGTGGTCGTCCGTCCGTTCGCCTGCCTTTCCTGCCGTCTTTCCACTGACAAACGGCGCTGCCGGAGGTTTCGCCGGACTGTAAAACGCCGGTTTTTCTTTACACTTTGAGGCGGATCAAAAAGGCTGGATAGCGGTTTCCCGTAAGTGATTATGCGACAGCAATTTACGCATTTCTTGCGGGAATTTGATGAAAGAGATGAGATATTCGCCCTCAAAAAGTGTCGGATTTCTTTTCAGTTTCGCTTTCTTTCGACCAAAAGATAAAATCTTATTCACATCATATTGTGTTCCATATAAACAACTTGCATGGATTTATTCAGTAATGTCAAAATACGGAACGTAATAAGCTGCACATGAGGAACTAATAGATCGGTGTGTAATAGAGTGCGTCAATTGCGCATGCCAGGGCTATTAGGTGTTCACCCCATCGCAGAGGCGCGGTTTAAAATGTAAATTGGAAGTCCAATGCGAATTGACAAGAAAGGAAAACATACAATGAAAGAAACCCTTTTCCTCACGGCTATGCGGAACGGCGCGAAGCGGATTCCCCTGGGCCTCGGCGTTGCGCTCGCGCTGACGTTCCTGCACGATAACGCCATGGCAACTCCGCCTGAGGTGGACCTTGGCACGGCCAACAAATTTGCGGTGCTGGGTGCCTCAACTGTCACCAGCACCGGAAACTCCGTCGTTAACGGGGAGCTTGTTAACGCGAACCTTGGGTTGTACCCAGGTACTTCGGTGACAGGCTTTCCGCCAGGAATAGTCAATGGGACAATGCATGTGACCGATGCGGTTGCCCAACAAGCCCAAACTGACTTGACCACTGCCTATAACACAGCCGCCGGGCTTACACCGACCGGGAATATCCCGGGCCAGGAACTTGCGGGGCTGACATTGAAGCCCGGGGTTTACTCCTTTTCTTACTCAGATATACTGCTCGACGGAACCCTGACGCTCGACGGCGAGGGCCTCGCCGATCCAGTCTTCGTTTTCCAAATCGGATCAACCCTCACCACGGGATCGGATAGTTCAGTGGTAATGAAGAACGACGACAACTCCGCTCCAGGCATCAGTGTTTTTTGGCAGGTCGGCAGTTCGGCGACGCTCGGAACAGACACTGACTTCGAGGGGAACATTCTGGCCAAGGCATCAATCTCGGACGCCGGCGGCTCAACGGTGGATGGCCGGCTGCTGGCAGAGACTGCTGCGGTTACCTTGATCGACACTACCATTACGGTGCCGGCGGCGGAGGTTCAAGGGAATGGCGGTAACGGCGGTAATGGAGGCGCGCCGGCGCCGGATAGTGGCAGCACGCTTCTGCTGCTCGGCTCCGGATTGGCGGCTCTGTTCGCCTTGAGACGGCGGTTCCCCTCCCCGGCTTAACAGCTTCTCTTTTGCCCGGCAATGCAACGGCCGCCTGATCGCAGGCGGCCTTTTTTGCGTTTGATGCCGGTGGCCGCTGCTCGCCCGTACGCCCCCTCCGGCAATTCAATGGCGGGTTGCCCAATTCCCTTGAACCTCGCCGCCGACTCCCGCACAGCACGGTCGGGTAACACCCCATAGCTGAGAGCCGCCCGCTGGCGTAACGTCACTGAGAATCGCGACACAAAACAATTGCAGATCTCAAATCCGACGAAAGACATAATTATGAAACAGACGACACCAGCCATCACGCCCCCCGCCTCTCAGCAGCTTGACGAGGTCAAAACCAAAACGAAAGCAGCCGTTCAGGATATGAAGGACTACACCTTCGCACAAAAGGCTGCCTTCGTCGAAAAAATGCGGGGCCAGATGGCCGAGATCAACCGGGATTTGGACCAGATCGCCGCCAAAATCGAAAAATCCAGCGCCGCCATCAAGGCCGAAGCCCAACCCAAACATCAGGCGTTGCGCGATCAAACCGCCAAATTGCATCAGCAGCTCGACGCCGTCATGAGCGCCACTGAGGCCACCTGGGACGACGTCAAGGCCGGCTCACGGACAGCCTACATTGAGTTAAAGGACGGTTTCCACCAGGCGCGCCAGTGGGTGAGCGACAGAATCGCGCCGTGAGGCGATATGCCTGCAGGCCAACAAACATGAAAAACGAAGGAGATTTTAATGGAAAACACATTTGTAAATAAGAACAACACTTTCAATGTCCGGGGACTGATCATCGGCCTGGCGATGGCCGTGATCTTTCCGCACCCTGGCGCCACGGCGGGGCAGTTGCCGGTAAACCTTTTATCCACCAGCCGTTTCGCGATTCTGGCGGCGAGCGAAATTACCGACGTCCCCGCGTCTGCTATTACGGGAGACGTCGGATTGAGTCCAGCGGCCAGGTCTTACATAAGTGGATTAACGTCGCCAGAAGTGACCGGGTCAATCTATGCGGCCAGTGATGGAGGGGCCACTGCCGTTATGTTGACTCGTGCCCAGGGCGATTTGACCATCGCCTATAACGACGCTGCCGGACGAACCCCGGTGCCGACGGGCCCTTTTTTGAATCCCGGCAGCGGAAATTTAGGCGGGCTGACCCTCAGCAATGGTGGTCTTTACAAATTCACGGGGGCCGCTTTAATATCGGGATCAGCCCTTATGCTCGCGGGCGGAGCAACTGATGTCTGGATTTTTCAGATAGCCTCTACACTCACCGTGGACGATGGCATCCAGGTCATCCTTGCCGGCGGCGCCCAGGCTTCCAACATTTTTTGGCAGGTCGGCACTTCTGCCGCGCTTGGAACGACCACGATCTTCCAAGGAACCATCATGGCCCATGACTCGATCACGTTTGCCACCGGCGCAACGCTGGACGGCAGGGCGTTGGCACAGACTGCCGCGGTCACTTTGGAATCCACAACCATCACCATTCCAAACCTGCTGCCGGCGCCGCCAATCTTCGGCCCCATTTCCCGCGCGGCCAACGGCACAGTCACGCTCGTCATCAACAACACGCCGAACTTCACCCTCACGCTGCAAACCTCCACGAACCTGATAAACTGGACCACTCTCGCCACGCCGACCCCGACCGTCAGCCCTTACACGTATCTCGACACCACGGCTTCGGCTGCGGCCATGCGCTTCTACCGGGCGTTCTATCCATGATGGACCTTGAGGCAGTTCTGGTCCGCGGTAGGGTTACACCCCATAGCCAGGAATCGGCGCGGGACTTATAGTGTGGCTTGGATGTTAAAAACAAACATATTATAGCAGCAATTGAAAGTAAGAACATAATGAAAATGAAAATTACCGGCTTGCTCGCGCTCCTCGCAGCCACGAGCGCCATCTTAGCCACCAGCACCTCATCGCGCGCGTCCGAGACGGACAGCCGCATCGAGGCCTCCGCCGCAAAGTCCTACGTGTTCAAAACCTACCTCAAGGACGATTCCATCAAGACCCAGTCCAAAAACGGCATCGTCACGCTGACCGGCACGGTCGCCGAACCGTCCCATAAGTCCCTGGCCCAGGATACTGTGGCCAGCCTGCCGGGAGTCAAAAGTGTGGACAACCAACTGCAAGTCACCGGCGAACAACCCGCCGAACATTCCGATGGCTGGATCTGCACAAAAGTGAAAACCACGCTTCTTTTCCATCGCAATGTCAGCGCCAGCGGAACCACCGTCTATGTCAAAGACGGCATCGTCACTTTGCAGGGTGAAGCCAGCAGTCTGGCCCAAAAGGAACTCACCACCGAGTACGCCCGGGACATCGACAATGTCAAAGAGGTTAAGAACGACATGACAGTCGCCAAAACTCCGCCAGCGCCGGACACCACCATCGGCGAGAAAATCGATGACGCCTCCATCACCGCCCAGGTCAAATCCTCCTTGCTGGCTCACCGCTCCACCAGCGCCCTGCACACCACGGTTTCAACGTCCGACGGCGTCGTCACCTTGAGCGGCATTGCCAAAAACTCCGCCGAGAAAAGTCTGGTCACCAAGCTGGCCGCCGACATCAACGGCGTCGTCAGCGTGATCAACAACATGACCATCGAGGTCGTGACTGCATCGAATAACTGAACCGGCCTATTACTTTGGGCTGGCGCAAAAACGCGCCGGCCCGCAGTGAACAAAAGAAACTGAAAGAAAAATTATATGTTATACACACTTGCAATAGTATTGATCATTTTGTGGCTGCTTGGCATGGTCAGCAGTTACACCATCGGCGGGTTTATTCACATCCTGCTGGTGATCGCCATCGTCATGATACTCGTCAACCTCATTTCCGGCCGCAAACCAGTTTTGTGATTGGGGGAAATGAAGAGCCGATTAGCCCTCCGATAAATTGAAAACTCATTGAAAGCTTTTTATGAATAAGATCGTCTCCCTGGCCCTGCTGGTTGGCGGGGTCGTCCTCATCATTGTTGGCGTCAACGCCACAAATTCCTTCAGCTCCGACGTTTCCCGGTTCTTTACCGGCTCGCCGACTGACAAGGCCGTCTGGATGCTCATCGGCGGCAGCGTCGCCGCCATCGTCGGCCTGACGATGACCTTGCGCAATTGGAAGCAAGCCTAAGACCGTCTTACGGTCCCAGTTGGATGGCTTGGGCGTTGGTTTTAGTCAGAAAATATCCGCCGCCATTGGTGGCATTGAGCAAAATCGTGCCGTGGCCGGTCACCTTGGATGCGCCACTGCCGATGGTAACTGTCAACAGACCCGTTTTGGGGGCGAGCGAACCGCTCAAGGGCGTGGGACCGGACACTTTGCCTAACTTGAAGTTGTTGCTGATCGTTATAGCAAAGTCGTTCGTCTCAATGGCGGTGTCGTTGATAGGATCAAGAATCGACAGGTTTGTCAGATTTGCCAGGACAATGCTCGCCGGGGGATTGGTCCACCGGGAAAGAGCAATTGGGTTGGTGCTGGTGAACGCGTCTTTGAATAAGCCCGAGTGGAGGGCGGGATGAACCCAGACCAGACCAGCCCCGGGAGCGTTGCTGGGGTCCAGATTAATCCAGCCCAGAAGCAGTCCTTTGTTGTTGTAAAGATTGGCGTAGATGGGAACATAGCCGGTTTGGGAAACGGGCACCGATTGACTAAAGGCGGTGCCATCGGCCAAGGCCCCGGTGATTTTGGCGGTGGCTGCGGCGGGGTTCCTGGCCGTGCCCGCGTAATTGGTCATCAGGGCATAGCCGTCGCCGCCGGGCGAATTGGCCGGCGCACTATTGGTGTCGGGCTGGATGAGCATGGTGTACTCAGACGAGGCCAGCCTGTTGGTGGCCCGGTCGGCAGTCAGAGTGGCCACCCAAGGGACATCTTTATTGGTCCCGGAAACCGTGCCTGTGACCTGCGGCGGCGAATTGTTCAGGTTCAACAATCTCATTTCCAGCGTCAGAGGGCCTCCCTGACTGGCCGCGCGTGAAACATGCTTGGTGGCCTGACCGGCCAAATCAAAGGCGCCGCTGAAGGCATGGCTTGCGCCGTTGATAAGAAGCGTCCCGCTGTAAGTTCCCTTCTGGCCGATGGCCAGCCCTTTGAGCATCCCCGCCGTTTGTTCGGTCACGCCACTCGCGCTGGCAAAAAGGCCGTTATAAACACCGGCAAAGGCGATGAAAGGATTGGTCACAAAATTGGCCTCCAGAATCAAATTGTTGGACATGATGAAGGAAAGAGCCCGGTTGGTGGAGAGGACGGCAAGGCTGCCGATATTGGTGCCGCCGCTCCAATTGGCAAAGAACCAGTTGCTTCCGGGCAGCACTGACGCAGTGATGTTGTATCTCTTGCCCGTTTTCAAGAGCGCGCCATTGGTGGCCCCACTGGCGCTGGTGATTTTGCCGACGCCATTGGTCAGAACCGTCAGCCCCCCGGCCGGCGCCGGCACAAAACTAGAATTGGTCGCGTAAAGCGCAATGCTGCTAGAGACCTGCCCTGGCACCACTGTTATGGTCTGATTCGTGGGCAGGCTATACCCGTTGACCGGGGCGAACTCGATCAGCACATTGCTTGAATACACCAACTCAACGCCGTCCGAGATGTTATAGGTGGCATCACCCTGCAAACGCCAACCGGCCCCGGCCTCCACCGCCGAGGCCGGCTGAAGTTGTATTTGCACATAGCCGGGATTGTTCGAGCTGACCTGACTGGATGAGCCCCGCATCCAGCCGCCAAGCACCACGCCGCTAAGAGTAACCACGCCGCCACCGCCAAAGTTCGACCCGCTGTCACCCTCGGTTGCCGCCAGATTGATCAGGTTCGTCACGTCGCTATTAATGGCCCGCACGGCCGACGCATAGGGCTGACTGCCGTTGAACAATGTTTCCAAATACACGGCTGCCGGATAATAAAGGCCGTTGGATTGCACATAAAGCGAACCTCCGTTGTTGCCCGGATAACTCAAAAACCAGGTGGCCAGGTAAACCTGCTCGTTTGCCGAAGGATCATCTGTGGCCTGACTCAGAGCATTCGTTTGTGGCAGGATTTCATACATCTCGCCATTGACAATGTTGGCGACGTCAAACTGCGACCCGTCCACCGGGTAACCCACCAGCATCTTCTCATTCGTGCTCGTCAGCCAGGGATTGATCGTCGCATCTGAAAACAGACATTCTGCATAACCGCCTCCCGCCACCGCTGACGTAAAGTACAATGCCGCCACGTCCAGGTTCCGCGACGCCGGCGTCGATTGATACTGTCCGAGGCCACCCTGCACATCGCTGATTCGTTGCGCCGCATAGCCGCTGAGCACATACCAGCCTCGCGCCTGCATCGGGTCCGGCGCAAAAACACCTGTTTCCTCCTGGAAAAACCAAGTGGCTTGGCTCGCGTAAGACAGAGTCTGGTCGTTGAACACCAGGTGCGCTGCCGTCAGCACCACGTTCGTCTGCACCGCCACCCCGCTCCCGTAGCCCACATCCGAAACCAACTGGCCATTAAACCCAAAAGGATTGGTCAGGTCCCCGATGTTGCCGGACGGAACCGGCACGGGCAAACTAAAGCCGGTCGGCGGATTTGTTAAATCCTGCTGATAGGTTACCGCCAGCACCATTGGAACACCTGGCACGACCAGAACGGAGAGATTGGCGGGCGTGGCAAATCCGGCGACCGGCGCGAAATCAATCAGATAGGTTCCAGCCGCCAGGTTGATACTGTAGCCGGAAGGGAAGGAGGGCGGAGCGCCGCCCAGGATCCCCCAACCGGCTCCGCTGGGCGGGCTTGGCCCAAGGTTTACCGTGAGCAATCCCACTGTGTTCACGTTGCTCGACGAGGTATTGGCACGATACTGATTGGTGACGAACGTTGTCGCGCCACTGGTGACGGTCACCGGCCCTGAGAGCGGGAGGATCAAGTAGCCTGGCACAGTGCTAAACACGATGGGATACTCGCCCGCGACAAGATTCGTTGCCACCGAGCCGCTATTACGCCAATTCACTTCCCACGGAAAGCGCCATTGGCCGTTGGCGGCGGGCGGAACGAGCGTGACTTGGAGCTGCCCGGTGGCCGGCGTCCCGGAAGCGCCAATAAACAGGCTGTGGTAGTATCCGGCAGCAATCGCCGTAACATTGCTGCCCATAATCTTCTCGGGAAGGTTGGTTTGGGTTAAACTGCCGTCGCCCAACTGACCATATCCGTTATCGCCCATAACCCACAGGCTGCCGTCGCTCTTGAGAACCAGGCTGTGGTAGGCTCCGGCGGCAATCACCGTGACGTTGCTCGACATAATCTGCTCGGGGAGGAGTTGTGAATTGGTAGTGCCGTCGCCCAACTGGCCATATTCGTTATCGCCCATAACCCACAGGCTGCCGTCTGTCATGACAAACAGGCTGTGGAACCATCCGGCAGCGATCGCCGTGACGTTGCTCGACTCAATCTGCTCGGGAGCGTTGGTGTCGAAGGTGCCGTTATCGGTGGTGCCGTCGCCCAACTGGCCATAATTATTCCAGCCCATGGCCCACAGGCTGCCGTCGCTCTTGAGAAACAAGCTGTGGCTGGCTCCGCCGGCAATCGCCGTGACGTGGCTCGACACAATCTGCTCGGGACTGAGGCTCTCTGAATTGAAAGTTCCGTCGCCCAACTGCCCATAACTATTCCAGCCCATGGCCCACAGACTGCCGTCGCTCTTGAGAAAGAGGCTGTGGCTGGCTCCGGCGGCAATCGCCGTGACGTGGCTCGGCTCAATCTGCTCGGGACGAAGGCTCTCTAAATTCATAGTGCCGTCGCCCAACTGGCCATAATAATTCCAGCCCATGGCCCACAGACTGCCGTCGCTCTTGAGAAACAGGCTGTGGTAGGCTCCGGCGGCAATCG
>Ga0187874_10003788_pt1 | contig 10399 bp, 12 predicted proteins | sample June2016WEW_16_1_3_FD_132993 | JGI IMG/M metagenome (GOLD analysis project Ga0187874, IMG submission 132993) | Peatland microbial communities from SPRUCE experiment site at the Marcell Experimental Forest, Minnesota, USA - June2016WEW_16_150 | ecosystem: Environmental > Terrestrial > Soil >... | reverse complement strand
GAATTCATCACCGAATGTTTGACAAAAATCCAGCAGGCGGCGGCCTGGCGGGAAAAACTCGGCTTGAACTATCGCATTGCCGTCGATGGCGGCCTGGATGGCGCGACGGCCGCCAGTTGCGCGGCCGCCGGCGCCGACACCTTCATCAGCGGCACCGCCCTCTTCGGGCAAAAAAACCTCAAAGCCGCCGTGGCCCGGATGCGCAAGCTCACTTGCGCCGCGCGCCCGGACTTAAACAAGCCGGCTTAACAGGCTGGTTTCAGGCGTTACGCTGTCGTCATCAAAAAGGGGAGGCGGACTGTGACCGTGGTGGACTTTCCCGGCGCGGAAGCAATTTCAATGGAGCCGCCATGCGCCGTCACGATCCACTGCGCGATGCTCAGCCCCAGGCCGCACCCTTCCACCGCGCTGCTGTGCGCCGGATCACCCCGGAAAAACCGGTCGAAGACCCGCGGCAGGATGTCCGGCGCGATCCCCGGACCGCTGTTCGCCACGGTCAATTCCGCCGTTTCACCCGCCCGCCGCAACGCCAGCCTCACCCACCCTTGCGGCTGGTTATACTTGATGGCATTGTCAAGAATATTCAATAGAAGCTGCCGCAGACGATGGGCGTTGCCCGCCACCGTCACGGCTGGCAATTCGCCGCATTCCACCCGCAGCCCCAGCGTCTCGGCCAGAATCTGCGCGTCCGCGAAACTGTCGCGCGCCAGGTCGTCCAGGCGCACCGGGGCCAGCTCCAGCGGCACCAGCCCGGCGTCCGCCTTGGTCAACAGCGTCAGCCCATCGACGATGCGCGAGAGGCGGCGCAATTCGTCCAGGCGGCTGGCGGCCCTCTCCCGTTGCGCGGGGGACAGCGACTCGTCCCGCAGTTCGGTCTCCGTTTCGCCGCGCAGAATGGTCAGGGGAGTCTTGAGCTCGTGCGAAGCGTGCAAGGTGAACTCGCGAACGCGCGCAAACGAGCCGTCCAGCCGCGCCGTCATGCCATTGAGAACTTCCGCCAGCCGGTCCAGCTCGTCGCCGTTGCCGGTGCGGGGCAGCGGCTGGCTGAGATTGAATTCGTTGATCCGTTCGGCGGCGCGGCTCAACGCCGTGACGGGGGCCAGCGCCTTGCGCATCAGCCACCAACCGCCGCCAATGCTCAACAAGACGGCCGGGACGCCGATCCAGAAGGTAATCTCGATGATTTCCTCCATGCCCCGTTCCGCAGCGCGCGGCCTCCGTTCGTGCCGTTCGTGCAATTCCGCCAGAGACAAAACGGCGATGAGCACCAGCGAGCACAACAACAGGGCCGCGTTGCACCAGGTCACTCGCGCGCGAATCGTCACGGCATCTCCTTCATCACGTAGCCGGAGCCGCGCACGGTGTGGAGCAATTTCGGCCCCAGCCCGGCGTCGATCTTTTCCCGCAGCCGCCGCACGTAAACGTCCACCAGGTTGGTGCCGGGATCAAAGTCGTAGTCCCAGACCTTTTCCAGGATCATCATTCGTCCGCAGAGCCTGCCGCCGGAGCGCATGAGGAATTCCAGCAGCCGGTACTCGCGCGTCGTCAGGGTGATGGCCTGGCCGCCGCGTTGCGCCTGCCGCGTCAGCGTGTCCAGCAATAGATCGCCCACGCGCAACATGGTGGATTTGTTCTCGCCCCCGCGCCGGGTCAAGGCGCGCACGCGGGCGATCAGTTCGGCCAGTTCAAACGGCTTGGGCAGGTAGTCGTCCGCCCCGGCGTCCAATCCTTCCACGCGCTCGTTGACTTCGCCGCGCGCGGACAACAGCAGCACCGGCGTCGCGTTTTTGCCTTTGCGCAACTGCCGCACCACGCTCAATCCGTCCCGTCCCGGCAGCATGATGTCCAGCACGATCACATCGAAGGGCGTGCTCTGCGCCAGGGCCAGCGCGTCGTCTCCGTTCCCGCACGTGTCCACCGCAAACCCTTCCGCCTGCAGCGCCTTGCGGATGAACGACGCCGTCTTCCTTTCATCTTCGACCACCAGAATGCGCATAACAAAGGCAGTTTAAACCAACGCCGGCGAAATCCCAATGATGATCTGGGTTGCTCTCCCTTCCGCGCCCGCCGCGCCGGAGGGCGCCGGCCATTTCGTCATCCCGTAAACAAGAATTTTAAGGCGACCCGCAACCAGCCGGGGCCGCCGCCGCCTCAAACCTGGCCGGGCCAGGGTGGCATCTGCCTGTCGTTTGGTCTAATCGTTGTCTTTCTTCTTCCCCTTGCCCGCGTCTTCGGCCCGTTCTTTATCCTGGTCCTTGGGCGTTTCCTTCGCCACGGAAACCACGGCGCCGGTGATGGCATCCACATTCACCTCCGTGATGTCCTTGGACCCCGGCGTGGCGATGTCGAACGACCAGATCAATCTGCCCTTTTCCTTTTCCAATTCGCCTTCCTTGACGGTGCCGTTGGGGGCCTGGGCCAGGGCGGTGGCTTGGGCGTCGGCCTTGCTGACCTTGGCCTGCGCCGCAAGCCGGGCTTGTTCCTTTTGTTCGGATTCGCAGCCGGCGAGCACGACGGCGGCGAGGGTTAAAACCATTATGGTTCGCACTTTCATTGTTTCTCCTTTTGTTGGTCAAGCATTCGGGCGCAATGCTACCCGTTCCGCATGAACCTCACATAAACCCAACATGACAGTTTTGTCATCTTCCGGCTCGCCGTGGATTTAGCGCCGGCCAAACTGGATGAGCAGCCCGCCGGCCAGAATGAGCGCCAGCCCAATCCACGTCGAGGGCGGCACCGTTTCCCTGAAAACAAAGCGCCCGCAGAGAATGCTGACCAGCGCAAAAAACCCGACGTACACCCCCAGCAACTTGGAGAAATCCCACGGCACGGAATTGACCAGCAGCGCGTACCCCGCCAGCAGCGCGCATCCCGCCAGGATGGATAGAACGCCGCCGCCCCGCAAACCGCGTCGCACCGCCGCGTCGCCCGCGACTTCCAGCGACGCCGCCATGACGAAAATCACCCACGCAAACCTGTTCATCAAATCATGCATAATACTCCGCTTCCCGAGGCGCCGCCCGGTCTAATCCCCAAAGAGTTTCTTCAACTTGTCGCGGGCGGCGTCTTCGCGCGGGTTGTGGTCGGTCTTGGGGACAAAGGCGCGCCGGAAAAAATCGAAGTATTCGCAGAAATTTCCCGCGGCTTTTTCCATCACCGGCTCGGCCCGGCGGTCGCGGCATTGATGGGCGAAGCGCGGATCGTAGCTGGCGCAGTTGAGGCAGACACGCAAGTCCGCGTTGCAGCGGTCGCAGGTATCGCCGCGTCCGGGGAAACCGGGCCTTGCCCACTCCCACCCGCAATTGTGGCAATGTCGAGTCTCAGTCATTCCCCTCCATTATATCGGTTTTCAGGGCGGACGCCAGACCGGGTTGCGGGAAAAACGGGGGCGAAGCCGAACGTGTTCCGGCGCAAATGCAACTTAAAAATTTGGCAAATTGCACTTTTACATCTGGACGGCGCAATCGGTTGTGGCCTACAAGAAGTAAGCCCGGGCTGACCTGAAGCGGCTTGGGGAAAATTCAAATGTCCGAGTTGTGTGAGGCCAATCGAAAAGAGCGCGCGCCCGGTCGGGACGGGACCGGAGATCGCACCGAGTGAAGCGGCAAATCTGCTGGGCGATTTTTCCGCCCTCTTGCAGCAGATTGGCTCGCCCGTTGTCAGCGCCGCGCTTCCCAGCCCGAAGGGCGGCGCAACCCCCGGGGAATTCCCGGCCCTGCAAGAGTTCCTGGAGGCTTACCTGTCGGAAATCCTCCTGCCCTTGGAATTGCCGGCCATCGTCGAGGCTTGCGGCCACGCCCGGCGCGGTGAACTGCGCGAATTGATCGCCCAGGATCAGCGCTTGAACGCGCCCCTGCGCCTGACGCCCTTCGCCGGGCCGAGCCGGCAGATTGGACGGCTGCAATTGACCCGAATGCGTCCCTTGCGCGATGATCGCACGGTGCAACGCTACCTGGCGGCGGTCGAATCAGGCCACGCCCACGGCTGGCACACGGTGGTCTATGGGTTGACTTTGGCCGTGTATTCGCTGCCCTTGCGCCAGGGGCTGCTCTACTACGCGCAGGAAACGCTTGCCGGACTGGCGGGCGCGGCGGCCCGCGGGGCCGGCGGCGCGCAATCCGACTTGTCCCGCGCGCTGGAGGATTTGCTGGCACGGGTGCCTGCCGCCGTCGAAGCCAGCCTGGCCGGGAACGGGGCGCCGGGCGCCGGGCCGGAGTAAATTCATTTGGCATCCTCCCGCCCCCCGGCTGTATCCTCGCGCGCATGGCGACGGCACCCTCCAGCTTTCTGAACACGGCGGATTGGGCCGTTATTCTTTTTTACATGGGGGGCATCATTGTTTTGGGGAGCTGGTTCGGCAAGGACCAGCACAATACGCGCGACTATTTTCTCGGCGGCAAGGACATTCCGTGGTGGGGCATCGGGCTGTCGATTGTCGCCGCGGAGACCAGCGCGCTGACGATCATCGGGGTTCCGGCCATGGCCTACGCCAGGAACGGGAACCTGGCCTTCATTCAATTGATCATCGGTTACGTCATTGCCCGCGTCATTTTGGCGGCGGTGATGGTGCCCTATTATTTCAAGGGGGAAATCTACTCGCCTTACCAACTCTTTTCCGGCGCCTTTGGCGAAAGTGCGCGCAATACCGCCGCCGGGCTTTTTCTTCTGAACGGCGCGCTTTCGGCGGGAGTGCGCGTGTATGTCGCCTGCATTCCCATCTCCTTGATGTTGGGCCGGAACGCGCTGGGCGCGTTCGGCGGCGGGGACCCGGTCCTGGGCGCCATTGTGTTGTTCGTCGTGCTTTCGCTGCTCTACACCTACGTGGGCGGCGTCAAGGCGGTGATCTGGACCGATGCGGTTCAATTCGGGCTTTTCCTGCTGGGGGGCGTCTTCGCCTTGTGTTATATCCCGCACCTCTTCGCGGGAGGAGCGCGCGAAGCCTGCCATCTGGCGGCGGCGGGCGGAAAACTCCGTTGGTTCAACGCCTCCGTCTCGTGGACCTCGCTCTGGCAGGAACCGATGAATATCTGGATGGGCGTCATCGGCGGCACGGTCATGGTCATGTCCTCCCACGGCGCCGATCAATTGATCGTGCAGCGGGTGCTGGCCTGCAAAACGGTGCGCGACGGCCGGTGCGCGTTGATTTTAAGCGCGGTCGTCATTCTCCCGCTCTTTTTGATCTTCCTGCTCGTCGGAGCGATGCTTTGGGCTTATTACCAGAAATTCCCCATGCTCATTCCCCTGCCGGAAGTCAGACCCGGCAGCGGAATCAAGGCCAATGATTACATCTTCCCAATTTTCATCATGTCGGTCGTGCCGCACGTTTTGAAAGGGCTGCTCATCGTGGCCATCCTCTCGGCCGCCATGTCGTCGGTCAGCTCGGCCCTGACCTCGCTGGCCTCGGTTTCGACGATGGATTTTGGCAGGAAGTTGTTGCCGGGCAAACCGGAGGCCTTCTTTCTGCGGTTCAGCAAGATCTCGACCGTGCTGTGGGCCGCGGTGCTCATTGTGGTGGCCTTCTTGAGCCGGTATTCCCCGCGGGTGCTCGACACGGCTTTTTTGTTGCGCGGCCTGACCAGCGGCGGGCTGCTGGGGGGATTGTTTCTGGCGCTGTGGTGGAAACGCGGCTCGGCCAAGCCGGTCATTCTGGGCATGCTTTCCTCGGTGGCCGTGATGACCTGGCTCTGCCGTCCGCACGGGGGGTTTCTCCTCTATTGGCCGTGGCAGACGATGATCGGCTGCGCGGTGACGCTCCTGGTGGCGATTCTCACACGGCGGCTGCTGCCCTCCGCCGCCGGGCGCTTATCAGTGCCGTCGGGAGCCAAGCCTCAAGCCACCGGGGAAAATGACGAATGACGAAAACCTAATGACGAAGGAATGCTCAAATGACTCAATGACGAAACCTTCGTCATTCGTGCTTCGTCATTCTTTAGTCATTCGGTTTTCGTCATTAGTCATTCTTGTCAAGAACCGGGACGCGCCATCCGCCGCAAAGAACGAACATTGAACCCGGAAAGAATCTTTGCAACACTGGCCTCATGGCCATCACGCCCAGACAATTCGAACAACTCCAGGCCCGGTTGGGCGGCCCGAAACGTTCGCCCGTCCCGGTTTTCGAGAGCGCGCTGCGGCCGCTCTCCGCCAAGGCCCGGATCATCATTGGTGTTGACCCGTCGATGCGGGCCACCGGTTACGGCGTCATCCAGACCGGAAAACCCGCCCCGCGCGCCCTGGCGCACGGCACCATTGTCTGTCCCGCCGGCTGGGAGCGTTCCCGCTGCCTGGCCAGGATCGCCCAGACGTTGCGGGACCTCGTCGCCCGGCACCGCCCGGCGGCGTGCGCGATCGAGGGCCTGTTTTACGCGCAAAACCTGCAAACCGCCCTGATCATGGGCGAAGCGCGCGGCGCGGCGCTGGCGGCCCTGGGCGAAGCGGGAGTGGAGATTTATGAAATTGCCCCGCGCAAGGTCAAGCAGGCGATTGTCGGCTACGGCGCGGCCCAGAAAATAGCGGTCGCCAAAATGGTGCAGCGCCTCCTGCAACTGCCCAAGCCGCCCGCGCCGGACGCCGCCGACGCCCTGGCCGTCGCCTTGGCCTACGCGCAGGAATCGGGCCGCTACAGCCTGGGCGGGCTGAAGAAGATTTGAGGAATTATCCGCGCGATCTGGGGTCACATCTAAACCGGAACGATGCAGAAGGATTGGGGAGCGCGGGCGTCCTCGCCTGCAGCCTTCGGCGTCTCGCCGAAGGCATTCGATCCCGGAGGACTTGGCGGTCACATCCAAACATTCGACATTTTGCTTTAGAGGACAGGCCGTACGGGTGAACGGCACGGCTTCAATTTCCGGAACCGGCAGCCAAAATGTAGAATGTTTAGATTTGACTCCGATTCACATGACCAAGAAACTCAGCGGCTACGACCACCTTTGGTCTGTCCGCATCAACGAGCAATATCGCGCCATAGGCGAACGCCACGGCGACACCATGGTCTGGGTTTGGGTGGGCACGCACAACGAGTTCGACAATCTCTTCGGTTGAGTGAACCCTGACAGAAGCAGAGGATCATTTCGCTTTCCGTTCCCGGTCTTCCCTTTCAACAATCATTTTGTAAGCGGGCCAACGGGCGACCATCTTCCCCAGTGCTTCGTTGTGAGCCTCCGAATAGGCGCATTTGGGCCCGTTACGAAAGGTGAATGGTGAATATTCGGACGGACCGAGGGGACAATGCATATTTGTCGAGAATGGGCCACCCATGAATTGCCACAAATCCGCTTGGCTGATCGGCGTATCAACTGAAAGACTCGCCTCCAACATGTGCGACCGCGCCATATCCCAGAGCATCCCCATTTGCTGCACGCACTTTGTCTCCATTGCAGCCCTTCTATGGAGATTGATCCCCGCTACTGTCAGGGCCGCGATGGATGGCAGGCCGACGATCGCCAAAATGAGTTTACCGCGCATAATTAACTCTCAATCCGATGTCCTCAACCGTAATCCGTCGGCACTTCCGATTCAACCGGTGATTCGCGCTGCTGTGAACAACTGCACAACTGGGGTCACCCAGAGTTTGTTTTTTTGCTCTGGTCCAAACTTGGTTGACATGCGATTTCCCGCCGGGTCATCGCCATTTATGTGGAGTTCCACATAACGCCGTGACTATTCAATGTGTGCGGTTGAGCGGCCCCGTCAAGAGATGCCTTTCAGCCAAGGCTCAGCACGGCCAGCACCACCAGGTTGACGTAAACGGCCGCCAGCACGTCGTCCACAGTCACGCCCAGCCCGCCGGGCAGGCTCTGGCTTTGGCGCACGGGCCACGGCTTGGCCACGTCGAAAAGGCGGAAGAGGATGAAGACACTGATAGTTGACAGCCAGTGCGCGCAGAAATACCCGGGACCGGGCCAGCGGTGCTCCCGGAGGCAAATCACGGCCAGCCAGCCGGTGAAGCAGAGGGGCATGGCGACGATTTCATCCAGCACCACGCAGCCGGGGTCCTTCCGGTTGAGGGTCCGTTCCGCCGCGCCGCACAGCCAGATGGAAAGGGCGATGGCGGCGGCGTTCGCGCCCAGGAAGAGCGGCCAGGAGGGCAGTGTCAAGAGCAGGGCCAGCCAGCCCAAACCGACGAGCGACCCGAACGTTCCCGGCGCCACCGGAATGCGGCCCACGCCGAAGCCCTGGGCAATCCACAGCTTCATAAATCCATCATGTAGAGCTTGCGATTGCGCCAGAGATAAATCCCGCCGGAGGTGAAGGTCAGAACCACCGCCACCCAGAGGGAAAGAGTCGTAAACCAGTTGACCCAGGGTTCCCCGAAGAGATCGATGCCAAACGGTTCGCCCACCACTCCCACCTGCCGGTAGGAGTGCAACACCAGCACGGAAAGGATGGCCACGATTTGCGAAATCGTCTTGTGTTTGCCGAATCGTTCCGCCGCCAGGACCAGGTTCTTGGACGCGGCCAGCAGGCGCAGCCCAGTGATGGCCAATTCCCGCGCCACCACCACGACCACCATCCAGGCCGGCATCCAGCCCCGGCCCACGAACGCGATGAACGCCGAGCAAACCAGGATTTTGTCCGCCAGCGGGTCCATCAAAATGCCAAAATTGGTGATCAGATTGTCGCGGCGCGCGATCTTGCCGTCAAAATAGTCGGTCAGGCTCGCCGCGCTGAAAAGCAGCAGCGAGAGGGTCTCGTAATAGGGCGCTCCGGTGAAAATGACGGCCAGGAACGCTCCGGTCAGGACAAAGCGAGAGAGGGTCAATTTGTTCGGAACGTTCATTCAGGCTTCAGATACGAAGCCGATATAAAGACAGATTCCGTCCGCGAAGCAAAGCAATTCCGCATGGCAATTCCGAATGGGACGCATGCGGGGGCCAAAAATAAAGGGCCAAAAATAAAGCTTGCATTTTGGCGGGGAACGGGGCAGGTTTCGGTCAGCTTTAGATTGCGTTGTCCAATTCCAACATGGTGAATCTTCAAGTGAACTTGGTTCAGTGATGATTTGAAACCCGACAGACGGGAACAGTTCCGGGAAGCCGCCAGCGATTCTAAAACCATTAGAAGACAAATGAATACGAAATTGTACGTGGGAAATCTTTCCTTCGACACCACCGAGAACGATCTGCAAGATCTGTTCCAGCAGAATGGCCCCGTTTCCGAGGTGAATCTTATCACCGACCGCATGAGCGGCCGCTCGCGCGGCTTCGCCTTTGTGACCATGGCCACGCCGGAAGGCGCCCAGGCCGCCATTCAAGCCCTGGCGGGCAAGGATGTGCAGGGCCGCGCCTTGACCGTCAATGAAGCGCGTCCGCGCGAAGAGAACGCCCCTCCCCGAGGCGGTGGTGGCGGCGGCCAGCGCCGTCAGTACTCACGCCGTTAATCCGGCTTTTCGCCGGCCTGACCGTTTGCGCGGCCAGGCCGGTCCTCTCCCTGTTTCGCATTTTTCGGGCCGTCGCGCCCGTTCCGCCCGTTATCCAGACACGCCTCCGGCTTAACTTGGGGATTGTCACCCCGCGCCGGGCCTTGTAAGGCTGCATCCATGAACGTGGATTGGCCTGATGCCCGCGAGAGCTTTGACCGCTGGTTTTCGGCCGGGCGCCTCCTGCTGCTCCTGGGGCTGATGCTCCTGATCTTCTTCCCGGACATCGTTCTGGGCACCCATGCTTTCTTTTACCGGGACGCGGGCCTTTTCAGCTATCCGGTGGCCTATTATTTGCATGACAGTCTGCGGAGCGGGCAATGGCCGCTGTGGAACCCCTTCAACAACTGCGGCCTGCCGTTTCTGGCCCAATGGAACACGCTGGCCCTGTATCCGCCGTCCATTCTTTATCTCCTGTTTCCCCTGCCTGGGTCGCTCAATGTCTTCCTGCTGGCGCATGTGTTTCTGGCCGGCGCCGGGATGTACGCGCTGGGGCGGCGCTGGTTCGGGACGCGCTTCGGCGCCAGCGTGGCGGGGCTGGCGTTTGCCTGGAACGGGCTGACCTTGCATTGCCTGATGTGGCCGTGCCACATCGCCGCCCTGGCCTGGATGCCGTGGGTCATTCTGTGGTGCGACCGGGCGGCGAAGGAAGGCGGACGGGCGCTTGTTTGGGCCGCGCTGTGCGGCGCCTGCCAGATGACGACCGGCTCGCCCGAACTGATCCTGTTCACCTGGCTGATCGCCGCCGCCAATTTTTTATGCGACACCGTTTGGCGGAAGGGGAAATTCCTGGCCGGCGCCGGGCGGCTGGTGTTTCTGGTGTTGATGGTCAGCGCGCTCAGCGCCGCCCAACTGCTGCCGTGGCTGGAGTTGCTGGCACAGGGCGACCGCTCCAGTTCTTTCGGCGGAGGCGACTGGTCCCTGCCGCCGTGGGGCCTGGCCAATTTTCTCGTGCCGCTCTTTCACTCGCAAGGCTCCGTGACG
>Ga0187874_10003787_pt1 | contig 10399 bp, 10 predicted proteins | sample June2016WEW_16_1_3_FD_132993 | JGI IMG/M metagenome (GOLD analysis project Ga0187874, IMG submission 132993) | Peatland microbial communities from SPRUCE experiment site at the Marcell Experimental Forest, Minnesota, USA - June2016WEW_16_150 | ecosystem: Environmental > Terrestrial > Soil >... | reverse complement strand
TATCGCTTCTATGTGAATCCTTCATTAATTCGAAAAGTATTTTGTAATCTATCGGTTTTAGTTCTTTCATTGCAACCAACTTTTACCATTCATAGCGTTTTTGTTATCATATATAAACATCATTGTTCAATACGAGAAAAAACGTTCCAGTCTAACAGGGCAACAAATAGGTGACAAACAGATACTTTTAAGAGAAAAAGCCAGCATAGAAAACATTCAAGGAGCATCAAAACCATGTCCCCCCAAATTCTGACTGAAGTCGAGAAAGAAGTCACCGAACTTCTATGCAGCCTAATACGGATAAACACAACCAACCCTCCCGGTAACGAGACTGCGGCGGCAAACTACATAGCTCAGTACCTGGGAAAGGAAGGTTTCAAAACTGAAGTCATCGAATCAGCTTCGGGGAGAGGCAGCGTCGTTACGCGGCTTAAGGGAACCGGCGAAAAGCCCAGCCTACTCTTGCTGTCGCATCTTGATGTTGTCGCTGCTAACGCTCAAGAATGGGACGTTGACCCGTTTGCAGGGGTAGTTAACGAGGGCTATGTTTACGGAAGGGGCGCGTACGACATGAAATCCATGACAGCCATCGAAATGATGGTTATGAAACTTCTTAACAAGAACCAAGTTAAACTCAAGGGCGACGTAGTTTTAGCTGGAACCGCCGACGAAGAGCAAGGCGGCGAGGAAGGAGCAGGCTACGTTCTGAAAAACTACAAAGAAAAAGTCTTATGCCCATACGTCATCAATGAAGGTGGCGGATTAGCGTTTCCATCAAAGAACGGCTACGTTTTTCCAATCCAGACAGCGGAGAAGGGCATTCTGTGGCTTAGAATAAAGGCAAAAGGAACCCCCGGTCACGGCTCCACCCCAAACATGGCTGACAACGCCATCATTCGAATGAACAAAGCCATTGATAAGCTGATAAACTATAAGCCGCCAACCATATACGTCCCCACCCTCAGAAAGTTCCTCGCTGAAATGGGAAAGCAGGACCAGGAGTTGCAAGAGGCTTTTTCTAATTTACTTGCTAACCCTGGTCAAAGCGAACAAATTCTGGATCAAATATCAAAAAAAGACAGGGCTTTGGCAGAAGAAATTAGGCCAAGAACAAAAATGACCATTGCGCCGACGATGATTCACGGCGGAGTCAAGGAAAACATCATTCCTTCAGACTGCGAGGTGATATTTGACTGCAGGATCCTTCCAGGGCAAAGCATAGACGAAACGGTTGACTTAATCAAGGGGTTGCTCAAAGATGTGGGATTGGATAAGCTGAGTTTCGAGTTCATTCAAGCACACGGCGGCTCCGAATCGACCATGGATACTGAACTCTACAGTACCATCACGAATGTTCTAAGAGAGTTTGAACCTGGTTGCGGAGTGACACCCACTCTTACCACAGGCGGGACTGACTCGCGTTTCTTCAGGGAACAAGGAAGCGTATGCTACGGGTTCCAACCCATGATTCCCGACGAGCCCAATGACCAACTGGAAAAACGCATGCATGGCATCGACGAACGTATTACCGTCAAAAACCTGGTGTATGGAACAAGCGTACTTTATGAAACAGTCAGGAGATTCATGACTTAAATGCCAGCGCCGAAATGATTTTGTGCGCATTTCTCTTTTGACCGCACTGAGCGGACACGCGAAAAGCTACATCCTGGAGATCGATTCAGCGAGAAACAGTATCCTTGTCTCTGAGTTTTTTCCTAGTTTCTTAGAGAGACCGCTGTTTGTAAAAAAATGCACCCCAGGAGATTCAAACAAATAACATACGCGTGTGAGGCGAAGGTGCGGCACTAAAATTTTTTATACCTACATCAACCATTCTAGCAGGCAGGAGAACGCAAGTTCGGTGTCAACATCTAAATGACCAGTATCCAAACATTAACCAACCTCAACGAAAAAAACTTTGAACCGACCAAAACTGTCGGATTAATCTCGGACACCCATGTGCCCAAAAGAGCGGCGAAGGTTCCTCAAAGAGTCTTTGACATATTCCGAAACGTGGATTTCATCATTCACGCCGGCGACCTAGTTGAGTTGTCTGTCATTGATGAGCTAGAGCAAGCTGCGCCCGTATTAGCGGTTCACGGCAACATGGATAGCTCTGAAGTAAACGACGCTTTGCCCACGATTAATTCCCTGAAGGTTTTCGGGTGGAAAATCGGCGTGATACACGATCCAGACGTTTTGAACGGGTCGGACAAAATGATTTATTTGGCTCAAAAGAACGGCTTTAACGTTTTAGTTTATGGGCACACCCATAGCCCAAGAATTAAATGGGAAGGAGAGATACTCCTTGTTAACCCTGGAAGCCCGACTGACCCATCGTCTTTTCTTAATAAGCCGTCGGTTGGGTTGTTGCAAATAACGAAGAAAGCGATTGCGCCTCAGATAGTGGAACTCTAACCCATTAGTGCAGACCAGTAAAGTATTGTGAATAGAGAAATTCCAATGACTAAGGCGGAAACCCATACCGTTATGGTCGTTAACATTATTTTCTTTCTCTTAAAGCACCCTTCTAACCCGCTGCTTCTCCATGAAAGAACAAGCCACAGACCAAGTGAAACAGCTGCAACGCCAAGCGGCACATGAACCAAAGTGACTACCGAGGTTAATCCGGAAAGGTGGGGAACAACGAAACCTGGGATGAGAGCTAGCACCAAGGCGGGCACCATAAATGCAAAAATCACGCTTAGATGCAAACCGAGGGCGGCAGCCATTACCCGTGCATGCTGCGGAAACTTTGCTTTGCGTTTTAGCCAGTAGCCGTAAAGTAGCAGAAATAAGATGGCTATTTGAATTGTGAGGCTGAGGGTGGCGAATAATAGGTAGGGATTGTTGAGGATTGACACGGTGCTCAGCAAACCACATATTTCTAAACGTATAAAGTTTCACTTTCACTCACCCCTCCCCTGCTCAAATTAGTCGCATGAACAACTGCCTTAAAAGCGAACGACCCCAAAACGACTTAGAGGTCCAAAACATGGAACACTGTAAAAACCCGTGGAAAGACAATTGCAAAAGCGAAAACATCAAACTTTACATCGAGTTAAAAGGCGAAAAACTGCCGATATGTCAGCAGTGCTGGAACATAATCGCTGATCAAGAAATCGAGTGGTGAAAAAATTGGAAAGCTTTAGTGTTAACAGTGCCAAATCATATCTTGGCAGAAATGTAAACTTGCACCTGAAAGACGGCGCAGTCATAGTGAACGTGCAATTAACCGGAATCCATAAAGTTTCAGGAAAACATAGGCTTGTCGAATACGCCTCACCAAAAGGCCGCAAGAGCAGCCGAATTCTCTTAAGGCATGTCGCCTGGGCTGAACTTCTAAACAGCAACCTCATGCTGAAAGCTGCATGAACCGGGCAGAAAAAGGGATAAAAGGAAAAATAGCAGAACAATAATTCACAGTTTATGCGTTGTTCAAATTGCGGTGTCTGTTGCACAGAAACCGAGATGCTTCTCTCGCATAAAGACGTCGAACGTTTAGAGAATCGAGGATTCGACAAAAGCTTTTTCACAAAAGTCGTAAAGCAAGGCTACATTCAACTTAGGAACCGGCAAGGCTATTGCGTTTTCTACGACGCCAAAAAACGTTTATGCAGTGTTTACACTGACAGGCCTGCAGGCTGCCGGGTCTACCCTGTTATCGTTGATGAGGAAAAAGGAATTGTCCTTGACGAAATCTGTCATTCCGTAGACACCATAACGAAAAAAGAAAAAAAAGTGAAGGGCAAGAAGGTTATCAAACTACTGGAAGAAATTGATTTTGAGGCAACACAGAGGCGTTATTGAAAAGCTATTTTCTAACAATCTCAACATGCTTACATTGACAGCAAACTGTTTTTTCGCCGTTTTTATTCTTAGCTTCTTCTGAGCGTATGACGCTTGTTCTGACGATTTTGCCACAGGTGTCGCAGATGAATTGTACTTCAGCCACTCGGTCGTTGCTTTGAAGGATTTTTATGGGCAAAAACTCATTGTCCTTATTTTGAAGCTTTATCCTTTGCAAGCAGGTATTCGACGTATTCTCTCATTGTGCGGTTGGCTTCCTTAGCTCGCTTTTTGATGTCTTCGTGGACTTTTTGGGTGACGGTTATGCATTTGTATCCTTTTCTCGGCAAGGTTCCCATGCTCCCTTCCGTACTTTACAGTACGATGAAATATATAATTAGCGGTGAATCTGAAATGTTATTAAAAGCTTATATTAATGTACGTTCGCTAAATAGGCTTAAAGGGGGACCCGTAACGCCGAAAAAGGGGTACAAAAGCATCACCGTGAAGGCGGAAATATACGATTATTTTTTTAGCGAATGGCTTAAAGTCAAAGATGATTACGTCATAAAGAAAGGTATCCAAAGCTTTTCAGCCTACGTTACTTATCGCTTGGCGCAGCTTATGGCTGAAGATAAAAAGCAGCTTAAGTAGCCCTTAGACCCTTAGAGCCCCTACAACTTTAAATATGCTTGCAGTGACTTTTCAACCGTGAATAAAAATGCCTTGCACGGTAATTGTGGGTGCCTTTTGGGGAGATGAAGGCAAAGGAAAAATAATATCCTATTTAGCACTCAAAGATAACCTTGATTTTTGTGTCCGAACTGGCTCCGTGAATGCAGCTCACACGGTATTGTTTGAAGGCAAAAAATACGCCCTTCACATGGTTCCAGCGGCGTTTCTTAACCCGAAAACTCGTTTGCTGATAGCTGCGGGAGCAAATGTTCATGTTCCGAAGTTTCTTGAAGAAGTTGAGCAGACTAAGGTCGAAGGAAGAATTGGGGTAGATTTGAACGCTTCGATAATTGAAGAAAAACACAGTGCCCAAGACAAGACCAGCGCCGTGAATAAGGGCATTGGGACCACTGGTTGGGGTGTCGGCCCAGCTGTTGAAGAACGTGTCAGGCGCACAGCCAAGCTTGCCAAAGATGTTCCTGAATTGAAAGCTTATCTTGCTGACCAAGTGCAAGAAGTAAACGACGGGTTGGACGCAGGCAAAAGGGTGCTTCTTGAAGGAACGCAAGGCTTCATGTTGTCACTGTTCCTAAGCGGAGGGTACCCATATGTCACCAGCAGAGACACAGGTGCCTCCGCCATCGCGTCGGAAGCGGGAGTGGGACCCACAAGAGTCGACGACGTCCTGATAGTGTATAAATCATTCATAACACGGGTTGGCGGTGGACCTTTGCCGGGAGAAATTTCAAAGGAGGAAGCACAGAAGAGAGGCTGGTTTGAAACTGCCGCTGGCACGGGAAGAGATCGGCGTTCAGCGCCTTTTGACTTTGAATTGGCCAAGAAAACGGCGAGGATAAACGGAGCCACGCAGGCTGCTTTGACCAAGCTCGATGTCCTGTTCCCTACGTGCAGAGGCGCCAAGAAGTACAGTGACTTGCCAGCGGAAGCCAAGGAATTCATAAGAGAAGTTGAAGCTCGAACTGGCGTACCTGTCGCTTTGATTGGTACGGGTCCTGAAGCCTTAGACATCGTTGACAGAAGATAGCTGCAACTTTCCTGCATTAGTGCAAATAATTGCAGTTAATTTTTGTATTTTTTTGCTTTTGAATCAATTCAATATTTTGTTGTTTGTGTTTTGAGTTGGATTCTTGATTTAGGGGTTGAGATGTTTGCAGGTTGCGCCTCCATTCGACTCTATTCGACCCATTGCGACTCTTAACGACTCATCCCGACCTAATTCGACTCTAATCGACTCTGAATCCTTGAGTACAAGTTTCCAAACCAAGACTCTCATGAATCTAACGTAAAAAGTGGACGTAAAGAAAGCGGAATAGCAGATGCTTGTGGCTGAAGGATAGAAAAAGAGTTTTCTACACCTTTCGAGGTCTTATCGTAACCCTCAAGAAAAAAAAAGAAACGCAACCAAACTTATGCGAAACCGGTCTAATGCTGCAGTACTTGCGGTTTCAGTTTTTCGTTTTCGTTTATATTTGTTTTCGACGTTTTTTCTTGTTTTAGGTCGAAATGGTCTCTTTCCACCGCCATACTGATTATTTTTTGAGAATAACATTCGGAGCAGTAATGCTTTTTTTCGATTTCGTAAATGGTTACTGACACAACACCAATATCTTTGTTGCATTCAATGCAGTTTACAAATTTATTTTCTTGACCTGGTTTTTCTTCGTTTCCATGACTATTATTTTTTGATTTGAAAAGTTCGTTGCCCCAACCCACTTTTTGTTTCCTCCAGACTGAGACAAGATCTTTAGCGTGTCTTGCGGTAAAAAGCTTTCCACAATCCGCGTGATTAAAAAGATTTTTGCCTCACAGGATAATTGAGGATATGCTTTGATTTGTTTTGATTTTTGGTTGGGATCATTATGGAAAAGTCTTATTAGTTCATTGAATTTCATGTATGCTCAAATGAGATTTAAGCAACTGCTGATTCTGCTGGTTTTCTTGCTGATTTCTCCTCTATTCGTAAATTGTATCTTACCTGCAAAGGCTCAAATGGCGCAGGCAGCCCCAGACTTTTATTTGGGCGTCGATGTGGCGTTCGCAAGCATTCCCCAAACTGAACAGCTTATTGATAACGTTAGCACTCACACTAACTTCTTCATTATTGGATGCGCTGAAAAGATAGGCAACACCGTCTACGGGGGTATTTACAACGAAACCAGACTTACCGTCATAAGCCGATACGTTTACGACAAAGGGTTGAACTTCATTGTTTACAGCGACGACCCTAGTTACCCTTCGAAGCAATGGCTTGAAAACGCCTCGGCAAATTTCGGCAGCAAATTTATGGGAATTTATTATTTCGATGAACCTGGAGGCAAGACGCTTGACCGAGCCTATTTACCTGTCCTTCTGAACGCGAACAACTTTACTGATGCAGCTAACCAATATAACAAAACTTTAAGTTCCTGGTTGCGCGATCCACAGATAGGTATAACGCGCAATTTTGATTACCCTACAGAATACCAACTGTTCACTTCAGATTATGGGTTGTATTGGTATGATTATGAGGCTGGGTACAACACCGTCTTTACGGAGTTCGGAGTCAACAGTGGAAGCGAAAACTACAGTCGACAATTAAGCATGTCTCTTTGCAGAGGAGCAGCCACCGCCTTCAACGAGAACTGGGGAGTCATGATAACTTGGGCTACCCAGCAGTATCCTTACATGGAAAATAGCTCCGAACTTTACAATGACATGGTGCTATCCTATCAAAACGACGCAAAATACATCGTAGTGTTTGACACAAACGCAAATTGGACTCAAAACGTATTGGACTCAAAACAACTCAACTCTATTAAGCAGTTTTGGCAGTATGCTCAAGCAAACCCCAGAACGACGAGCGAGCCAAGTGAACGTTCGGTTTATGTTCTTCCGCAAGATTTCGGTTTCGGCTTCCGCAGCCCCAATGACACGATTTTTGGGTTATGGAATGCAAATTGGGATGGTTCGTCCTCGCTGACCTTCGTTGCTGACATCAGCATGTGCGTGGTCACCTTCCTTCAGATGTGTGGCGACAGCTTGGACATAATCTACCCGGTCAGTAACCCGAATATTGAGGCTTTAGGGTACAAAAACGTGCTGTACTGGAACGACACCACCGTGATCCCGAACATGCCAGTCATGCCAATGGCAACCCACGCCGTAGGCTCATTTAAGCCGCCGCCGATTACATCAATCCACAGAGATACTTCACAAACATATGATACGAACAAAATTGAACTGTACGTGATCGTGACAGTGATCATAATTGGTCTCACCATTGGCGGAGTCACCTTAGTTGTTAGGAGACGTCGGCTACCCACTTGAATTTGCTGAACGGTCCTGTCGCTAAGTAAAATGGGCCGATTGAACTGCTGCCTGGACAGTTGAGCAGGCGATGAACGTTGAGTTTTCAGTCGCATTTAGACTTATTGATAAGTACCGTTCGTTGCTGAACCATTGATTATTTCCTTCGCTGAGGGCTTGATTGTCTTTCGCAATATTTTGGAAAGCTGTCAAAAACGTATCAGCTGAGGAGCTACTAGTCCATTGTATGTTCCATATGAATAGGTAGTTGCTGCTGTTTCCGCCGTCTTGATAATATGTGAAGTTGTCGCCTGCCCAGTTGGCTGAAATGGTTTGAGCTTGGTTTTCGGGAAGCCAGCTGCCCAAGAGGTCTTCGATGAAGTATTCGCCATATGTGTTGTAGTTTTGCCCGTAACTTGTTTGCTTCTGAGTCCAATTGCCGTCTGCGGGGGCTGGCAAGCTGACTTGCTTAGCAGTGACGTTTTCAAAGTACAATTTTGGGTTAAGTATCTGCGCTGTAGAGAGTGGGACGTACCCTGCGGTGTAGGCTCGGTTGACCGTAGCGAAACCGCCACTCTGATGCAACGCCCCCACGAATATTTCTCCCTGAGTGTACGGGAAGTAGTCCAAGTTCGAGAGAGTGTCAGGATGAACCTCGGCGAAGGTTATGATGTCTGAAGGAAAATCTGGATTTGAAGCCATCACCTCGGCTTTCACTATCCCTGACTTAGTCAGATTCGTGTAAGTGTCAGCCATGAAGGAAGTGTCGCCCTCAATGAGCGCAGTGTGCGCTTTGTCCTCGTCAAAAGTGGTGGGCCCAGGAAGACTTTGCTGCCAGATATGGGTCAACTCATGAACGAATGTTGCTTCTGAGCTGGGCAGGTTCCACGGGTTAAAATTTTCCTTTACTACGTATATCTTGCCTTCCCAAGTTGCCGCTACATAGTTCCCTGCCCAATCAACAGTCGCTTGGTAAAGGCTGCGGCTCTGAGGAATCAAAAAGAGCCCTTGATAGATGTTTTGCTGTATGGCTATCGCTTGCAAATTCTGCTGGGCGTAGCCTTTACCCCAAGTGTCAATTGCCCACTGCTTGGTAACTACAACGAGATCCACGTGAGGAAGGGACCCGTTTCTGATTTGTTCCCATGCGCCGTAGGCATTGTTAAAGATTTTTTGAGCCTGCGCCTTGTAAGCTGCCATGCTATGGCTCTGCTGGTTAATGACGACGAATAATGTAACAGCGACAACTGCGATAGTGAGGCAAGTGGCAACAACAATAATTTTTCTTTTGAAATTCAAACGGGTACCTTTAACCTTATAGTTAGGCGTTTAGAAGCTGAGCAAAAAATAAACATTTCCCCAAATGGCAAAAACCAGATGGCGGGATAGGAACAACAGGATAATGCATAGCGCACAACGTAAATAAAGGCACTTCTCCAAATTTAGATCGCGCAAAATAGCTGAAGACACTCATAGACGCAGACCTGCTGAACTTAAAAGAGGTTCCCAAGCTTGGATCGCCACTTGCAAGCATCGGTGAAGCCGGCACATTCGACGAAGTATTCCTTTTAAGCATTTGGAAAGGAAAAATATCTTTTTTCCTGAGTAATACATGGAACTGAGTTGTTAGCCTATGCATCATGGACATACTTGCTGCTCGTTTGGAAGAAAATATGGCAAACTTTTAATAACAATAAACGAGGAAACTATTGCATCTTGGAGTGGGGCTAACTTGAAAAAGACTTTCGCAATATTTATTCTTGCAGTTTTAGTTGTGGCTGTGTTGCCTGTTTTTACATTGCCTAACGCAAAAGCAGCAGCGTCAGAAGCCAGTGTTCTATCTTACAGTTGGTACACTGCTCCTGCACACCCTTTCTTGGCGGCACAGCCAGGGGACTTGGTTGTCGTAGGAGAGATACGGAACGTCGGCTCAAGCTTCATTCAGAACGTTACTCTAAGCGCGACTGCGTATGATTCCAACGGGACGACGCTTGGCACCTCGACAGGAACCGGGTTCGTGTTTGAAACTGCACCTGGGCAAAAGGCTCCGTTCAGCATTGATTTTACACCTTCAAGCGGTTCTACCTCACCTTTAAGTTGGGCTTCTTCGGTCGCCAAAGTAACGGTTTCGGTTCTGTCCGTTACAGACACAGGCGTGCCGCCCTATTCAGGTTTGAAGGTTGATCATGAGACTTACAGCTTTAACAATAGCGGCGTCTACGAATGCGGAGGAACCATCGTAAACCAAGGGTCGGAGACGGTTGGTTACATTTGGGTTGTAACTACTTTCTACGACAATACAGGAAAAGTTGTAGGCTTGAATTTCACGAATTACGTGAATACTCCATTAGCACCGCTTTACCCGGGGCACCCACAAGATGGATTGCAACACCGGCAGACAATACACTCGCACTTACAAATGAAATAACAAATTTCACCTACGTTATTGACTCTATGCCAATTTCAAGTTCATCTCAAAACCAGAGCACTCCAACTCCAAAGGGTTCCGGCTCGCCAGCTCAGTTTCCGCTGTTGCCCGTAATTGTCGTAGTAGTGATCGTTGTGGTAGCAGTTGTAGCTTTGATGCTGCTTAGAAAGCGACCAGGAGCACCAGAAGAATCAACAGCGC